>JGI20163J15578_10000666_pt1 | contig 14127 bp, 15 predicted proteins | sample TergutCu122P1_FD_15578 | JGI IMG/M metagenome (IMG submission 15578)
GCTTCCCGGAGTGTTGTGGTTTCTTCCACAATTTCGTCTTTGCGTTTCACATTGTTACCCATAGTAACTTTAATCATAGAATTTTTCCTCCTGATAGTTAAAATAGTGAGGGAGCCGCAACTGCGGCCCCCTCTAAACAGTTGTTTCGATTAGCTTAAACACTAACCTTGATGTTTTGCGCGATAGTGTCGCGCTCGGTGCGGACTTCTTCCAGAGCCTCTGCGATACTGGCTTCGACTTTGTTAAGATTGGCTATTGCCAAGCCTGCCTTATCAAGCACAAACTCCTTTGCGTCCTCAACATCATGTGGAATTGACAAGGTAGCTGTAGCCAGTTTTGCCTCATCGTTGGATACGCCGCCAAAGCAGATGCCAAAGTCGCTAATGCTGTTGGAACCACCCCCCACCTTAAACAAGGTTTCTTTTGTTTCAGGGTCGGTAATTGCCAGCGCGGATGGGCGGTACTTTTTAACCGTTTCCAAATCCGCCATTGATACTGCTGATGTGATAACATAGCTGTTACCTGCGATTGTTACTTTTGCCATGAGAAATTCCTCCTAAAATAATTTATGGCCCGTGTAATACGCGCCATTGAATATTGGATATTTGGTTTCATGTGTTGCTCTTACGATTTTTTTTACCCGCGCTCGGCAGTTTCTTTTCCGGCTTTGCGGGTTTCCACGCTTTGCCGTCCATGCGGAACTTGTAGCCTGCGGACTGCATCGCAAGTAGGATTCCAGTAGGGTAGATGCAAGACTTGTGTTCCGTACTCATCATAACGCGCCCATCGCGGATTACTTCAAATAGGACTTTTCTATCCTTCTTATCCATACTGCATCCCTCTCATAAACAGCGAGCCTTCCCGTTACGCTGCGCTTCCAGCCATGTTGAGAAACTCCTGTTCAGACAAAACTGTCACGCCAAGCGAACGGGCCTTGTCGAGCTTGCTCCCTGCCTTGTCCCCTGCGATTAGAAAATCGGTATTCTTCGACACTGAGCTACCGGCTATGGCTCCCAACGAACCAATCTTTGCGTTAATAGTGTCGCGTGTAAAGTATTCCAGTTTCCCGGTGACAACGATGGTGCGCCCATAGAACAGATTGTTGTCCGTGCCACTGGTGGGTGCGGCTGTGTTTATACTTTCAATGTCAATCATTTTCTGTAGCTCCTTCCATAAATTTAGATTTTCCGGTTCGTTGAACCATGTGTGAATATTGTTGTGCAGGGTAGCCCCGAACCCTTCCAGCACGGTAAAATCAAAGCCGCTCAATACGGCGGCTTCAAAGTCGTCAAGACTACTATCAAAATAACGGCCCAGTTCACGGCTGGCGGTGCGCCCAATCATGGGAATATCCATTGCGACCAGATACCGCTCGAAGGTAGTGGTACGGCTGTGCTGAATAGCTTCCCATAACCGCTGCCATGATTTTCTTCCGAATCCTTCAAGGCTGGTAATTTCAAATTCGTGTTCGCCAAGCCTGTAAATATCCGTGAAGTCATTAAGCCAACCCATGTCCATAAATGTCTTTAGAGTAGCTTCGGACAGCCCTTCAATATCCATAGCCTTCTTGCCAACGAAGTGAACGAATTTTCGGAGATTCTGAGTGGAGCAGGCAGCATTATCGCAGTGGAGCGTTTCGATTACCCGGTTTTTATCCTTCCTGCTTGAATGTATCCGTGTCGGATGTCCGCAACAGGGACAATGGCCGGGGACAATGGCAAATCCGTTAAAGCTGCCACGGTCAAGGTTTTCCTCTACGTGCGGGATAATCATGTTGCGTTTACTGATTAGGATGCGGCAACCCGGCATTAATTCTAATTCTTTGATAAACGTCAGGTTGTGCAGGCTTGCCCGGGACACTTCGCAGCCGTCAATCTCCACCGTATCGAACAGGGCAACAGGCGATAAATCCCCGGAGCGTGATGGTGTCCATTCGATGCCGCGCAGAACCGTTTCATACAAATCATCCTCGAATTTGAAGGCGATTCCGTCCTTGTAGTGGTGGCCTGTCCGCCCTTGGGCAAGCGAATATGGAATGTCATCATAAGTGACAACAATGCCATCAATGGGCAACTCTCCATCAGCCAGCTTGCGAAGATTAGAGATGATGTTTAGGATAATCTGCTCCGGCGCGTTAATATCCGGCTTTACAAATTTACATACAGAAAATCCTAATCTTTGTAATGCTGTCAGTTTGTGATATTTGCTGACCGCCGCCTGTTCATCTTCGTCTAGTCCCTCAATTACGCTGAAAGCAGAGAACACCAAACCACGACCGGCACATGCGCCGGCATCGTAGCAACGGATAGATCCTGCTGCCATGTTGCGTACGTTTTTGTATTGATTACCGGAGCTGTCACGCAGAGTTTCCTGCAACTGCTCAAATACAGGCTTTGTAATGTAAGCCTCACCAACCACGACCAGCCGCCCTTGGTATGAGATACTTGCAGGGATGCCTTCAATAGCTCTGGCGTTATGGGTAATAACCTCACCTTCCTCGCCATTGCCACGAGTGGATGCCCGGATAAGCATACCGCTTTCATATTCGAGTTTCACCGTGAGGCCATCCAGTTTGTGCATGACCAAAACCTGATGGCCGCCAATAAAGTTCATTAGGTCGGTAGTCTGCTTTGTTTTATCCAACGAAAGCAGCGGTATGGTGTGAGATGTTTTCTCCAAGCCATCTACAACCGTATACCCGACTGTCTGTGTAGGCGAATTGCTCATGCTGAAGCCAGTTTCCTGTTCCAGTTGCGCCAGTTCGTCGAAGTGCCGGTCGTAAACAGCATCCAAAACTGTCGGAGCATTTAAGTTGTAATATTCATGCCGCCACTGATTTAGCTTGGCGGTCAACTCCCGGATTTGCCCGATTTTAACTTGACTCATGCAACCCCTCCGATGCAACTATTTCGTACTCGCCCTTTAACGGCGAATCCGGCTCACCGTCAAAATCACCTCGCGGTGCCACGCTATGAAGGTATGGCGTACCACTGCCAAGATTAATGTCCTTCCACAGTTCATCATCTTCATCCTGATATACAGGGCGATCCCAGCCATCAATACCGATAAGTTTTAGTTTTTTCATGCTCATCTCTCCTTGAAATAAAATAGCGGCCGGGGCGTGCAAGCCCCAAGCCGCGTGACTGTATTCAAAAACTTTTTTACATTCTACCCAGCTTCCGCAATAATCGGCGTGTCGGCAGCATTTAACACGTCCATAAATTTCTGCCCAAATGCTTTTGCAGCAACAGCTTCTTCCGGGGTGAGTGTGCTTACCGCTTCAAAGTTATACTGGGCATATGGTTGGCCGCTTTTGTTTGTAGCTTTTTCCAGAGTTATCTTTGTAACCACGCTGGATATAGGAGTCAGTTTGCTAATAAGGCGTGTGGTGTATTTTAGAAACGCCGTTTTGCTTGACACCGGAATACGAACGATAAGCGGCAAAATGGTATCCTGTCTAAGCAAGAATACCCAAACAGATTCCTTGCAGGCTTTGGCCTGGGTTTCGCCGCCGTTTTTTGAACCAAAATCATTAAACTGGCAGAGGTTACAAGCCTTTCCGTCAAATGATACAACGCTGTCACGGCTGTAACATATAGGCGGTGTGCCTTCCACCGGATCAGGTGTATCCCAATGAGCGCGGGGTGTGGAGTAATCTAAGATAATTCCTGTCAGTTCTTTTTGAACCTCGTCACCGGATAAGCCTGGTACTGTAAAAGCTGTTGTTCCGCCTGATGGGGATTTCACAACATCAAACATGGCAGGGGAGAGTTGCTGATGTTTCAGGTTTTCGCTGATGATGCCGAGTGCATCGGATGTTAGCGCAATATAATTAGATTCGCTAACAGTAGTTAGTGCGGTTGTGTCCGTCATATTTGTAACCCTTTCTTCAGAAGATACTGATTGTTGGTTTTGCAACTTTTCGTTTAATTGGTCTTTGAGCTTTGAATTTGCCATTTTTGCCTCCCTGGTTAGCTCGCCGTCTTTATAGAAAAACGGCGGTATGAAGATTTGTTTGCATATTTCTTAAAGAGCCTTGGATGCCCTATCTTTAGAGCCTTACTGTCGATTCGTTCTTGGGCAATGGTTTTCCAAGTAATTACCCTGTCAGCAATTGTGCCGGTTTCGTGTTCACCAAGCATTTGCTTTAGTAAATTTTCTGCCTCCTGTTTCTGCTCAGAAAAATGTTCCAACTGCTCGCAGGCGGCATCGTATTGCTGGATGAGTGCAGCGGCCTCCATCGGTAGGTGGATTTTGGTCAAGGGTCTGCTGTTGGGGAACTGCAAATTAATAAATTCGGCAGATGCGTCAGAGCCGTCCAAAGGCGGCGGCGTATTCGATTGCACTAGGTCCCAGAACTCCGATTCCAGTTGGATTAACATAGCGATTATTTCCTCGTCACGCTCAATGAACTTCCATTTGAACGTGTTGCCACCGATAAGAACCGCCACATAAGCACCTTTGTACCCGGTGACAGCCATGTAGTGCTGCACCTGAAGCATGTACGGGTCAGGAATCCCATCTTCCCAATCACCGGCTAAATATGTGCTGGCAGTTTTGGCCTCAAATACACATATGCCGTAAATGGGGTGTACGCAAGTGCCGTCAAGATTTGCCAACATAAATGGATGGGACTCGCTTTGAAGAATATGATTCACAGGCGCAACTTCAATACCCGTCCTTAAAGTGAATTCCTCTCTAACCAGCGATTCCAAACGCGTACCCCAATATGCAGCTTCTCCGGCTTCTTGATGTGGTATCTGCCCGGTTTTCTCCATCCATAACTCTACGAGGGATTTATATTTATTAATGCCGCAAATAACAGAAGCATCACTGCCACCAATCCCAAGACGGCGAAACTCCAGCCAGTCCTTGTAGGGCAAGTCCACGGTTGAGGTTAGTATATTTGCCATTTAACCAGCCTCCACCTATGAGATCAGCCTTACAATCGGTCTAATGACAAGGGCGCGTAATCCGCCGCAAATACCACCTACTAATCCTCCGACGACCATACCCGGAATCCCCAAAACGCAGCCGCCGATAACCCCGCCTTTTTCCGCGAACATGCCTATGTCTTTCAGAAAAGAGCTGAAGAAGGATTCGTGGACCGCCTCGGAATAATCCATTTCACCGTCGTTGGATTCCCAGTTTCCCTCACAGTCATTCAGCTTGTCCACTATCAAAAGCCGCTTTTCCGTGGGAACAGCTACGAGAATCTTATATAGCAGCTTGGTTAAATTATACGGATTCTGCTGTTCACCGCTATCCTCGGTGTATCCTGCACAGTAACAAACAGGCTCGACAGTTACTCCTGTAGCTTTACTCACACGCATTTTGATGGACTTAGCTTTCTTAGCCAGAAATTCTTCAAGAACCACATCTGGAGCATTTTTTTCACTATCCCAGTGCCGCCCCTTCATCGCCATATCAGATTGATTCAATCCAATCAGTATCCGGTGGGCGTTGTCTACGCCCAGGCATGGAATAAGAGTGTTGTTAATCACATCGTAAGATACCGCCAAATCTTTGCTGGAAGCATCCAACACTACTAACACCAAATCAATGAGCAAGTCGCCGTTATTATCAGTTTCTGACAGCTTGCGTACAATTTGCTCGACATATATTTTGTCATTTTCTATGCCATCACCAAGACCGGGTGTGTCCCAGATAGTGAGATTGCCGAGATCATACTTAACAATCTCTTTTGTTTCCGGGTCTACATCAACGCCAACTTTTGCAACACTCATGTCAAAGAGCGCATTAATCGTAGACGATTTTCCGACCCCGGTTGCGCCAACCAGCATTAGGTTGACATGACGGCTGCCGGCTTTTAGCAATGCCGATAAACGCCGGTTCTTTTCATCCTCCGGCAGATTCGACCGCATTATTTCATCTTGCAGGGAATCAAAGATATTGCGCTTAGTTTCAGTTTTTTCGTTTTTCATATAGTCCTCCAATTCAAAATTTGTATGTTCCTTCTATAATAAAGAACACAGAAACACCTTTGTTATGCTGCCTCCTGTACGATGGCATAGGCTTTGTCAATCAACGGATTTCCGTCGATGGTCTTGGCAAAGACGTTTTCCCGATAGTTGGCTGTTTCACGCAGGGGCTTTGCGTGGGTAGCGAAGTCAGACACCGCACACATGAAACGATATGCATTTTTTCCAACGTGCCGAAGGTCGGGCGCATCGAAATATCGCACTTTCAAATCCTCGCGGATTTGCTCAATGTTCCGCTTGTGAATGTCCGTAGGGTCTTCATTCATCGGCAGAAGCATTTCGATATACTCCATAACTCGGGTGTCGGGCAGCGTAATCCGGGATAAGCGGTTAAACTCATCACCAAGGTTGTCCATATATCTCGCTGCCAACTGTAAAGTGTTGTGGGCTTCGTCCATTTTGTGCGCCAAGTTGCCAATATGGACTGTTGACCATGAGCGTTTGGCGTTACCTAGAGCAAGGTTTAGGGTGTTTTGGCACACAACGCGAATGGGTGTCATGGCAACGCGGATACTGCTGTTGCCGTCATGGGAGTTGGAAAACACCAGATATGGCGCAATTTCTTCACCACCAAGGGAATATTCGTTTGGCAATTTGGCAAGCATCCAAACTTTGCGTCCCTCATGCAGACTCCCCGCAGTTTCAAACCGTACACCTTCCCCAAGTAAAGCATCTACAAATGCAAATGCTTCATGGTTTTGCACAATTTTGTACCTGTCGGTGACAACACCCAAGATGCGGTTGTCCGTATCCCTGATGTTGGCTTTGTAGCCGGGGATAGGAACTTGATTATCCGTTAATATGGGACGTTGGAACACGTTCCAATCAAGCCCGGATTCACGCAGGGCATCACCCGAAGTTAAAGCAGTTTCGACACAAGTGCCAAGCCCGTGCCACGGTGCGACCCGTACATAAAACATTGATTCAACTGCTGCAGGCATAATTTTTCTCCTTTCATTTTTTGCATTAAAAAAGAGCCTCTTTAACGGAAACCCTTTCACTTGTACATTTGTTATATTGCGTAAAAGGCGGACTTCGTTTGCAACTTGCCAACATAATCTAAAAATTTTAAGATGTATTTGGCCGCCATCAGCACTACAGTAGCACCCATTACCAAAATTTCCACGAGCTTTATGCAGGTCATGATACCATTCTCCCTTCCGTAATATTTTTTATTTCCTACATAATTAGAATATATATGTATTAAGCCTCCATATACGATTTAATAAGAAAAGGAGCCGGTTAAGGCTCCTAATATTTCTTTAAGTGCATAAACATACTCCTGAGCATACTGTATTCATAATCTACCTCATTCTAAAAACCTTCCCCTTCGGTACAAATGGTAATCTTGCACTATGCGGTACCAGAAACGCGTGTTCTCTACCATACAATATAACTGCATCACATTCAGCGTCTGTAATAATCAAAATAGGTGCGTCTTTGGGGAAATCTTCTGTACTTCTAAGCAAATCTATTCCGGGTTGCAAAACCGTTCCGCCGCGGCCTCTTACTTTTACAATCCCGGCTATGTCTTCCGGTTTCATATATCCTGCATCATGGGCTGCCGCATCGCAGAAGACAACCCTGGCAGCAGGAACATCTTTTGATGCACTGTAGCTTGCAATAGCACCTAACGCCGTAGCCAAGAGAGAACGATCCATCGAACCGGACGTATCCAGCACCACACCAAAGGTACGACCATCCAATGATGCTTGTGAAATCACCCAATTGGGACGCGGTATATCCGGAGTGGAAGATTGCCGTCTGCTGGGTCTTGCATAACTGCGTTTTTTCTCTATGGGAGTAAAATGGTCATCAAACCATCGCGCAAGTTCCACATCCCATGGAATAGGCGGATGTGCCAATGCTCTAATTTCTTCTACCAGACCGGCAGGCAGGTACCCTCTATCTTGGTCTTGATGGTAAGTTAGCCCCTGCCGCAAAGCACGGCGATAAAAATCGTCTAAATCTGTGGCAGAGTTTTTTCCATTATTGAAAGCGGGGGCCGGCAGCATATCACCAAGCCCAACACCCCGCAGTGTTGCAAGTTTTCTGTACATACGCATGTCGTTGGCTATACGATCGTATATTGCTTCTGCACTCATGCCCTTAAATTGCTCATCATGCAAGCAACCTTCCGGGCGTTCGCCAAGTTCCATTTCTGTAAGCCACTGGTTGATAATAAAATCGCAAGCTACATTCCATAGATAAGGGTCGCGCCATTCTTGTCGCACATCATGTCGTAGCGCAGCGTGTAAAAATTCATGAGCCATTACAAAACGCATTTCAGCTTGGTTGAGATATTTTTTCGGATTGATATAAATTTCTGCCATGGAAATAGAAACGGCAGCTACGCTTATATCCATGCGCTCGCATATATGTTGGTCGTAAATAACTTTGAAATTGGCGGCTATTGCACCAAGCAGTGGATAACTTGAAATGAACCAGCGTTTTGCCTGGTGAGCCGTTGTGTTTTCCGAACGGTCACTATCTATATTATCATCCTCGCCGGATGCTTTATTTACAGCTTGCCGTACAGCATCGGATAGGCCAATTGCAAATATTTTTGACCATTCGGGCGGTTTATTCCACTTATTGTAATGCCGTTCGTTGTATCCAAAGAGCATGTCTGGCACATCAACTCCTGATGTGCCATAGCCTACAAATTGGGATTTGTCACGAATTTCGCTAAGGTGCCTATATAGCTTTTCTTCATCTGAAAACCCCACTGGGGTTGTACTCTGATAAATGGGCCTGCCGAAGTTAAAATCTGACAGGAATTTTTCAACAACATAGTCACAAGCAATATTCCAGTCTGTAGGGCGTTCCTTCTTTTGAAAATGCCCCAATGCTAAATGCAGCAGGGAGTGGGCGATTGCTCGCGCCCACTCCCAGGGTTCTGCGCGGCAGGTTGGGTTGCAAAATATAGTACCTTCATTTGTTACAAGAGTCAGACCGTCTTTGCGATAGATACTGTTTTTGCCCCGGACTACAGAAGCTTTTTTAAGCAAAGGACTAAATATCGGGTTGCTACTGACTATGTTATACCCTGCATCGAAATTTTTTGTTGCTATATCGGTGGCTTCTTTTTGCTTGCTTCTTGTTTTTGGCATTATACCCTCCGGTGCGAATTATTTCTTCATCGCTAATCGCGGCAAGTCCCGCACAATTTCAACCATAAACCAATCCGGCAGAACACTGTCGCCGTCTGCGGATACTGTCATTTGTGCAATTTCAATACTTATGTTTGCTAAGTCGCGTATCAAACCTTTTGCCTTAAATGCTAAATCCTGCACCGCACCGGAAATTTTATTTTTCTCTAGTGGAAGCTCTTTAATAAGTTGGGCGCGAAAACTTTGAGCAAGGAAGTATAGTGCATCTCTATCTTCTGGGGCATCCGGCCATTTTTGGTCGCCGTTTATGATAGCTGAAAGTGCGTAGCGATTACGTATCTGCTTAACAAATGCACGAAACTGAGTTGAGTGATGCGGTGATAAGCAGCCTGAAGCTAGAGTTTCCATTTGCTTATCTGTAATATCCTGTCCATAGCTGTGGATTGCATCAGACAATATATGCCATGAGCGAGGAGTTGAGAATGGTTCTTCCGTTTTTGGTGGCTGCTTCCAGAGGTGATCCGGGCGCAAACCTATATATTCGATTATATATGGATGAATGCCGTTCTCCGCGGCCCAGTCTAGCCAATCTCTACTCGATGCAATTAACTCCACATGGAACATGCGATTGATAAGTGCAGAAGACATTGGCTTTACAATGGCATTGTCCTGCGCTCGGTTGCCTGCGCCAATGATTATTGAGCCTTCCGGCAGATGATACTCTCCAATGCGTCTGTCATGAATAAGGCTGTAGAATGCCTTTTGTACCTCTTGAGAACAGGCGTTTAGCTCATCAAGGAATAGACAATATGGCTCGTCACGGGCAATTATCCTAGGTGGGCAGAATACGCTTTTACCTTCAATAATTTGCGGTACGCCAATAATATCTTCCGGGGCAAGCTGGCTTCCTAAAAGGGAAACACATGGCAAGTCCAAGGAATGTGCAAATTTTTCTACTATGGAAGACTTGCCAATACCGGGTGCGCCCCAGATGAATACCGGGCGAGTTAATGCTACGTTTAGTAAAACTTCGAGTAGCCCTGTTTGGTTTACGCTTACGGGTAGGGTCATATAAAACTCCTAATCTGTGTTGTCTGCGGCTATTCCGCCGCTTTAAAATTGTAAATGGGCTTGATTATTTTGACAATATCCACTGTATCATCAATATTCGCAATAATTTCTTCCATTGGTGCCTCCTCTTAGCTTATGATTATTCGACCCGATTACAAAGCGTAACCGGTTGGAAAAGCATATTCATGAAAACCATATATCGTCTTTTGTTGCAGGGGTTATGCGTACATTTTCCAACTGCACATGATACACGGTACAATAGACCTTCATATCCAAGCCCGGAGCGAAGAGTGCTTCTACCCTCTTCTTCAACTTACTGAACCTTGGTATCATTCATCCCCTTTCACCAACCAATCACAATCATAACCAGCACATCTAAGTCGTTACAGTCCACTAAGAAAAACAGGGTCTGCCTACCCTATCACGGCAGGCAAACCCTTGATTTCATCATTCGTCAAAAGTTTCCAAACAATCAAGTTCGCGCATTTGTAACAGTCCCCAAACCCACCCTCGAAGAATAAAACCGGCGTTGGTTTTAACATTACGCAATAGTTACCAGCATCCGTTGGCTTTTTTTGTACTCTTGTAACAGTTTGACTACCACTTTTATTTTGTACAAGCGGAGCCCGCTGCCTGCAATTCGAGTCAGAGATAACCCTCTGCGGTTTTCGCCACGCATTTTATTCTTCTACCGACTGTTTATAGCAAATCAACCATCCAATTCAAACCTTGAAGCTTTGTATCAAGTTCACGGTATTCTTTGGAGAGGCGGTCAATTTTGCTTTGAAGTTCCTTAGAGTCAATACAGCGCACAAATTTGATTTCGTTGCGGTTGTATCTGTCCCTATTGATTGTAGCCGATTCGTAAATGTCCCGGTATGAACCGATTTTTGCACCTAGGAAATCCCTGTATGCAATAGCATCGGCAATGCTCGAATTTTCGTCAAATGCTGTTTTGCTATTTGTCTGGTTTATTCGTTTGACCAACTCCAGAAAACGCTCCATGTTTTTCTCGTATTCGGCAATCAGTTCCTCCGGTTTTTCTGACGGTGAATCACCTTCCTGAACCTTGGTGTTGCTTTTTATGCGGTTCATTAGCTGGCCGTTTTTCTTTTGAATTTCCGCTCTTTCTATTAGAGCTTCTGATAGTTTCACAGGCATCATCTCCCTCTGTATTTATGATTTTTAGAATTTTATTTAAACGCAGTAGCCTATAACCCGATACTTTGGCCACGCATAATGCAAGTTTTCTACAATCCACAATTAAACTTATTTCATATTATGCGTTATAACATAACCTTAAACAATACCCTACAAACCATAATCTGATAAGTCCTGACCATAAGCAATAAACACTAACCTTATCAGATATTAACCCATCTGATGCGGGTCCCCAGCTTCGCGCTACCAAAGCTGCTACTGGTCCTTGGAGTGTAATTGTGAATTATACGGGACAGACTCCGCTATCCTATGTCTATCATGTTTGTTAAATTCGTCCTGTCAATAGCAATTTGCAAGCCAGACAACGTATCTTTTATCCATTGTAGCCTTGCCTGGCACTCTGCCTTGTCGTAATTCAATACGGTGTACTCAATTACGCCATTGTAAGTGGATGACCTTGTAAGCGGCTCTTTTCTTGCTAAAGGTTCTAAAATTCCAAGCTCATTGTTGAGTTGCGCCATGTATACCAGGCACTCACCAAGGGTCATATCAAATTCTTCTACTACCGTCGTTGCGTTGGAGTAATTCAACAATCGCTTTAACTTTCGTATTTCACTGTCAATGCCTTCAACTTTTTTCCGTGTTTCTGCGAAGCTATAGCCGAAGTCAATTTTATCACTTTCCGTTTGATATGTGACTTGGTTTATTCTTCGCTCTTCTGCCAAAGTATCACTTTTGTTTTGTTCAAGCAATTTGACCTTTTTCATAATTTCCGCATTACATAGTTTCATAGCTCCACTCCTTAAAATGTATTTTGGGGCCTTATTAAGCCGCTTTCAAGTTATTATGATGCAAAAGCTGAAAAGAAGAAGCCTAGGTGAATAACCCCCAGAAACTCTTTTTTGCAACACCTTCGTTGTTAGAGACTCTTTTAATAGGATTAAATTCCTAGGCTTTCGCTTCAGCACTAAAGGTATAGTACCTTGTGGCAAAACAATTTTACTAATGACCTCAGTTGGCAGTTTTTCTACACCACTACACTTTGATCAACTTCGACTGTGGGATATTCAATAATAATATCATCATCGTCATCCAATGCCAATAGAGGGTTTTGATTTGCAATAGTACGTTTTATTGGCACATTGCTCTCCGTATGGCTATATGCATGATGTTCCAGAATATCATCACTTATATCATCATCTATTATTCTGCCGTTTTCTACCAGAGGGGCAAATGCCTTTATTACGAAAAACTCAACCCCCATTGGTAGCCATTCATCGCTCTTTTCGGGAAACTTGAATTTTATAAACTCATGGGGACTAATCTTGCTGCATTGGCGTAATCTGCTCTCTGCTTCATTGCGAAATGCTTCAAAGCCTTTTTGAGATATACAGGATATTTCATTTTCAAAAGTAGAGGATACTCTGTTTTCAAATGCTTCGAGCTTAGTGCGGGTCTCCGAGCGTTTGCTTTTCTCTTCGTGTTTGGAGTTATCGGTTTTATTTCGCCCTTTTCTCATTGCCGTAATAATAATATCCGCATTTGAAACAGTTTTTCCGGTACGTGACAACATATGCAAATAGCTTTCTTTAATCCGAAACAGAAATCTATGAATACCATGTCCCTCAATTAAATAAAACTGTATGGTATCCTCTGACAACATCCTCTTTACTTTTGGAAAAATGATGATATTAGAATAGACATCAGCTATAAGATAAATAACACGCGGAGCCACAGCCCAAAACAACAACGTGTGGAAGTTTCCAAGTCCATACCACCACATTAATGACGCGGCAACTGCCACAGATGCACCACATACAAAACCTTTGCCAACAAGTACATTATCTTTAGCACCAACATATTCTTGATTTGCCGACAATTTATATTTCGCAATAACTCGTATGTCATTTAAGCAATCTGCTAATACCAGAAACAACACAATTACTTCTAGTGTTGATCCCCATGAAATTAGACACCATATCGCAATTGCTGCATGAACTAAAATCGCTATCCTGGGATGCACTGCAAAGAGATTAGCAACGGGAGCAAATATCACAATGAAGGTGACAAATACAACAATAGCCGTAAGCACAGAACCCATATTTGTCACTCCAATTCATAGGATACTTCGTTATTAACACGTAACTCCTCCATAGCACCCTCCGTAAACATAAAGGACGGTATAAAGGTATCCGCATCAGCCTTGTGCCATTCTTTAGCCTCATCCAGAAAATAGAGCTCAAAGTAAACGATAATGTTATTAGCGTCTTTGAGGGTAAACTTTAGTTTACCCCCTACATAGCTTAGTTCTCCCTCGCTTAATATACGCTCTTTAACTTTATCAACGCTTTCGGTTATAATCTCTGCCCATTCTTCTATACTCCGCTTGCCGGAAGCCATATCCATAACAGTATCTTGGGCAGCGTTTTGAGCTGCTGTCTTTGCCTTTTCAACAAGAGGCTCTATTGCGAGCTTTAGGCCGGAGACAGCTAATGTCTTTAATGCAATACTTATAAATGGAATAGCCATCACCTCCTAAGCACTAATTGCTAATTTCAGTTCTTCAGTTGTTTGAATTTCAATGTTGATTTGGGTGTTGCGTACTTTTGCCAAAATTTCGGGCGGAACATCATTTTCGCTTACTTTTCTGGCATAAACGGTTTCTTCCCATTCGCCTGTGTTCTGGTTCTTGTTGTAGTATTTTGACCTGTTTTGAAGCCCATCTACTGTTCTTGTGATAAATGTCCGTGTGCCTTCAACCGCTACTTTAAGGACTTCTT
>JGI20163J15578_10000667_pt1 | contig 14126 bp, 19 predicted proteins | sample TergutCu122P1_FD_15578 | JGI IMG/M metagenome (IMG submission 15578)
ATTAATCGGATTTATTGTGGAAAACACGTATACGGATTGCAAAGGATTGTTCGTGTTTATATGTTGATACAAATATATAAACCGAACGTGCGGAGTGATAAACGGGCATTCCCTTGCGTGGAAGGAATCATTGCTTCGCTTGCGTCATCGATGACCAAATGCGAAGCGGACAATGCCTGGCGGCATGCGTAAAGTCCTTGTCCACTGTGAGCAGCGTTACCTCGTGCCGGATGCAGAGTTGTGCGAGCAGTGCATCAACGGTGCCGATCTGGACTCCCGCCCGACGGCAAGTGTTGCGCAGAGCCGCTGCGTTGATGTGGTCATCTCGATCCGGCTGGAGGAGCGGCAGCGCCGCAAAGCGCTCGACAATCTGGGCTTGCGCCTTGGGGCCGGAGAAGCCTTGCAGAAGCTCCTGCAAAATCAGTCCTGTGGTGACGACTACCTCTGAACCGAACAAAGCCTCTTTGAGTTGGAGCACTTCCGGTTCGGTAGCTTGCGCATCACGGCGCAGAGCCAACGACCAAACGCTTGTATCGACGAGAAGAGTCATTTTTGGCGCGACCGTTCTGCCTTGTAGTCAAACGACGCGTCCCACTCAAGCTTTCCAAACAGATCGGCCAGATGCCGCTGCTCCCGGCGCGCGATGAACTCTTGCAACGCCTTGGTGACGGCAGCCCTTTTCGTGCGCTCGCCGCTCACTTTGACTGCTCGTTCGAGGATATCCGGATCGATTGCCAGGTTCGTGGTCATGTGCGACTCCTTGTGCGCAAGTCTACACAATTTACACAATTGGCGTGCCTGGCGCCACGGAAACGCCGGAGTAGAGCGCGACAATTCACGCGCATCGATTCCCTGCACCGCAGGCCGCTTGTACCCCGCAGTTAACCGTTCCCGGATTTTTCCGCCTCGGTCGGCGCGGTGGCACTACCGTCCGGCTCTTCGGCGGGTTTGGATTTCGAGATGGCGGCGGCGATGAAAATGCCCGCTTCGTACAGCAGACAGATCGGGATCGCGAGCATGATCTGCGATACCACGTCCGGCGGTGTCACGATTGCCGCAACGACGAACGCGCCGACGATCACGTAAGGGCGCACCTCGCGCAGCTTCTCCACCGACACCACGCCCATCTTGGCAAGCAGAATCACGGCGATGGGCACTTCAAACGTGACGCCGAAGGCAAGAAACATCGTCATCACGAAAGACAGGTATTGCTCGATGTCCGGCGCCAGTTGCACGCTTTCGGGCGCAAAGCTGGCAATGAAACGGAACGCCATGTTGAATACGAAAAAATAACAGAACGCTACCCCGGCAATGAAAAGCAGCACGCTTCCCATGACCAGGGGCAATATCAGACGGCGTTCGTGCGCATAAAGCCCCGGCGCGATGAAGGCCCACGCCTGATAGAGCACGTAGGGCAACGCCAGCACGAAAGCCACCAGCATCGTCACCTTGATGGGGACGAAAAACGGCGTCACGACCCCGGTGGCAATCATGTGCGCGCCAGTCGGCAGGGTGGACATCAACGGGCTGGCAAGGAAATCGTAAATGACGCTTGGCCCCGGCCACAGCATCAGGCCCAAAAAGAGCACCGCCACGGCAATCAGGGAGTGCAGCAGACGCGAGCGCAACTCGATCAGGTGCGAGATGAAACTCTCCTGCCGACTGAGACTGTCTTGCTCGATGCTCATACGGAATCCGTCGTCTTCGCGGGTTCGGTTGCAGCCGGAAGAACGGGTGCATCCTGCTGCGTCGGCTCGGGCTGCGATTCCTGCGCGTCACCGCCGACACGCTCCGCCGCATCCTGCTGCGGCAGGGCGGAAGCGGTTTCGCCTTCGGGCAGGCTCAATGCCTCCTGCACGTCGGATTGAATCTTGCCGATTCCCTCGCTCAGGGACTTCTCCAGTTCCCGCGCCTGTTCCTGCAATTTTTTCAATTCGTCGAGTTGCACTTCGCGCCGGATGTCGGCTTTCACATCCGAGATGTAACGCTGCATCCGGCCGAACAGATGCCCGGCCGTGCGCGCCACGCCGGGCAGGCGTTCGGGGCCGACCACCACCAGCAGCACGACGGCGATGACGATGAGTTCCGAAAAACCCAGATCGAACATGTTTCAGGAACCCTTCGTTATCGCCGGGACGAAGCGGGCATCATTTTTCCGCAGCATTGACGGTCTTTTCGCGCGCTTCGCCTTCGATGACCGACCCTTCCTGCATCGTCACCTGGGGCGGGGGCGCTGCGGCGGCGTCGCCTTCCTTGATTCCTTCCTTGAAACCGCGCACCGCGCCGCCAAGGTCCTGCCCGATATTGCGCAGTTTCTTCGTGCCGAAAACCAGCACCACAATCAACAAAACAACGAGCCAGTGCCAGATGCTGAATGAACCCATAGAGGATACTCCTTCAAATTTTTGTCACCATTGGGCCAACCGGGTCCGGCCCGCCCAGAATATGCAAATGCAGGTGCGGCACTTCCTGCCCGCCGACCCTGCCCGTGTTGATGATGCAACGAAAACCGTCATTGCTGCCATTTTCCTTTGCCAGTTCTTGCGCAACGGACAGCATCCGCCCCAGTACCGGCTCATCCTCCGCGCCCACCTGGGCCAGCGAGGCAATGTGCTTCCTCGGAATCACGAGCACGTGCGTGGGGCGCAACGGATGAATGTCGTGGAAGGCGACCACCAGATCGTCTTCATGGCATTTTTTGGCAGGGATTTCGCCCGCCGCAATTTTGCAGAAAATGCAATCACTCATGCCGTTCTCCGTGCGTTCGGATATGGAGCCGCGCCTGCTTTTCCGCGATGCCCGAGACGCCTTCGCGCCGCGCCAGCTCCCGGCGCACATCGTCGATCGACAGGCCGTGGAAAGCAAGCAGCGTCATGACGTGAAAAAACACGTCCGCCGCTTCATAAACGATACCGTCGAGCCGCTCGTCCTTGCTCGCCATGATGAGCTCGGCAGACTCCTCGCCGATTTTTTTCAGGATCGAATCCGGCCCGCGCGCGTAGAGCTTCGCCACATAGGAGCTTTCCGGATCGGCGTCACGGCGCGCGATCAGCGTGGCGGAAAGCCGGGCAAAAACGTCATCGGCGGTGGCATCGCTCACTTCTTGGGGTTTCCCTTGTAAATATCTTTCGGGTCTTTCAGCACAGGCTCGGCATCTTCCCATTTTCCGGCCTCAAAGGACAGCCGTTGGAAAAAACAGCTCTGCCGTCCGGTGTGGCAGGCAATGCCGCCCACCTGCTCGATGGAAAGCAGCAGCACGTCACCGTCGCAGTCGGTGCGTAGATCGAGCACCTTCTGCACATGGCCCGATTCCTCGCCCTTGTGCCAGAGCCGCGCGCGCGAGCGCGACCAGTAGACGGCCTCACCCGTTGCGACGGTGCGTTCGAGCGACTCGCGGTTCATCCAGGCAAACATCACCACCTTGCCGCTGGCGGCTTCCTGCGCGATGGCCGGAATCAGGCCGTCGGCGTCCCAGCGCAGGGCGTCGAGCCAGCCTGTCTCCACGCTCACAGGCGTACCTCGATCCCGCGCGCGCGCATGAATTCCTTGGCCTCGCGCACCGTGTATTTGCCAAAGTGGAACATCCCCGCCGCCAGCACTGCGTCGGCGTGCCCGATGCTCACGCCGTCGGCCAGATGTTCGAGCGTGCCTGCCCCGCCGCTGGCAATCACCGGAATGCGCACTGCGTCGGCCACGGCGCGGGTGAGTTCGAGATCGAACCCGATGTTGGTGCCGTCCCGATCCATGCTGGTGAGCAGAATTTCTCCCGCGCCCAGATTTTCAAGCCGCTGCGCCCATTCCACCGCGTCCAGCCCCGTGCCCTTGCGTCCGCCATGCGTGAACACTTCCCACTGGCCCGGCGCTTTCTGCTTGGCATCGATGGCCGCCACGATGCACTGGTTGCCGACCTTGCTGCTGGCTTCCCGCACGAGTTGCGGGTCATTGACCGCCGCCGTGTTGATGCTCACCTTGTCCGCCCCGGCATTGAGCAACCGTCGCACGTCCTCGACCGTGCGCACGCCGCCGCCTACGGTCAGCGGGATGAATACCTGATCGGCCACCATTTCGACCACATGGATGATGATATCGCGCTCGTCCGAGCTGGCCGTGATGTCGAGAAACGTCAGTTCGTCAGCGCCCTGCTCGTTATAGCGGCGCGCAATCTCCACCGGATCGCCCGCATCGCGCAGGTCGACGAAGTTGGTGCCCTTGACCACCCTTCCGGCGCAGACATCCAGACAGGGAATGATTCGTTTGGCCAGCATCAGAGTTCTCCGGTCGTGAGTTCGTCGGCTCGGGCCTGCGCGGCGGCAAAATCGAGCGTGCCTTCGTAAATCGCGCGCCCGGTAATGGCGCCCATCACGCCCTCTTCCTCGACTGCGCACAGGGCTTCGATATCGGCCAGATTCGTTACGCCGCCGCTGGCAATCACCGGGATGCGCAACGCCTGCGCCAGCCGCACGGTCGCCTCGATATTGACCCCGGAGAGCATGCCGTCACGGCCGATGTCGGTGTAGATCACTGCCTCGACACCGTAATCCTCGAATTTCTTTGCCAGATCGATCGCGTTGTGGCCGGTCACTTTCGACCAGCCGTCGACAGCCACCTTACCGTCGCGCGCGTCCAGCCCGACGATGATGTGCCCCGGAAAAGCGCTACAGGCATCGTGCAGCAGGCCCGGATGCTTGACGGCCGCCGTGCCGATGATGACGTAGCTGATGCCGCTGTCGAGATACCGTTCGATGGTGTCCAGGTCGCGGATGCCGCCGCCGAGTTGCACCGGAACGTCATCGCCGACCTCATCGATGATCGCGCGAATCGCCTTGCTGTTGACGGGTTTTCCGGCGAAAGCGCCGTTCAGATCGACCAGATGCAATCGTCGCGCACCCTGTTCAATCCAGTGGCGCGCCATTTCGGCGGGCGCCTCCGAGAACACCGTGGCATCGCTCATTTCGCCCTGTTTGAGGCGAACGCAATGGCCGTCCTTGAGATCAATGGCAGGTATGAGAAGCATGTTCGTTACATCATGACGAGGGTAAACGGACGCCACCGCGCTTCAGGGCGTCCAACGGACAAAATTGGACAACAGGCGTAAACCTGCATGCGCGCTTTTTTCAGGGTGAAACTGTACTGCAAAAATATTAGCCTGCCCTACTGCGCTGGTAAAGCGGATGCCATGATCCGTTTCGGCGGCAGTCATGGCGGAATCGGCAGGTTGCACGCAGTAGCTATGCACGAAATAGAAACGATCCCCATCGGGAATTCCTTCCCAGAGCGGATGCGGCTGCCGCTGCCGCACCGCGTTCCAGCCCATGTGCGGTACTTTCAGGCGCACGCCTGCGGCGTCAAACATCCGTTCAGCGGGAAAACGCGCAACGTTGCCCGCAAACACGCCCAGCCCCGGAATATTGCCTTCGTCGCTATGCTCGAACAGCATTTGCAGGCCGATGCAGATTCCCAGAAAAGGTTTCGATGCCGCCGCCTCCAGCACGGCCTGCCGCAGCCCGCGCGCATCGAGTTCGCGCATGCAGTCGGGCATCGCCCCCTGACCGGGAAACACGACCCGGTCGGCAGCAGCCACCCGCGCCGCATCGGCGGTAATTTCCACCCGAAATGCGGGCGCGACGTGTTCAATAGCCTTGGCCACCGACCGCAGGTTACCCATGCCATAGTCGATGACTGCCACCGTGTTCATTGTGTGCCCAATTACCGGATAAGAAAGAAGCTGTCGCTACGGGGAATATGCGCCTTAGAGCGCACCCTTGGTCGAAGGCACGACGCCCGCCGCGCGTTCATCGCGTTCGACAGCCATGCGCAACGCACGGCCAAACGCCTTGAAAATGGTTTCGCATTGGTGATGCGCATTGTCGCCGCGCAAATTGTCGATGTGCAGCGTCACCCCGGCATGATTGACGAAACCCTGGAAAAACTCGCGCGCGAGATCGACATCGAATCCGCCGACGCGCTCGCGGGCGAAATCCACGCAATAGAACAATCCCGGCCGACCGGAAAGATCGAGCGCCACCCTGGAGAGCGACTCATCGAGCGGCACATAGGCATGCCCATAACGGCACACGCCTTTTTTGTCCCCGAGCGCCCTGGCGAACGCCTGCCCGAGTGTGATGCCGACATCCTCGACCGAATGATGATCGTCGATATGAATGTCGCCTTCGCAGTGCACATCGAGATCGATGAACCCGTGCCGTGCAACCTGATCGAGCATGTGATCGAGAAACGGCACGCCGGTATCGAGCTTGGCCTGGCCTGTGCCATCCAGATCGATACGCACCGAAATACGGGTTTCAGTAGTGTTACGGGTAAGGCTGGCCTGGCGCATATTCAACTGGCAGAGCGGATGGGTGAAATCGGTGCATGATACCATTGTCAGTCACCCGTCTATCCCTTATTTGGGGAATTACTATTTGACTCCCATGATTTCCTGTTTTCTTCACCACAGAGACGGGTTTTCTCCTTCCCCCGCTTGGCGGGGGAGGGAGTCGAATGTGTGATCCCCCTTATTTACACAGTTTTAACATGAGCCGCTTCTGGAGTGCCGTCACGCACGGATTGACCCCCTACGTTCCGGGCGAACAGCCCGCGCTCGACAATCTGGTCAAACTCAACACCAACGAAAATCCCTACGGGCCGTCTCCCAGGGCGCTTGCCGCCATTCGCGCCGTCACCGAAGACTCGTTGCGCCTCTACCCCGACCCGGACGCCAAGGCGCTCAAGGCCGCGCTCGCCAACCGTTACGGGGTCAGTCCGGCGCAGGTCTTCATTGGCAACGGTTCCGACGAAGTGCTGGCCCACGCCTTCATCGGGCTGTTGAAGCATGCGCGGCCGCTGTGGATGCCGGATGTCACCTACAGCTTCTATCCGGTCTATTGCGGCCTCTACGGCATCGAATACCGCCAGATTCCGCTCGACGACGCTTTCGCCCTGCGCCCGGAAGATTACTTTCCCTCTGACCACCCCGGCGCTTCGCGCCACCCCTCCTCGGAGGGGAATGAGCGCGCAGGGGCCATCATCTTTCCCAACCCGAACGCTCCCACGGGCCGCCTGCTGCCGATCGAGGACGTCGAGCGCATCGTCGCCGCCAACCCGGACGCCGTCGTGCTGGTCGACGAGGCTTATATCGACTTCGCCGACCCATCCGCGAGCGCCATCAGCCTCGTCGATCGCTACCCCAACCTGCTGGTCGTCCACACGTTCTCGAAAAGCCGGGCGCTGGCCGGATTGCGGATCGGTTTTGCCATCGGCCATCCCGATCTGATCGCCGGACTGGAACGCATCAAGAACAGCTTCAACTCCTACCCGCTCGACCGTCTGGCGCTCGCGGGCGCGATGGCTTCCGTCGAGGATGAGTCCTGGTTCCAGACGAGCTGCCGCAAGGTCATTGCCACCCGCGCCACGCTCACCGCGCAATTACAGGCGCTCGGTTTTGAAGCCCTGCCCTCGGCGGCCAATTTCGTTTTTGTCCGTCACCCCGCGTTCGACGCGGCCGAACTCGCGGCCGCCCTGCGCCAGCGCGCCATCATCGTGCGGCACCTCAAAACGCCGAGAACCGAACAATATCTGCGCATCACCATCGGCGACGACAACCAGTGCGCAACGCTGGTCGATGCGCTGCAAAACATCCTGCACACGACGTAATGAAGAAAAAAGACATCGTTGTAGCCGCCATCCTCATCCTCCTGGCGGTAGGCATCCATTTCCAGACCCGCGACAAGGAACCCGACACGCCGGAAGAAGCCCTTCTGGCCGTGCTCGCCAGAGTGGCCGGTCTGGTAGAGGTCGACAAACTTCCGCTGGAAGACGCCATCAAACAGGTTCGCGGCAACGGCGAACTGGTTTTGGTGAGCTTTGAAGATCCGAACTGTACGTACTGCATCAAACTGGACAGGAATCTGAACCGCCTGGACAACGTTACCCTCTACACGTTCCTGGTCCCTCTGCTGTCAGAGGACTCCGCCATAAAATCCCGTCGCATATGGTGCGACCCCGACCCCGCCTCGGCCTGGAACGACTGGATGCTGAAACGCCAGCCGCCCTCCGGCGCGGGTAATTGCGACACCACGGCGCTCGACAGAAACCTTGAACTCGGGGAAAGAGCAGGCATTCGGGGCGTGCCATATCTGTTTCGGGCAAAATAGCGTTTTCCCCTCTCATACTAGGTAGGAAAGGCCATGGAACACTTCGGCTTCCCGCTGGAAGCAATCCTGATTTTTCTCGGCGTAATCGGCGTTTCCGTTTACCTCGATCTCTTCGCCCACAAGAAAAGCACTGAAATCTCGTTGAACGACGCCGCCTACTGGACGGTGTTCTGGATCGTCCTTGCGCTCGCGTTCTACGGCTACCTGTGGTTTCGCTTCGACAAAAAATGGGCCGATCTCTACCTCGCGGGCTACGCGCTCGAAAAGGCCCTCTCGATCGACAACATGATCGTTTTCATGGCCATTTTTGCCTCGTTCGGCATCAAGGGCGTCCTGCAACATCGCATCCTTTACTACGGCATCATGGGCGCGCTGGTCTTTCGCGCCATCTTCGTCGTCATCGGCACAGGGCTCTTCCACGCAAGCCCCTGGGTGGGATTCCTCTTCGCCGCCTTCGTGATCTGGAGCGCGGTCAAGATGCTGCAACGGCCCGATGAGGAAGAAGAGATCGAAGACTACTCGCACCACTGGTCCGTCCGGCTCACCGGCAGGCTGCTTCCCGTCTACACCAAACTGCATCTGGATCGCTTCTTCATCCGCCACTCGCAGATTCCCGGCAACGAAGCCCTCGATGCGCAATCGAGCGCAACGCGCAAGGGCGCGCTGTACGCCACCCCGGCTTTCCTGTGCCTGATGGCCATCGAAACCTCCGACATTGCCTTCGCCTTCGATTCCGTACCCGCCGTCATCGCCATCACACAGGAACCCCTGCTCGTGTACGCCGCGATGATTTTCGCCATTCTCGGTCTGCGCAGCCTTTATTTCGTGCTGGCCGCGCTCACCAAATACCTGGTACACCTCGAAAAAGCCGTCATCTGCCTGCTCTTCTACATCGGCGCAAAAATGGCGCTCCAGTCCTGGAATCACGCCATTTCCGATACCGGCATCCATATCCCGCCGGGATGGAGTCTTACCATCGTTCTTGGTATGCTGATTGCCGGCGTCATTGCCTCTCTGCTTTTTCCCAAAAAGAACTGATCCACTGGAGGAACCCATACATGCTTTCTTTCCGCACATTTCTGCCGCGCACGGCCATTGCACTGCTTGCCTGTGCGCTCATCCCGTCATTCGCCTCCGCCCAGGAGACTGTGAGCCGCGAAATCTGGAAGGCAGGCGACATGGCCGTCACGGTCATCCAGGATTTGCCGGGTGAGATGCAGGCTTCCAACTTCAGCGGCCCCGCCTCCGAAAAAGAGCGGTTGAAATACTTCACCGACGGCAAAGCCGAAGCCGGTGTCAGCGCCTTCCTGCTGCGCGCGGGCGACAAGACCGTGCTGTTCGACGCGGGCGCGGGGGCAGCGGGTTGGGCGCCGGCAAAACTGCCCGAAACGCTCGCCCGTCTGGGCGTCAAACCGGAAGACATCGATTTCGTCCTGCTCACCCACATGCACTGGGATCACATCGGCGGGCTGGTGCAGGAAGGAAAGCGCGTTTTCCCCAAGGCAAAGGTGCTGGTCACGAAAGTTGAATTCGACTCGTGGATGGCGCTTGCAGAAAAAGACCCCTCCGACAAAAGCGCAGCCCTGACCAAAGCCGTCGCCGCCGCTTACGGCGCCGACGTCCAGTACATCGCCTTCGGCGACGCCCCGCTGCCGGGCGTGACGGCGCTGGACGCTGCTGGCCACACGCCGGGTCACACGGTATTCCAACTCACGGCAGGCGGAAAAAACCTGCTCCTCGTTGGCGACCTGATTCACGCCATGCCCTTGCAGTTCGCCCTGCCCGACGAATGTGCGGCGTTCGACATGGATCAGCCCCAAGCCGTCGCCGCCCGCAAACGCATCTTTGAACTTGCCGCGAAAGAGGGCATGCAGATTGCCGGGGTGCATTTCCCCTTTGCGAATGCCGTGGGAACGGTCAAGAAAGACGGCAAGGGGTGGAAGTTCGAGCGGACGCAGTGAAACCACCCCGGCGGGGAATAGAACAGTTTTGATCCAATTGCATACTGCGCTGCCCGCCCCCATCCCGGCCTTCCCCCGCGAGCGGGGGAAGGAGTCGGATTTTCTCCCCCGTCTGCGGGAAAAAAGAGACTGATTCCCTCACTCGCTTGCGGGGGAGGGTCAGGGTGGGGGCAACCGCGCAAAAAGCACGTAACCAAATCGAACCTGCTCTAAAAAAACGGGGACTTGCATTTGCAAGTCCCCGTTTTTACGTCCCGCCTGAAGCGGGTAAAAACCTCAACTTACTTCTGACGACGACGACGCGCCACAGCGCCAACCATGGCAAGACCGGCCAGCATCATTGCGTAGGTTTCGGGCTCGGGAACGACGGTGGTGAACTTCAGCTCACTGATGAAAACGCCGCTGTCGTACAGCGCACCCTCCTCATAGCCATTTACTCCTCCCCAACCAAGGGGCACATCCTTGGGTTTCCAGCTATCTACGTCGGCAATGGCGATGGTGATGGTGTGAACGTCACGCGTAGGATCGAGCAGCGCTGTGATCTTGATTTCCTCCGTTTTGCTGAGGTAGCCCAAGTCCGAGCCGTCGATGAAGTAATCCTTTGCGTTGTAGACAGTGACGATGTTGCCGTCCGGCAGAAGAGCGTAGTTCACGTCGTCGACCCAGAAAGCGAAGACGTCATTATTGATAGTGCTCCACCTGGTTCCATCGCCATGCCAGTTAACTTTACTGGTTTCATCCGTGGCGAAGATGAAGCTCGTCTCGATGGCGTTGATCGTGGGATCGTTGAGCGTGAACGAGAAAGTCAGCAAGACCGTGTCGTGAACATTCTGGAGATGGGCATCAACAAGCGCCGCCAGGGCGGCATTGCTTCCGATTTCTTCGTAGGGCTTCCTGACACCGTTCGCGTAATAACTTACATAAGTATGGTACGCATCCAAACCCTTCTCTAGAAGATCACCACCATATCTCCCGCCAGCGGAGTGACCCCAGGAAGACCCGTTACTCATGGTGATTCTGCCATCATCGAGAACGCCGGAGGTGTTCTGCACATGGGCGCTGGTGAAGCTTTGACTGACAATGGTGATATCGCTGTTGCCGCCGAGCAGCGCATTGACCAGAGCCTTTTCCGGCGTATTGCTCAGGGTTACGTTGGGGAGGTGGGCGTATTTGGGGTCAGCGGCGGTTGCCGAAGATGCCGCCAACGCGACAGTCGCTCCAAGAATCAGCGACGAGATAATTCGTAGTTTCATAAAATTTTTCCTCTTACGGTGTTGAAGGGGGAAGCGATGTCGCTTCGCAGGTCTGTTCACAGACACACCGATTTATAAGCAATTTTTATGCCTGAAGATGTAAGTAATTGATTTTCTATATATATATATATATATATAGAAAATCTGAAGTGTAAAAAATCTCGACACAGCTGTATCCACAATTAAGTTGATTCATTGTGGAAAACACGTACACGAATTGCTGAGGATTATTCTGTTTATACGTGAATACAAATATATATAAACCGAGATGTCGAAGTGGTAGACGGGTATTCCACTCTACGGAGTGGGCAGCATCTTCGCCCGACGCCCTCTCCCCTGACAGGGTTTTGTCCCGCACCGAAGGTGCGCCGACTCTATCGCCTCCCTCTTGAGGGAGGTGGCCCACCGAAGGTGGGTCGGAGGGAGTTACAGCGGTTCGGCTGCCACACTGTTTAATAATTGTGCGTATCCATGCGCTGCTACTCCTTCCGTCACGCGCTTCGCGCGCGCCACCTTCCTCAAGAGGAAGGCAATAAATCAGCGCGCTTTGCGCGTAGTCTCAAAAGGGGTGGCGCAAAGCGCCGGGGCGGTCACTCTCCGTGGAGAGAAGCTGGCCGAACAAGTTCGGCCAGCGGCCAACGCGGACGAACGCGAATCGCCGGATCGGCAGGCGGGCGCTCCCCGCGCATCAATCGTTGCGCCCCTGCAAACGCGATCATTACGCCGTTATCGGTGCACAACTCCGGGGCCGGGTAATGCACACGTGCGCCAAGCTTGGCAGCGGCGTCGTCGAGTCCGGCCCGCAAGGCCCGGTTGGCCCCTACCCCACCGGCCACCACCAGAGCGCGCATTCCCGTGCGTTTCAGTGCAGTCACCGCCTTGGCTGTCAGCACGTCGACCACGGCCTGCTGAAAACAGGCCGCCAGATCGGCCCGGTATTCCGGACGCCAGCCCGGAGAAGACGCCACATTGAGCACCGCCGTTTTCAGGCCGCTGAAACTGAAATCCAGATCGCCGGAATGCAGCATCGGGCGCGGCAGCTTGAATCGTCCAGCCTCGCCATGCGCGGCCAGCGCGGCCAGTTGCGGCCCGCCCGGATAGCCGAGACCGAGAATCTTGGCCGTCTTGTCGAACGCCTCCCCGGCAGCATCATCGAGCGTCTCCCCAAGCAATTCGTAATCGCCCACATCGGCAACCCGCATCAACTGGGTGTGCCCGCCCGATACCAGCAGCGCAACAAACGGAAACGCCGGGGGATCGTCGGAAAGCAACGGCGAAAGCAGATGCCCTTCGAGATGATGCACGGGCAGAGCCGGAATTCCGGCAGCCAGCGCCATCGCCTCGGCCACGCTCGCCCCGACCAGCAGCGCGCCGGCCAACCCCGGCCCGGCGGTGTAGGCAATCGCGTCGAGATCGGCCACTTCCAGCCCGGCCTCACGCAGAGTCTGGCGAACAAGAATCGGCAACAACCGGATGTGGTCGCGCGACGCCAGTTCGGGAACGACGCCGCCATACACCGCGTGAAGATCGACCTGCGTATGCAGCGCCTGCGCAAGACAGCCCCGCCCGCTCTCGAAGACGGCAACCCCTGTCTCATCGCACGAAGATTCGATCCCCAACACTTTCATGACTTGCGTCCCCGCCTCACACCACGATCCCTGAAAGGTCAAATTTTACCCACTGGAGCGCCGGAACAAGAAATCTCCCGCAAGAGAGTCTTGTCATCCACCCTTTTTTCACATATATTTAACGCTTTACCCTTTACGAACCCAAAGGAAACAGGCAATGCCGGGTATCCGCGTCAAAGAAAACGAGCCGTTTGAAGTTGCCATCCGCCGCTTCAAGCGCACCATTGAGAAAACAGGCGTACTCACCGAGCTGCGCGCGCGCGAGTTTTACGAAAAACCGACCGCCGAGCGCAAGCGCAAGCTCGCCGCTGCGGTCAAGCGCAACCACAAGCGCCTGCGCAGCCAGACACTGCCGCCCAAGCTGTACTGAACCAGCTTCCTTTCCCCGGTTTCTGGCGGTATCCGGATCGATATCCGCCGCCCGCAACCGAATAACGCCGGGTGAGAATCCATCAGGATCTCCCCCGGCGTGATGCATTTGGCGACCGATGATTCCACAATCCTTCATCCAGGATCTGCTCGCCCGCGTCGATATCGTCGACGTCATCGAACGCTATCTGCCGCTCAAGAAAGGCGGGGTCAATTACTTCGCCAACTGCCCGTTCCACTCGGAGAAATCCGCTTCCTTCTCGATCAGCCCCAGCAAGCAGTTCTACCACTGCTTCGGTTGCGGCGCGCACGGCAGCGCCATCGGTTTTCTCATGCAGTACAACGGCCTGACCTATGTCGAGGCCATTCGGGAACTTGCGCGGGAAGCCGGAATACAGGTTCCCGACGACGGACGCAGCAACCGACAGCCGGATGCGGGACTGGATCGCCTCGTCGACATCATGACCGCCGCCGCGAAGTTTTATCGCGAGACGCTCAAACACTCGCCGACGGCCGCTGCCTACCTGCGCAAACGTGGTCTCTCGCCCGATGTGGCCGAGCGCTTCGGCATCGGCTTCGCCCCCGACGCGCAAACCTCGCTGCAACGGATTTTTCCCGATTACCGGGACAAGCTCCTGAACACGACCGGGCTGGTCATCGACAACGATCAGGGACGGCGCTATGACCGCTTCCGCAACCGGATCATGTTCCCGATCCACGACCGCCGTGGACGCATCATCGCCTTCGGCGGGCGGATACTCG
>JGI20163J15578_10000668_pt1 | contig 14118 bp, 11 predicted proteins | sample TergutCu122P1_FD_15578 | JGI IMG/M metagenome (IMG submission 15578)
GGGCTTACGCCCATTTTTATATCTGCCATCTTGGGGCTTTTCTGCATCTTTAGGGATGAGCCATGCACGGCTTAAACGAACCACGCCCGGTATTTTTCCAAGCGAACATAGGGCTTGTACTTGCCGTGCCTTAATGCCCCACTTTTGAGCGGCTTCTTCAGGTGTAATCCAATTAAACTCCATGTGCATACTCCTTTTCACTTCAATAAAATAAATAGTCTAATGCACTATGTAAAATTCTATCACGCATGACCGCATAATTCAAGCTGAAATTGTAAAGTTTCGTATTGCTAATACCAAAACATCGGCAGTCATGGGCTAACCACTTAAACTGTCGATTTTATATGTCTTGGCTGTGACTTTTCTGTAAAGATGATAAAAAAGTCCTTGACAAAGTGCCACAGGACTTGCCAAATATAACATCTGATATATAATGCAGTGGCTCAGTCTCCGCGAGGGTGGCTCTCATCCTCCGTGAGACTGGCTCTAAATCATTGTGCAAACGGTTCACTTGAGTCGGAATATACAATACTTGCTCAAAGCCCTGTATGGCGGCTTGTAATAATTTTGATTTTCTCTCCATCGATTCTATGCTTTGCTCAAGAAAGCTTTTAAAACAGCCATATCATCTGTTTCAACAACATCGGAAATGTTTTTAGCGGAATATCAAACTCAACAAGATTTCTTATCATACCCGCAAAAATCGATTGACTAAAAGAATAGTTAGGGAAAATGGTGGCGCTTTTGAATGCTATACCACTGCTGTCAATACCAATAGGCCAATGGGTAACCGGATTTTGTTTGAACGATTTGCCGATAATCTTTGGATTATTATTTTTGCGATTGGAATTTTGGTTATCCTAATCGGTTCGTGGTCACGTGTGTATTTCAAAAGCATAGCAACAGAATCGAAAGCAGAGGATAGCCAATGCCAGCAGTGGGCTTGTTAGTCATTGTAGGCGTTTTAACTGTGGTAACAAGATGTTGACAGCGGAAAACGAGAATTTAAGGAAGGCTGTGATGGTTAGAAACAAAGAAATTCAAGCATACGTTAAGTCGCAGAGCGGATTTGTTCCTTAATCCGCTTGGATTGCTCATGTCAAAGAAATGTGTGGGTTATTCCCTAGAGTGGATATAATCGAAAAGATGTAAATGTACGAAAAGAGCCTTGCCCACCTGAAAAAGTTGAAGCAATAAAAAAGGCGTTAAGGCATTTTGGAATGATTTAGTACATGACTTAACGATATCGATAGAAGGTTATATAAATGCAGGCAGCAATGGCACTATTTCATTGGCAGAAATATTTAACTATGTGGAAAAGCACACCGGGAAAAAAGCATTACTGCATGAAAACGGTGATGCCGCACCGCTGAATGGTGTACCATCATTTAGCATGGATACAACAAAAGCTACCCAATCCGGGTTTGAGTTTAATGATATTGCTGATTGGGTATATCCTTTGGTCGATTTTTGGATCAAGTAACCAGAAAGTGCGGCGGGCTTCTTGCCCTGTAGGGTAAATTTCCCCCTCTATACTTATCCCGTTTGCCAGCGGAATTTTGGCAACGAAACGGCAGCTCTGATTATTCAAAGCCGCCGTTAGACCGTTCGCACTTATTTGGTGCGCGTCAATTTATCTGCTACATGACGGCTTTTTTTATACGCCGCCGTTTGGCAGTTACTCCAAAGCGATTATATTTCTAAGAGAGTTATCTGTTTTCGATTTGCAATTCCCCTTTTTTGAGCCGGAAAATCACATCAGCTTGTTTGGCGACATCGCCCGAATGTGTAACAATAACAACGCACTTATTCATTTTATTAGCGCACTCCTTTAAGATGGCGGTAATTTCTACCGCCGTATCCTCGTCAAGATTCCCTGTCGGTTCGTCAGCAAGAATGACATTCGCATCGGAAGCTAATGCACGAGCAATAGCGACACGCTGTTGTTGACCGCCGGAGAGTTTTAGGACATTTCGTTTGCTTTCTTCTGCTGTCAATCCGACACGTTGTAAAATCGGCAACGGTGGGAGGGTCGAAGTCAACGCCACATTTTCTTGTGGGGTGAGATAGTCGATTAGATTGTAACTTTGAAAAATAAAAGCTACATTATTGCGTCTGTGATTAGCAAGCCCAATTTTTTCAATGTCCTCACCATTAAACATCACTTGCCCGTTACTTGGGCTGTCTAACCCGCCAAGTAAAGAGAGAAGTGTGGTTTTTCCGCAACCGGATGGGCCGGTAATGGCATACATTTTTCCTGTTTCCATTTGTGCGGAAATATTCCTTAAGACTTTCTTTTTCTTTTCATAGGCGTACTGAACGCCCTTTACTGCTAAGATGCTCATGATTTTGTTCCTCCTATGTCATTTGAGATAAAATATTTTTTGGTTTCATTCGCAATACCGGAAATGTGGCGAAAATCACAGCGACAATACACAGTAGACTTCCAACAATCCACATCAAGATATAGTTCATTGCGGTAATTGAAACATCTATTTCTACTAATGATATTTCTTCTTGCAGAGTTGCTTCCTCTGCCAAACTGACAAGTTCAAATTCGGGGGCTGATGCTTGCTCCAGCAAAGTATTTCCAATCGTTTGCCCAATCAGGGTGCTTACTCCAAAAGATAATATGAACGCCAACGTAGCCACAATCATCACTTCTGCAATTTGTTGAAGTAAAATATTCCCTTTGGAAAATCCGATGGAAAGGAAAACGCCTGTTTCGTGAACACGCTCTCTAATCCACAGGGCTAAAATGAATATCAGTAGAACCAAACTTACCACTAAAATAACCCAAATCATAACATCTACCATATTACCCAACGTTTCCAATGCACTTCTTGCATTTTGAAACTCTACATCACGGCGTATAAAAGCCGCTCTTTCCCAGTCTATATTAGGAATATTACGAACCGCTGTAATGATGTTGTCCAATTCGGCGGGGTCAATTACCGTAAAATCGGCACGTTGAAACGACAACATATCTCTATCGTTAAAAAGTCGGTTAAAACTGTGTGGGTCTGTAAACACCACATTTTCATAAAACATGTGGGACATTATCATGTCTGTGTCCTGCGGAACGGTATTTGCAAAAATCCCGATAATTTCCACTTCCACCGCTTCATCATTAAGTGAAAGAAAAAGGGTGTCACCCACAGTTAGGTTGTTCTCATTGGCAAGCCATTGGTGGACTAAGCCCGCCGATTGCGTATTCTCGTATATATGTCGCCCCTCGGTCAGCTCGAAGCCATACTCCGTGAACAATTCGCTTTTATCGGAGAATATATCAGCCATTAGTCTGCCGGTATGCTCGAAACCGTCACTTACATGAAAAGCTCCCTCTGTCCGGACGGTAAGCGGCTTTTTATTTATTGCAAGAAACTCAGCATAAACACGGGAATGAGCGTTATAATCTGCCCTTACACCGTCCATTGATAATATTTTTTCTACAACAGATTCGGTAAACTGTTTGCCAAGAAATCTTGCATCTATGGTGAAACCGCCCTGTAAAGACTGACGCACATTAAATGATGCTGTTTCGGTAGCGGTTCGGATAGATGTACCAACTAAAAACAAGGTGGAAATTACAAGAATAATTCCGAGCAGAATAAGGCTTTTGTCCCATTTTCGTTTTGTGTGACAATATGCCCGTTGTAAAATACTCATTTAGACCACCCCTTTATTGCATTTTAGAAAGAATTTCACGGGGTTTCATCTGTAACACCGGAATGTTGGAAACAATCACCGCTGAACATAACAGGATAATACCCAATCCAAACACTATGAGATAATTAGCGGCTGTAAAAGCAATCGTGTCGGTTGCTATATTTTCGCCCATCAAGTCACCCATAAGTCTTGCCGTGGACGGTGTAATCATATAAACCGCAACAAAGGCAATAACCGCAATAATGATAATTTCGCAAATGTGTTGCATGACAATAGAAACTTTGGATGTGCCTATCGCCATTAAAATTCCTGTTTCTCTCATTCGCCCCTTAACTCGCATGGTTAAAATTAAGGTAATAATACCTACGCTTATCGCAATCACTACAAAAATGAGGGTGCGGATAAGAGTGTCGATACTTGAAATTGGGTCTGCCACGCGCTGGAAAACCTCGTCATTGGCTGTAACAAGAAAATTATTCCAGTTGATTTCACCGATTCTATGAGCGTTTTGAATAATATTTTCCAATCGTAAGGGGTCATCTACAAAGAAGTTCACTTCTTCAAAGCCCTCATGTTCTTGCGGAGCAACTTCTGCTATCCAATCGCCTAATTCCTTTACAGTACCCATATCAGCAAAGACAGAATTTTCAAGGATAGCACGGGGAGCTAAACTTTCTATGTTTGACTGCAATTCATTATTTGTATATATCCCAATCACTTCTACCTCTACTGATTTATCACCTGCATTTGTTAAGGTAGTCCAGTTGTATCTATGCAGATATATTCTATCCCCAACATTGATTGCGCATTTCTCGGCTATCATATCGCTGATTAGGATAGCCCGATAATCTGAAGATGTGATATGCCGCCCTCTTATCAGTTCAAATCTGTTAGCCAAAAACATGGAATCAAATTCTGTGAAAAAGGAGCCTATAACAGGAAAATCGAATCCGGTGTGCCTCATCGCCTCCCATATGGATGAATAAAATATTGGTTCCTTGGGATTTCCATTTATATCTCTTAATCCATAATGAAATACCGAGCGCGCATTGTACCCTTGAACCCCATCGAGATTTGAAATTTTTTCAATCATATCGTAGGTAACAAATTCTTGTTTTAGGATATTCGTTGTATTGCCACTACCGTCGCGCGTTTCGTTGCCCCATACTCCTGTCGCGGTATTGCGACTTACTGTAAAGCTTGCGCCTGTCGCTCCGCGAAGCTCTGCGGAAGCATCTTCAGAAGCCCCCATTACGCCAATGCCACTTAGGACAAAGGTTGCTATCAAAGTGAAGATGAGTAAAAGTAATAAAGTACGGGATATATTACGTCCCACATAAAGAATTGAGCGTTTTAACATTAAATTTGCCTCCCTAAATATTTGTTTTTGTTTTATTCTTGGTTATTCTATAAAACAAAAATGGAGTTGAGATGGAGTTAAAGTATAATTTTGGTGGAGTTGAAAAAAGAAACAGCCCGGATTGTAAACCGGACTGTTCATGAAGTTAGTCTTCTTATGATTTTAACGGAAAGTAATTGTAAACTTAACACCTTTCTCTGTGTTTTCGATACGGTACAAAATTCCGTGATGGTCGAAAATCGTTTTAGAAATATATAAGCCTAAGCCACTTCCCCCTGTATTTCGGTTTCGGGATTTATCTGCCCGGTAAAATGGAAGAAATATTTGCTCTATGTCCTCTTTGCTTATGTGTACCTCTGTGTTTTCAATACTTAGTTCGCTGTTGTTTAGGCAGATATAGATATTTGCTTTTTCCGGGGAGTAGTGTACAGCATTTCCGATGATGTTTGAAATAGCTTGCTTAATGACCAGTTCATCACCGTGATAATGAACATTGGGTTGTAAATCCATATGTATATTCATTTCTTTATCTTCTGCGATACCCTGTACATTGCGACTGCATTTTTTTACCATTTCACTGATACTAAAATCTTCCTTATTCAACAGAAAATCATCACCGCCCATTCGAGCCGCCAAAAGAATTTCTTTGACCAATTTTTCCATACTGACAATCGTTTTTAACGAGTGCCGTAAATAAGTATCCCTGTCCTTATAATCACCGACTTGATGAATCATGCCCTCAAGTTCACCCTTAACAACAGTAATGGGTGTTTTTAATTCATGAGAAACAGCAGTAAAGAAATCAATCCTTTGTTTTTCCTGTCGTTGCTTGGCTTCAATATCTGCCTGTAACTGTTTGTTTGCCATTTGTAGGTTGTCCAAAGCCTCGGCTAACTTTTTAGACATTACATTTAGACTTGTTGACAATACACCAATTTCATCACTTCGGGTCTCATCACATTCCCAAACAAGGTCAAGTTTTGTCATTCTCTTTGCAATGTCACTTATCGATATTAGCGGTTTAGAAAAATAGCGGGAGTAAGCATACGCACTAATAATGGATATGAAGATAATCACAACAGCAGTAAGCGGCAACAGGCCAACAAGTACATTAAGTGATTGCTCTACCGCTAAAAATGAAGCTGTGGCAACTAAATAGTATATTTGATTGTCATACTGGAATTCTGCGGCAATACTATGAACCCCCACGGTTGCCACCATTTCACTAATACTAAAAACCTCGCTACGGTCACTATCCATTATGGTAATTGTTGCTTGGTTGTTTATCGAAAAGTCAATAATGTCCTGTGAGCTATTTTGCCAACCCTCTATTTGAAGTGTTTCTACTAAAATATTAAATTCGTTTGCAAATCTGCTTTCAAGTTCCGTATAAAAATTTCTCGGCATGAAATATAACACAAGACTATAAATAATGGCACAGCATACCATCAATATAGCCACCATGCTAATAAATATCTTCTTGCTTATACTGCCTTTAATATTCTTTAGCAATTCTATATCCCGCCCCTCTAATTGTTTCGATGTATTCCTCACCTAATTTTTTACGAATATTTTTAATATGCGTATTTACAATTTTTTCATCACCAAAATAATCATAACCCCAAATGCTGTTAAGCAATGCATCTCTTGAAAAAACGCGCCCTTGATTTTCAAGCAACAATTTCAAAATTTCAAACTCACGGGCAGTCAATACGATATTTTCTCCATCAATACAGACATCATAACAATCTACATTAAAAGTGAGATTTTTATATCGAATAACATTCATATTTTCGTCTGCTGGGGCAGACACTCTACGAAGTATGGCTTCAATTCTTTTTAGCACTAACGGCATTGAAAAAGGTTTTGTGATGTAATCATCAGCGAGCGTGTCAAATCCTTTCATTTGGTTATTATCATCATCAAGCGCGGTCAGCATAATGATTGGGGTATTTGATTCTTTCCTTAATATTTCGCAGACTGTAAATCCATCTATCTTAGGGAGCATTAAGTCAAGCAATACTAAATCCGGCTTGTGCTGATGAAATTTTGAAATACCATCAGCCCCATCATTTGCAATAACAACCGCATAGCCTGCATCCTCTAAAAACGCTTTGATAATATTTTGTATGGATTGTTCATCCTCTATAATTAAAATAGTCTTAGCCAGCATAATCACCTCTGATTTAGAGTATAGCATTGAATTGTGGAGTTTAGGTGGAGTTGCGCCTTTTTCTTCTTCCATCGTTAGGCTTTTTTGCGTCAGCCGGAATAAGCCATAAGTCCGCTTTTTTCACAGCCCCCGGTATGCGTCCGGCTGAACAATGATAATTCACCATGCAAGAAGTAATTCCCCATTTCTGCCCCGCGTATCGCAAATATCCCAAACGAGTTTCCCGGCTATGATGAGTACCGCCTTAACCTTGACGCAATCGGACATGACCCACACGAACTTATAAGCTACCTGACAGCACGTTTCCAAGCCTTTAGCATGGACGACCCGGATAAGTGTATCATTCATAACAGAAAAAATAACGGTTTCTAAACAATAAGCCTAAGTTCATACGTAAGTTGACTTACTTTGGTTTCGCTTAAGAACAGTTCCTCAGTTTCGACTACCATAAACGTATCTCTGCCCTCAAGCTGCTCCTTAAATATTTCGCGAGTGTTTTCTATTTGGCTGCTCTCATCTTGCCTGGTGAAATACGTTCCGGCAGGGATGATTATAGCGTTTTTATGGGTAAAGTGTTTTGCTATTTCACAAAACCCGTAATAGTTGATTCCTTTGGGCGAATATTGACAGATGTACCCAACATCCGGTGCCGGAATGATGTCATCAAAATCATCTATATCCGATAAACGACTAGCATTTTCACCAAACAATTCTTGTGTCATTTCTAAAATAACGGGTTCAAGACGTTCTGATATTATTTGTCCATATTGCTTCGTATAGTAAGATTTTTCTTCAAACTTTTTTCGGTATATCTGCCCGATTTCATTCTGCTTTCCGAACTCCATTTTTTGCAATACTTGCTCAAAGCCCTGTATGGCGGCTTGTAATAGTTTTGATTTTCTCTCCATCGATTCTATGCTTTGCTCAAGAAAGCTTTTAAAAACAGCTATATCATCTGTTTCAACTACATCGGAAAATGTTTTTAGCGGAATATCAAACTCAACAAGGTTTCTTATCATGCCCGCAAAAATTGATTGACTGAAAGAATAGTAACGATAGCCTGTGTCGGGGTCAATATAAACAGGCTTGAGTATATTTTTCCGTTCATAATAGTATAATGCTCGTCTTCCTACCCCGGTTAATCTAGCCATCTCTCCGACAGACAACAATTCATTTTTATTATGCATAAAAAAATCTCCTTTTTTGAAATTACCTATTGACCTTGCACTTAGTGTAAGGTTCATAATGGTTATTGTCAAGAATGTATCGTAAAAAAATCAACCTTAAAAGGAGCAAAATCATGACACAAACAACTATAAAACTTTGGAACAAGAATTTTATTTTAATGGCTTTCGGGCAAATCATTGCCCTGTTTGGAAATTGGATGCTTCGTACTGCTCTGCTTACGTACATTTTCTTTGCAAGTGGTTCGGCGGAGTTAATGGGGAGAGTAGCGGCTCTATCTATTATCCCCTTGATTGTAATAACTCCACTTGGCGGTGTTCTTGCAGACCGTGTAAGTAAGAAAAAAATCATCGTTTTTCTCGACACTTTTGTAGCGAGTGGTGCATTTCTCTATCTTTTGGCAAGCGGTAACTTATCGGTCGTACCAATTACGATAATGGCGTTAATGATATTTAACTCAGTAAACGCAACGATAGGTGCTGCCACAGATTCCGCTGTACCTCTAATTGTTCAGCAAGATCAGGTAATACGAGCAATTTCGGTTATGACCGGGATAGGAGCTCTAGCAGCGACACTTGGGCCACCCCTTGGCGTTATTCTGCTAACCGAATTTGGACTAGAATCAGCGTTACTTGTGGGCGGTATCTGTTTTGCAGTTGGAGCTTTAATGAGAATGTTTATCCATATCCCCATTGTCAAACAGAGAACAACCGGGAATATGGTAAAAATACTTGTTACCGATATAGCCGAAGGCCTACGCTTTGCAATCAAGGAAAAACCTATTATAGCTAAAATTATTTTGGTTCTGCTCGTGTTTCAGCTTGTAGGCCAGGGGGGCGTAATTACTATTGGGCCGCCGGTGTTTGTTAGACAAGTTTTAGGCATGGAAGACCGTATGCTTGCCATTCTTGTAGGTTTTATGGGTTCAGGCGGCGTAACAGCCGGAATTATAGTGGGTATCTTGGGTAATAAACTGCGTATTCAAAAGAACTATTTGATGATGATAGCTGCCGGAATTTCCATAATTCTTACAAGTATAGCAGTTTTTCTATCCTCCTACACTTTGCTTGCATTTGTTTTGATTACAGCAAGTTTGTTTGTTGTAGTAAACGCAGTAACCATATTTGTAATTAAGGTATTTGCACATGTTCAACAAATAACTCCACAAGAAAAGTTAGGGAAAATGGTGGCGCTTTTGATTGCTGTACCACTGCTGTCAATACCGATAGGTCAATGGATAACCGGATTTTTGTTTGAACGATTTGCCGATAATCTTTGGATTATTATTTTTGCGATTGGAATTTTGGTTATCATAATCGGTTTGTGGTCGCGTGTGTACTTCAAAAACATAGCAACAGAATCGAAAGCAGAGGATAGCCAATGAACAGCAGTGCGGCGCGGAATTAGAGCGTTGTTTTGTTCGCACAACTATGTTAAAATCACATGGAAGGTCGCCCGATATTTGACGATTGGTGGGCGAATGGTATTTATATTTTCTGTTACATGGATGATAATAATGATTGAATAACAACTTATTATGGTAGAGGGTATGCCCTCTACGGGCAAAACGACAAATGCCCGATTTATGCAGATACAACTTGAACGTAATAATATCAATGCGAAGTGGATACATGAAGTGGCCATGCCACATCCAGTTCTGTTTTTTGATGAGGCTGGGTTGACGTATGGTGAATATGAAAGATTTGTAAAAACATACCCGAAAGCGGCTGACATCATTAAAGATATAGCCGTATTTAAGGAAAGCACCGTGGGTATTCATTTGCCGGAAATTGAATGGAATTACAGAGGTGAAATCGGCGATGATGTCTATCAAGCACTTTTGGAGTATGATGTTTGGAAATTCCCTCTTGATAAATACAAAAAGTTTGCGCTGGAAAAATGGATGAATTTTACTGAAAATGCGTTGAAAAACCGAGAAGAAGTCTATATTATTGACAGCGCAATCTTCCAGTTTCAAATTTTCACCTTTTTGTTTAAGATTAGACCTTATGCGGAATTGCAAAGCTTTATTAATCAGATTGCAGATATAATTCGACCATTAAACCCATGTCTAATATTCTTATATAGGGTCAATACCGAAGCAACAATTGATTATCTCGAAAAAGATCGCGGAACTTCTTATTTAGAATATATATGGAACAGGGACAAAGATCAGCCATATTATACAGGCAAGCCATCTGGAGCAGAGAGTTTTAAGCAGTTCTTGCGGGATTACGCCAGTATGGCGGATTTGTTGTTTGATTCATTTCCATTTGAAAAATTATCTCTTGAAATTTCTGATAGAAATTGGGCTTGTCGTGAAGATGAAATGCTCTCGTTTTTAGATGTTAATCGTATACCGGGACCTGATGCATTTTCGCAAAATGGTGTTTACACAAATGAGGCAACGGGCCTTGTGATAAGGATTGATGACCTGTCATTTATAGACCCCACCGGACAAACAAGAAAACTATTCCCGAAATCACATAATGAATTTTATGTAGACTGGTTACCAACAGTCCTGCGCTTTGAAGATGACAAAATCATTATTGCCGGCTCGCAGATTTGTGAACGTTGGACAACAACAGGAATGATATATGTTAAATCTAATAACAAGGACATCATTCATAACGGAAAAGGGGTCACAAAACAACAATCCTAAGCTCATATATGGGCTGACTTATTTTGGTTTTGCTGAAGAAAAGTTCCTCTGTTTCGATTGCCAGAAAAGAATCTTTGTCCGCAAGCTGCTCTCTAAAAATTTCACGAACATTGTCTATTTGGCTGGTTTCATCTTGTCTGAAAAAATAAGTTCCGGCCGGGATGGTCACGGTATTTTCGTGAGTAAAGTGTTTTGGTATTTCACTAAATCCATAATGATCAATACCGTTGGGTGAATATTGATGCAACCATCCGACATCCGAAATGGGAATAAGATTATCAAAATTATCTATATCTTAAATGCTATTTACATTTTCACCATAAAATTCTTTTATCATTTCAAGAGCTATCGAAACAGGATATTCCTTACTTGTTGTTCGCTCAAATGGTCTTGCTATAAGGAATCAACTTCACCGTGCAAAAGGGAAGCATCTTTGCATTACTAAGAGTTTATAAACGAAGGGTTATAAGATAATAAATAAGTGTTAAATTTTTTAAAAAGCATTGACAATCAAGAGGAGTTATGCTATCTTATAAATTAGTAATGATTATTATTATTGGTTTCAAGGATTGGAGATGATAAATAACATGAAATCCAGAAACTATAGTCGAAAAAGAGGTGGCTTTTTGTAGGGATGGGTGTTTCGGTGTTTAGTTTAATTGCACTAGAATTTGTCCTTTAGAGCGCCTCTTATTCGTGATTCAATAGGATAGTTTTGAATAGGAGATTTTTAATTATGATTAGTGAAAAGTTAGTAAATGCACTTAGCAAACAGGTGACAGCCGAGTATTATTCCGCATATCTATATCATGCCATGTCGGCATATGCCGAAGATAAAGGGCTTGGCGGGACCGCACATTGGCTCTTCATGCAAGCCAGAGAAGAATTTGCCCACGGTGTCAACATCTACCAATATATTTTAGATCGCGGTGCCCGCCCGATCTTGGGTGCGATCGAAGCACCGCCAACATCCTTTGAGAGCATTTGTGCAGTGTTCAAAGAGGTGCTGGCTCATGAGCAAAAGGTAACTGCACAGATTAATGATATTGCGAGTTTGGCTTTGGAAGAAAAAGATCATTCCTGCTATCAGTTTATCCTCTGGTATGTAGAGGAACAGGTAGAGGAAGAGGCCTCAGCCAGAGATATCATCGACAAGCTGGAGCTGATTGGCTGTGATTCCGGATTACTACTCACTTTAGACAATGAGCTTGGCGCAAGAACATTTGTAAATCCGTTTCCAAACAATGTAAAGCTTGCATAAGTTTGCAGGCAATAGGTAAGAGCAAAAGGCCACCTGCGATGATGCAGCCAATATATTTAGAGGCTGTACACGGCGGCCAAGGTATATATTAACAAACGAGGAGGTACATTAAATGAGTACACATGAATTTACTGATGTTCGCATCCCAATCAGTGAGAGCAACCCGGCAATTATGCGCCATGAAGAACGCTGTATCAAATGCGGTGCGTGTAAGCGCATTTGCGAAGGTGATATTGCTGTCGGCAGGCTCTATGACTTAGAGAGCACAGGGGATGAGCCGATTTGTGTCCACTGCGGACAATGCGCAAATGTCTGTCCGCCGGACTCCATTACAGAGAGATATGAGTATCAAGATGTAAAGAAAGCAATTCTTGATCCTGACAAGATTGTCATCTTCAATACCTCTCCATCGGTGCGTGTCGGGATTGGCGAGGAATTTAACTATCCGCCCGGGGCATTTTTAGAAGGTAAAATGGTTGCTGCTTTACGAGCCCTTGGGGCGGATTATGTGCTTGATACTAATTTTGCGGCAGACCTAACCATCACGGAAGAAGCCGCGGAGCTGGTTGACCGCATTGTAAACAAAGTAAAGCCATTACCCCAGTTTACAAGCTGCTGCCCCGCATGGGTTAAGTTCTGTGAAACTTTTTACCCTTCAATGCTCCCACACATTTCCACTGTTAAGAGCCCAATTGGTATGCAAGGTCCCACCGTTAAAACATACTTTGCCAAAGAGCAGGGCATTGATCCTAGGCAAATTGTGAATGTGGCAGTTACTCCTTGTACGGCAAAGAAATTTGAAATACGCCGGAATGAAATGAGTGATGCCGGGAAAGAGCTGGACATCCCCGGTATGATGGACATGGATCATGTTGTCACAACGAGAGAACTGGCTCTGTGGCTGAGAGAAGAAGGGATTGACTTCAATTCCTTAGAGGATAGTGATTATGATCTCCTGATGGGAGCGGCCTCTGGTTCAGGCGTTATTTTTGGTAATACCGGGGGCGTTATGGAAGCCGCCGCAAGAACAGCTTATTATAACGTCACCGGCAAAAACCCCGGCGGTGATTATCTATCTTTAAGCGCTGTCCGTGGCATGGACGATATTCGTAGCGCAGCAATAGACATAGATGGCGTTCCTGTGAGAGTAGCGGTAGCACATGGTATAGACAATGCGAAGAAGATTGTCGATGATGTTGTCTCCGGCAAAATTGATTATGATTTTATTGAAGTTATGGCCTGTCGTGGTGGTTGTATTGGCGGCGGCGGACAACCAAAAACGGAAATTCCGATGAGTGATGAAATCCGCAAAGCTCGGATCGGCGCGCTTTATGAAAAGGACAGTGGAATGGCTTTACGTTACAGCCATGAAAATCCGGATATCATAGCGGCATATGAAAAACAGTATGGGAAGCCGCTAAGCCCTCTTGCCGAAAAACTGTTGCACACTTCCTACCGTGATCGCAGTGGTGACTTAGGCGCAAAGGGTACGGTTGAAAAACAAATTTATAGGGGAGTAAAGTATCGTTGTACCGTCTGTAGCTATGTTTATGAAGGTGATTTGCCGGATGATTTTATCTGCCCTATTTGTAGCGTAGGAGCAGACAAGTTTGTTGCCGATTGACACTCCCCATAGATAAATCTAGGGGATTCTAAGCTACTTTATCGAATCAGATTCATTTCTGCTAGATTCAAGTGCTTAGCTTTGGGCTGTGCCAACAGCCCGTCCTAGGGCAGAGCATATAGCTCCCTAGGCTACCAGACTATTACCATCTGGTACAGGTTCATATGTTCATTGAAGCTAGTTT
>JGI20163J15578_10000669_pt1 | contig 14101 bp, 10 predicted proteins | sample TergutCu122P1_FD_15578 | JGI IMG/M metagenome (IMG submission 15578)
CCCCCAAAAGGTTGTTTTTAGATTAGCAGAAAATGAAAAAAGTGTCAAGCGGGGTGATTTGTATTGTATGCGATAGGTATTAAGCCTTTCGCATACAATAACAATATAAAAGGCCCAAAATCCCAAAAAAATCCTATTTTTCGTCTTTACTTTTGCTTATGGTTTAATTCAGGCATTGCCTAAAATTACAATAGTAAAGGAGAAAAGAATGAGGAAAATGAAAATTGGGTTGGGAATGCTGGCCATTATACTAACCGGCATTGCAGTCAGTTTTGGGCTTTTGGCAGCCTGTCAAAGCCCCGGGAGAACCCAGGAAGTCGGTACCTGGGTCCCTTCAAGGGTCGTAAGGACATATAATACCGATGTCCTGATTGTAGGAGCAGGAGGTTCCGGGCTAGCCTGCGCTGTGCAGTCTGCCATAAACGGCACAGATTTTATCCTTATCGAAAAAGCGGGTTTTCTTGGGGGCAACGCTAACCTTGTAGAAGGTATGTTCGCCATCAACTCCCGGTTTCAAAGGGAGCTTGGCATCAACATCAGGCCTGTGCAAATCGTTTATGCTGAGCTGGTACGCAACCAGTTCCGGCCAAACGGCGCCTTATGGGTGGATTTAAGCCTTAGATCCGCCGAAAACATCGAATGGCTTTTGCAGCAGGGAGTACGCTACAGCGGAACCATCGATGATTATTTCGGCGGCCTGTATCCGACCTTCCATTGGTTTGAGGGCGGTGCAGGCGCTGTTGCCTATGTTCCGTTTATGGAAAGAGTCCTTAAACAGCGGAATGCCACAATTCACCTCAACACTGCTGCCAAATCGCTAATCATGGAGAGAGGCAGGATAGTGGGCGTTTATGCCGAGACTCCGGACGGGGCTGTCCGGTACAACGCGAAAGTGGTGGTTCTTGCCACAGGCGGATTTGGCGGAAATGCTGATCTTATCGCAAAGCAGGGCTGGGACATTGAAGGCCTTATGCTTGCCGGCACCACCATGACTTCAGGGGATGGTTATTTGATGGCCATGGCAGCAGGCGCCAGGGATTTTATGCCTCAGACCGCGCAGAGCATCATCTATCATATCGAAGCATTCCCGTTCATGTACCTTGAACATGCACTGCACCCGATCAACGGTTATTTCGGCCCGGCCTCCGGCGGTCCGGTTTTATGGGTGAACGAGGATGCAGACCGTTTTGCCAACGANGCAATACGCACCGAAAACCTTGTCCTGCAATGTCTGCCCGGCAAATCAAACAGGGCGAATTTCGTCATCTTTGATCAAAACATCTATGAGAGATTCTTCGGCATCAACGACGACGCAAGGGATATGTTCGAAACAGCCCTGAGAACCAACAAGGGTAATTCTATTTTCCGGGAAAACAGCATCGAAGGCATGGCCAGACGTTTTGATCTTGACCCTGCGGCGTTCCGCGCAACGATCGAGCGGTACAACCGCTTTGCCATGCAGGGGGAAGATGAGGATTTTGGAAAGCCGAGGGAATTCCTTGTGCCCATCGTGCAGCCGCCTTTTTATATTGCCCAGCTGCGTTACAGCTACTATTTCTCTGTCGGCGGCATCTGGACGAACAAACATCGTCAAGTTGTGGATGATAACCTGAATCCAATACCCGGCCTTTATGCTATCGGGATGGACGGAAATATGCTCTACCGCAATGTTTATACAATCAATATGCCAGGCACGGCATTTGCCAATGCAGTTCACTCCGGGCGTCTTGCAGCAAATCACCTGCTTGCTTATTTAAGATAGAAATAAAATAATATTGAGGTAAATTAAATTGAAAGGGGCTGCCGGCTTTTTAGGCAGCCCCTGTTTAAATTATTATTATTCGTTTTCAGAAACAAATCGTTCATAGTCAGCGCCATAGTTTATGTTGTAAAAAACATCTTCATTTTCGCGTATCTTTTTTTTCCAGTCAGATTCATCAATGTAAAAAACATTTGTTATTTTATAAAGGTTTAATATTGAATTTTTGTTTTCTAAAAGAAGGCTTTCAATTTGATGAAGCGTATTTTTTGTATATGCTGCAAAAAGCGGCTGGAGATTACCATTACTCTCTCTTGGTACTGCAATGTCGTATCCCTGCGATTTGGATAAAATATATTCAACCAACGGCAAATGAAAAAGCGGCATATCGCAGGCTGATACAAAACAAACCTGAGATGTGGCAGCCGAAAGCCCTGCGTGTATTCCGCCTAATGGGCCGTACCCAAGATATGAATCCGAAACTTCCTTAACGCCGGGAATATTAAACTTGTTTTGTTGATTGCTGACAATGATAATTTCCGAAAATTTTTTTTTACATTTGTTTACAATGGACTGTATAATCAATTCACCGTTTATTTTGAGTTTGGTTTTATCTGATCCGAAACGGCTGCTTTTACCTCCCGCAAGAATAATTGCGGTATAATCCATGATTTATCTCCCCGCGTTATACGTTTTTATATATTTTGTTATAAGCTCAACAAGAGGCTGTGGATCGTCAAGAGGCAAATATACAACGGAATCATCCCTGGAAACTTTGCTTTCAGGAATATCGGTAACAACAGCGAAAAGCTGACCTTGCTCGAATAATTTTTCATGTCCGCATGCCGCCCTGCGTATTTCGATTTTCGGCGGAAAATCCCGGCGAAAGCCTTCGCTAAGAATCAAATCGGCATTTTTGATTCGCAGGGCCAGTTGCTCCAGATTTTCTTTTTCTTCCCATTTTTCGATTAACGCCATTTTTTGCGGCGAAGCGATCACTGTTATATCAGCTCCCGCCTGCGTAAAACGCCAGCTATCCTTGCCGGGAATATCGATATCAAAATCATGAGCATCGCTTTTGACGATTCCCAAACGCAGACCTTTGGCTTTCAAAAGCGGAATTAACTTTTCAAGATAAGCCGTTTTTCCTGAACCGGAATTTCCAACAAAAGAAAGTATCGGAGGGCCTGAGTACGGCTTAGCTTTATCCATCAGCTATAACGGTCAAAAGTTCTTCCAGAACATCACGGTCGGCAAACAGGAGCGCTTTCGTCAGCAGTGCCATTTGCGGATAAAAATGATTGGTCTTTGAACTTTGTATAAGTTCAGCAAAGTCTCCTATCCATACAAGCAAATGATTATCCAAAAATGCTTTTTGGCTGGAAAGAATTTTCCGCAGCTGCTGCATATCCCCTTTATCAAAGCTCTCCTGACCCATTTCTCCCAGCCTCGACATAAAATCCAGCTCTATGGCGAGGTGGTCATCCGCAACATGAGGATACTCAGCCGGGAGAAGGTCATACTCCAGATACGCCTCACGCACCTTAAGCGTTGATTCCTGAAAAATTACTCTTGCTTTGTTTACATAAACCGATTCCCACGGCGGGGCGGGCAGCTTGCCCGGCCCCAGCATCAGGTATACATACTCGCTTTTTATTTTATCAATAACTGCTTCGCCATCCGAAGAAAGTGCCTTGGACAGTTGGGAAAACTGTTCCCTGAACGGGGCCAGTTGCTCTTCATCCAAAAACAAATCCAGTACTTCCAAAGTGAATTCATCCGTTATTGTTTGGAGAAGCTGAAGATTCGGCTCCTGACCAAAAACTCCCTTTAGAAGCTGGTAAATATTGCAGCGTCCGGCCAGTGCAATGGCAATTTCATCTAATTGTGAATGCAAATTATATCTCCACTTCCCTGAAATCCCTTCTTAACGCCACGGGTTTGGCTTTAATTACAACATTGGGGTTCGTTGTTCGTGAAGACGGCATAACAGGCAGTTCATTTACAAGGCCGGGGCCGTGTTTCGCTGCAAGTTCTCCCATGCTGCCAAAGTCCAAACAGCGCATAAGGCAGGCATCAACGCAAACCGGGTTTTGCCCGCCTGCCCGTAACTCTATGCAGCTGTCGCACTTAACCATTACACGCTTGTCTGTTACCATCTGCGGTGCGCCATAGGGGCAAGCAGGCACACAGGCCGCACAGCCAATACATAGTTCCTGGTTTACCTGCACAGTGCCGTCTTCGGCACGGTAAATCGCTGCCGTGGGACAGGCCCTCATACACCTTGCGTCTGTACAATGATAGCAGGACTCAGCTAAACGAAATCCATCAACATTTGGAAAACTGCCAACCTCAAAAGCGCGCACTTTTCTGGGTATCGGCCCCAAATTCAAATTATGCAAATCTTTGCAAGCGACATGGCAAGTGCGGCAGCCAATGCACTTGTTAGTATCAAAGAAAAACCCCAGGGCCCTCTCATTTGATCTTCTTCCTGCCATATTTTTACTCTCCTGTATACTATACCTGTTTCTCAACAAACGGATCAAAAGCGCACTTTCTGGGTCTGACAAGTAACGATGGATTTGTCCTGGATGATGAAGGCAGAACAGGCAGGTCTTTCACCAAACCCGGACCGTGTTCTGCTGCCAGCTCATTCATTTTGCCGGAATGAAGAGCGCGCATCATACAGGCGTCAACACATGCGGGATTTTTCCCGGCTTCGACGAGATCCCGGCAAAAATTGCACTTTTTGACAATTCCCTGTTCTGCTGCAAATTGAGGAGCATTGTACGGGCAGGCGCTTATACAGGCGCGGCACCCAATGCATAATTCTTCGTTAATATCCACAATACCGTTTCTGAGTTTTTCCAGGGCACCGACTGGGCAGGCTCTAACACAAACCGCATTTTCGCAGTGATTACACGATTCGCTTAGATGAAATATTCCCGGATTGGGATAAGTGCCGGTCTCAAAGGTTCTTACCCGCCTTAATGTTGCCTCGATGTTAAGGCGATTTTTGCCTTTGCAGGCTATCAGACAAACGCGGCAGCCCACACATTTGCTCATATCAAAATAAAATCCGTATGTACTCAATTTTATCTACTCCTTTTGTCAAGTTATGATGTTTAATGGAACATCTCTGTCGTGGATAAGGGGCTCTCCCGTCCATTTTTCGAAGTTGACAATCTGGGTATTAAACCCGGAAACGCCCTGCCCGGTAGGTATATTGCCTACTATATAATTCGCAGCGCCGGCTTTATCGATACCCGTAGATTCGTCTACATTAAGCCATGTCCCATGAGAAATGCCGCAAACGCCAGGCATGAAACGTTCACTTACATAAGCGGGGCGCAGCACCTTTCCATAGGGGCTTGTAATCAAAACGGTGTCTCCGTCTTTAATGCCTTTTTCACGGGCATCAGCAGCCGAAATATAAAAAGGATTTGCAAATGCTTCCCTCAGCCACGGTATGTTGTCAAAAATGGTATGTGAGCGCCGCTGATATTTGAGGCTGACACACTGATAAGGATAATCACCCTTAATTCCCCTGGCAAAATCCCTGAACGTACTCTCAAAACCATAAACAGGCGGTCTGTATTTTGGAAGCGGCGAATGAACGTGCCCGTCTGTGTCAAAGCCATGACTGTTTAAGACGTCGGCCAAAATTTGGCAATAAATCTCAAATTTTCCGCTTACTGTGTAAAGGGGATTTTTTTCCGGATCATCGATAAAGTCTTTGTAAGCAATAAAACCGTAGTTATCCCCCTGGCGGCGCATTACCTGATGTTTGCCGTCATCCAGAAACCTGTTTAATGCAACACGGCCGGTTTGCGGCTCGCCTTCAACGCCCCATTCATTGATGTTTGCGCGGGTAATAGTGAGCAAGGGTTCAAAATCCCTGCCATTTTCATTGATTACCCTGGCGCCCCTCAATGCATTAAAAAAGCGCTGTCTGGGACTAAGGGGATGAAGTGCAGCGGGATCAAGACCCAAACGGGCAGCAACCCCTTCCATTATCTCTTCATCGTGTTTGGCTTCATAAATTGGCTGAATTACCTGGCGGCTAATGAACTGAACTTCCCTGTTAGGCGAAGGCAGGAAGCGCCCTTCCCTTTCCCACTCTGTTGTTACAGGCAATATAATATCAGAGTATTTTGCGTTGCTGGTAAGATGAGAGTTTTGTGTAACGACAAATTCAACGCTGCGAAGAGCTTCAATACCCTTGAATGCGCCTTCGCGAGTCAGAAGATAGGCCACATTGCTGTTCCAAACCATTTGTATGTTCCGGCGGATTCGCTGGACCCGTGTTCTTAAATCATAATCGCCAATCCAGTTTTTCCAGTTTCTTGAACCCTGCAATCTGAAAAAAATATCTGTTGGATTAAATGGTTCGCCCAAAATCGCAGGCCATGCTTCGGTGTCGTTTATCCGGGTCATTGGATGAGCGGGGAAATTGGTAGTCATTCCCGGGCCTCCCGCTGTAACAAGACGGGGGCCGAAGTTGGCGGCGTAATTCCATGTGGATACGCCTGTATTGTGACCGGATTTTCCGATATGTCCGCCCATCATACCCATTGTCATAAACAGATGAGGTATGGCATCGGAATTATAGGCGCGGCCGCTTGCCCAGCTTGTTAAAAGGGACAGCTTTGTATTTTTGCCCATCTTGTTGGCAAGCTCGCGTATTTTGGCAGGCGTAACACCGCATAAGCGCGAAGCCCATTCCGGCGTTTTTGGTATGCCATCATACACACCAAGAAGATAATCTTTAAAGTTTTCATTTGTTCTGGCATCGGCAGGCATATGTTCAGAATCAAAACCAACTGTGTATTTATTCAGGAAGTCCCAGTCTATCAAAGGATTGGTAACTGGATTGTCCTGATCCAGCATTGCATAACAAAGAGCCAGCATCAAAGGCATATCCGTGCCGGGGCGGCTTGGTATCCATTCGGCATCAAGCAGCTCTGCCGTATCTGTGTATACGGGATCGATCAAAATAAATTTACAGCCTTTTTTCTTCATTTCAAGATAAAAGTTTGTAGCGTTGCCCAAAGTAGACCATGCGGGATTTATTCCAAAAGCGATACAAAGCTCGCTGTTCTGCATATCAAAGCGATCGTTGATGCCGTCAAAATTAATACAGGCATCGGCGATCCCCAAAAGATTAAACGAGCCGTACCATGCTCCCCATGAAACCGTACCCCAGGGGCGAATATAAGGCCCCAATTGTGTAAGCACAGAGTGGGTTGCTGCGCCTGTTCCCATTATGGCTTCGGTGCCGTGTGTATTGCTTATCCGTCTTATTTCATTTGCAATGTAGTCAAAGGCTTCATCCCATGAGATCCTCTCCCACTCATCCTGGCCGCGCAGTTCTTTTCTCCCGCCGCCGGGTGACCAGTTTTTGCGCTTCATGGGAAATCTTAAACGATCTGCTCCCAAAGCCTGTATTTGCTGGGAAAAACCTCTTACACAAGCCCTTTGCTGCGGGGCTTCCATGGAATCCGGAGTGATGTCATCGGTTTTTTGACGGATTACATTGCCGTCAATAACCAAAGCTTTGTTCAAGCATTTTGATCCGCCGCAATTATGCCAGCATGCCGCCGGAATCCATTTACCATCTGCCAGGTTCGGGCGATTACGCGCCCTTCTTAAAGAGTTTTCTCTGGTCGCGCATCCCCCCATTGTTACAGCCGCTGTTACAGCCGCGCTGCCTATAAGAAAACCGCGCCTGCCGATTTTTTTGTCAATCAGCTTTTGGAAAAATCCAGGCATTGTACAAACCCCCTTAACAAAATAAAATAATTCTTATAACTTTGCTGCCGTTAAGTTTCAAATATTAACAACCCTGAGAGGCCTTTTGTAGTCCGGTACAAGGGGCGGGCCGGTAAACTTTTCAAAGTTGACCAACTGCGTATTATACCCGGAAATTGCCATTCCGCTTGCAGCCGGAGCGGCAATGTAACAATCCGACCCGCCGTGGTCGATACCGTTGGCATCAAGATCCATCCAGGCGCCGTGATTAAGCTCCACTGTTCCGGGCATAACCCGTTCCGTTAAACAGGCGGGACGCAAAAACCTGGCATATTGATTGTAAACCAATACGGTATCACCTTCCTGAATACCCTTTTCGGCAGCATCCCTGGGATTAATATAAAACGGATCCTTAAACGCTTCCCGCATAACAAGAACATTATCCAAATTGGTATGGGCTCTTTTTGCATAGTGCGGATTTGTTAACTGATACGGATATGGACCCTTTGTTCTGGTTTGCCAATTACTATAAGAATCCTCGTACCCGTTAAGTACCGGTCTGTATGATGGATAAGGCTTGATTACACTGCGTCCCATTGCGTGCATCACATCCGCTTTTGTCTGAGAGTAAATCTCTATCTTGCCGCTGGGGTTCCATCTTCCTCCGCCGGCAGCATCCGGCCTTGCCCTTATAAGGGGGTTAGCGTCCGGGTTTTCACGGAAAGCCCTGTACTGAACAAAATCAAAATTATCGCCCTCGCGGCGCGGTGTACGATATACCTTCGTTCTCCTGAACTCCTCTAAACTGATTCTGCCTTCAGCTCTCGGCTGTATATCAGTCGGGCCGTATTTTGCAGTGAACTCATTTATATCCGCCTGGCTGAGTCTGACCAAAGGTTCGTCACGAGTATTATCTGCACTTCTGACGGTGCATGCGTTAATCGATTGAAGAAATAATAAACCTTCGTTTCCGGGATATATCCGTTCAGCAGCCTGCGGGCCAAGAAGAGCGCTGGTTATCATTTTGTCCATTTCAAAGTCGCTTTTGCATTCATAAAAACGTTCGATAACCTGCTCCAAAAGAAATATCCCCTCCCCGCGCGTGGAGCCGATTGTTCCTCCGGGACGCTCCCATCTTGAGCTAAGAGGCAGTACAATGTCGGCGTACTCGGCGGAAGCGTTAAGCGAAAGAGCGCGGGCGCAGACAAAGTCAAGTTTCCTGTAAGCTTCGATGCCTTTGGCCGCACCAACAATGGTACCCAAAATATTATGGTTGCCAGCCTGCCAGAGAACACGAAGATCAATCGGCCTGTTGAGGTCAATGGAATTAATGCCCAAAGTTCTGAATGTATCGGTACGCTTGTATCTGCCGGTAAGGATTGCATCCCAAAGCTCGGGAGCCATAATTGATTCCTGGGCTGCATTAATGGGAGGAACCCATACGCTGGGCCCGGCCGGGCCTGTTGCAACACCGCCGGCAGCAGCTAAAGCCGGAGCAAGCCCTCCGCCGTTGCTTGAGTTGTTGTGAACAGCTCCGCCTGTCGCATGACCAGGTTTACCCATATGTCCGCCCATGGCGCCTATGGTTACCATAATTTGAGGAAAATCTTCCATATCGTTGCTGCGTGCGGAAGCATTGCCGTGTAAAAGGGCAACTTTTTTGTCCTTGCGCAGCTCCCGGGCAAGATAACGGATATCTTCCGGCGGCGTGCCGCAAAATTCTGCTGCCCATTCCGGAGTTTTAGGCTGACCGTCATATCTGCCCAAAACATAATCCTTAAAGTTTTCGTTTAACCTGGCATCCGCCGGCATATGATCGGCATCAAACCCGACTGTACAGCGATGCAGAAAATCCCAGTCGATAATGGGATTATTTACAGGGTCGTCTTCCGTGATCATCACATAAGCCACGGCCAGAAACAGGGTAACATCCTGCGCCGGACGGCAGGGTATCCATTTTGCGTTGTACACGTCGGCGCTGTAATTGTAAGTAGGACCAACATATATAAATTTTGCTCCGGCTTCTTTTGCCTGCCAGAAATTCCATGGCGGATTACCCAACGAACTCGCTACCGGATTGCTGCCTACCAGAACAATCGTTTCGCTCTTGCGCAAATCCATGCGGCAGTTTGCGCCGCCGAAACCATTCCCGGGAATTCCGATAAACATATTTGTAAAAACAAAGCTTCCCCAGGATGCGGTGTCATTGATTGTAGTCATGCCGCCCCATTCGGGTGAAACCATAAAAGCGCTGCCGTGGCCAACTATGGATCTGTTGCCATAATTGGTTCTTGCATGATTTAATTCGTCAACAATGTAGGCGATAGCCTCATCCCAGGAAATTCGTTCCCACTCGTCCCGCCCGCGCAGCGATTTGTTACCGCCGCCCCGCGGTGCCCAATTCTTGCGCTTCATTGGGTATTTCAAACGATCTGAACCTAAAACATGGTATCTTTGAGAGCGGCCTCTTACACAGCTCCTTTGCTGCTGGGAATTCGGCGTATCAGATCCTGAGTCATCGGTTTTAACGCGGATGGGAATACCATCAACAACATAAGCCTGGTTCAAACAGCGCCCGCCGCAGTTGTGCCAGCAAGCCGCCCCAAGCCATTTCCCGTCTGTTAAAGCCGGGCGAGTGTGCGCCCGTGTTATAACGTTTTCCCTGCTTGCGCATCCTCCCAGTGCTGCAGCCGCTGTCAAAGCCGCACTGCCCTTAAGGAATTCACGTCTGCCGATTTTTTTGTCTGCCAGCCTCCGAAAAAACCCAGATTCCTTCATGTCGCAAACCCTCCATAATAAGTACCGTTTATTCATACTCAGTTTGCTGCACATAAGTGATTTTTGTCAAGGAAATTTTTTTTGCTGTTTTTGTTACTTTTTGCTTTTTTTTACAATATTTACAATGGAGTTACGGCTGTTTTTGCCGGCAGTTTTCCGCCTGCGGCAGAAAATGCTCAAAAAAGAGAACCCCTATCCGCCAAAAAGCAGTCAAGGTTTCGTTTTCGCAGACCTCTTCGCATTTTTTGAAAAAAGGGAGAGCCCACCTGCACAGATGCAGTTTTGCAAATTCTTCCAATATCAAAATAAACTCGTCATATTCCTGGTGATTGTCATTACATTTTGCGTCAGCCAGCTTCCTGTAAAGAAGCATCATAAATTCCAGTTGAGTAACGAAATAATCAGCAGATTCGTTTACTTCTCCGCCTCGTTCAAAACCGGCTCTTGCATAACATCGCTCCGCGTCCATAGCAGCAGGGCTTATAAATAAACTGGGCATGGGTTCCTTATTATCTCTTGGCTTCCATAAAAAAAGAGCCTCATAAATATGAACGGCAGGCTTTTCCGGGTGCCTGAACAGGCGGGTATACTCCGTACGCAAAGCCGACAGAAGCTCTTTGCTGCCGGCTTTTTTCTTGCCATACTCATCCAGACCCCGAACAGCCGCACGCACCGAATCTTCCGGCACAGCCAGTTCCTCAAAAATATTGATGACATCTTGCAAAAGAGAACCATCCTGCAACCCGGTTACCATCTCATCCGCAGGCAAACTCAAAAACAGTGCCAAAAACTGATACATGTCGGCATTCGACAGAAGTTGTTCAAAGTTTAAATCTGCAGCTCTCAAACATTTCTCCCATAGGCGGTTTTTTATTTAAGAAAATAAACCTTTGGCCTGACACCTGTCTCTTCGTGCAGCCTGAACGATTCCCTTCCGCGCATTGCTATCGATACTTCTGAACGCGGGTCATCAAGATCACCCCAAAAGCGCCCGCGGCCTATACATAGCTCCATGCAGGCAGGTTTTTCTCCCCGCGCCAGTCTGTGTGAACAAAACGTACATTTTTCCACTACATTGGGCCGGTGAACGGGAGCATCCGCATCACCAACAGCGTGATCAAGATAATACTCAAGCTGTTGATCATTTAAGCTGCGGGCATCGAAAGGACACACCGGAATACAGCGGCGGCACCCGATGCAGGTCTCGGAATTCTGAATGATAACGCCGTCAGAAGCTCTTCTGAACGTTGCCCCAACAGGGCATACTGCAACGCAGGGAGGGTTCTCGCAATGCTGACAATTAACAGTTAAAAAATGTTTGGTATTGTCCGGAAAAGTGCCCTCCGGCCCCACAGCCACAACCCTGTTCCACCAAATATGATTGGGCAAATTATTCGCAACCTTGCAGGCAACAGAACATGTATGACAGCCTGTGCATCTTTTTGTATCAACTACCATTCCTAAACGCATATCTTATTCCTCCTTTTATTTCCTATACTCTCTCAATGGCGGCTAACACATCATAGTATGCCTGGTTAGCGTTTACGGGATTTATTGTTCTGCTGATCAAATCCTGGGCATTCCCGCTTATGTACTGACAGGCTTCCCAGCCTCTGGGGTGAACCAGCATTCCCGGCTGTATACCGTTGTTGATTTTTGCCCTCAATACAACATGGCCGCGGTCATTGCGCACCCTGACCAAATCACCTTCTGTTATGCCAAGCCTCGATGCATCGCTGGGATTTATTTTAACATAAGGCTCGCTGACAATTTCCATGAGGAGCGGAACTTCCCACCATTGTGAGTGGGTACGAAGCATACTGTTTGAAGTGACAAAATGGAATGGAAATCGTGCGTGAAGGGGATTCTCTGACCAAGCCTCGTTAGGCGGTTCCCAATATGGCAGGCGCTCCTTTTCAATATCCCAGACCTGGCCGTGATCGTAATCGGGAACAACTGTTTCCTGGTAGAACTCCGCACGCCTTGTGGGGGTCATAAAAATGCCGCCGGCATATGAGATAAAAGGATCGCCCGGTAAGGCGCGGAGCGCTTTCTGCTCGCTCAGACTCTCATAAGTCACACCCAGAGCTCTCATTGTTGGCGTATCAAGCACCATCCTCAGATATTCTTCCTCATTCATATCGAAAAAATGACCATAGCCCATCTTGTGGGCAAGCAGATTAATAATTTCAAAATCCGATTTGGTGCCATAAGCTGGTTCGACCGCTTTATCCTGCCAGAGGAAGTGAGGGTTTGTTCCGGCGCTAAGATTAATATCCACCACCTCAAACCAATGTGCAGCGGGCAATACGATATCAGCATTTCGGGCAGCTTCTGTCATGGTAAAATCGACCACCGCCAGGAAATCAATTTTTCTCATCCAATCCAAAGTATATCGTCGCTCTGCCATAGTAGCCGGGGGATTGATACAAGTGATAAAGGCTCCTTTCAAAGCAGCAGGAGTACGCCCGTACATACCTGTGTCCAATAATTCGCCTACCTGTGTTACCATGAATCTTCTTCCGGGGCCGGGGGCTCCGGGCGGGAAAAATGCTCCGGCATTGTTGGCCACGCCGCTTCCTACAAGAAAACTCAAGCCCGCAGATGCGCCCGGTTTACACATATTTCCCGTCAGCATGGATAAGACGTAGATGCAAAATACACTGTAATGGGCATTCACATAGTGATTAACACCAAAAGACTGATAGATAGTTGATGGCCCTTCAGTTGCGAAAATTCGAGTAATTTCTTCAATAACACTTACCGGTACCCTGCAAATTTCAGCTGCTCTTGACGGCGGATATTCGGCAATGCGTCTTAAAAGCAGTGAATAAGCTGTCGTAACTCTAATTCCCTGTACTGTAAACGTTCCTTCCAGAACCGGGCTTTCTATATCAGCAGGAATACCAAAATTTCCGTTTGCATCCCTGACAACGATTGCGTCGTTTTCTGCTGCTGCCCGGCCCAAATCACTAAGCCGTAAAAAGGTGCCGTCGGTTTCTTTAACCAAAAATGGCGCCACAGTGCTTGCTCTCAGAAATGCCCTGTCTTCCCAGCCTTCCCGTATGACAATATTCATCATTGCTAAAGCTAATGCACCGTCAGAGCCGGGCCGGATCGGAACATGGGTATGGGCCAATGACGAATTAAAATTCGATACCGGGTCAATGACTATATATTTGGCGCCCTTATCTATGGCATCCATAATAAAATGCATACTATTCTTCTGCGAAACGGGAGGATTAGCTCCCCAACAGATAATGGTTTTGGCGTTTCTTAAATCCGCAGCCTCATTTGAGGAAAAATTAAGGCTCCAGCCGGTGAAGATCCGGGCAATCCGAAACATGGCTTCATCAACCATAAAATGAATAGTAGACGAGCCGGTCACACTTCGAAGGCGGCCCATCGTATTGCCCCCGGTTATGCCGTTTAATGAGGCATAATTTCCTGAACCGGGCATCATAGCAAAAGCATCATTGCCGAAGTCGCGCTGATACCCGGCCCACTTGGAAGCTACCGTATCAATCGCTTCTTCCCAGCTTATTTGCTCCCATCTCCCTTCTCCGCGCGCTCCAACTCTTTTTAGAGGGTACTTGAGGCGTTCCGCACTGTACATGCGGTGCATCATTGTTAAGCCTTTTGCGCAGATCCTGTTGTAATCCGGGTTGGGCAGATCCCGAACGGAAGTTCGCACTACCTTACCATCTCTGACATGTACATTCATAAAGCAGCCGTTGAAACAATTTCCCCGGCAGACCCCGGCAAAGACTTTTTCTTCATGCTGCCGGCCTGCCCTGGTCGCTGGTCTAAGCA
>JGI20163J15578_10000672_pt1 | contig 14064 bp, 9 predicted proteins | sample TergutCu122P1_FD_15578 | JGI IMG/M metagenome (IMG submission 15578)
GCAAGCAAGTATACTTAAAGAAGTTCTTTTTGGTGAAATAACGCCTAAGGTTCCGGGATCGATACTGCAATTTCATCCTGACCTTACGGTAGTTGCAGATGCGGACGCACTTTGTGAAATTTCTTAGCAAAAATACAGCCACCTTTATGACAAGTTGGCTGTATTTTTATTTGATTTGCGATCTTTTAAAAGGATCAACATTATTAGCACTCCGGATAAAAACATAAGGATTAACCAAAGCATTTGATTGCCGGCGGCTCCGGTTTTTGGATTAGACCCTGATTTGTCAGGCCTGTCTGTTTCGGTCAATTCGTCTTCTTTATCAAGGTCATCCGGTTCTTTGGGGGAGTCTTGGTTGTGCTCAAATTCTTCTGTATTGTCTGTTTTGCTATGTTCTTCTTTTGTATTGGTCTTGCCTGTATTGTCAAAGCTATCTGAACCGCCTTTATTGCCGGAACCGCCGCCATTCGTTTTATCTGACTCACTAATATGCTCAAAAACTATTTTTTCTACTTTATCGCCATTGCTGTTACGAATAATTACGTAGATTTCCATGCTAACTATAATGTGCGTTTCTATTGTATATATACGTTTATCAATCGCGAAATCAGCTTTGCTATCTGTTATACAACTAACTTCGTATATAAAAATTCCCGTGTTTTCAAAGGCAAGTGGCCCTATCAAACTTTCTTCTTCTCCGTTCATTGTAAAAGTATAACTTCTACCGTTCCCATTATCGTCTACACTGCCCTGCGGCATAGGCGCACCTGACGTTTTTGGCACAAGCTGATAAGTAAACATAACATCTTGTGGCGCAGTTGCGCTGTCAGAAACAATAACTTGTTTTATCGGAAACTCAACCTGCTGTGTGTTTGTCGCATATCCGATTGATGCAAAGGGTGCGCTAAACAGGAACACCTGAATCAAACAAACTATAAGTAATCGCTTAACATATTCTTTTATAATTCTTTTTTTGTTAACGTCCATAGTCATGATCGCGCACCTCATTTGCAAAACTTAGTTTTTCTATATCGAATCTATTATTTGAAACCCCTTGTATTTAAACCTTTGTATTTAAACACTTATATCCCCTGTTTTATAACGCTCCTCGTTATAATTTATTTTTCAACTGCGTAACGTCTTCTGCGAGATTTTACTACTACAAATCCTATTAGCCCTACAATTGTTAGTAATATCAATCCGATAAACGGCAAGTTGTTTAAGTCAATGCCCATAGGTGCTGCGCTGTCACGGTTATTTGTAAAAGCTGCACGGTTAAGGTTTTCACCTACAAGTTGAGGCCCTGTACTAAGTGGGTTATCATCTACAACAGGTATGATATCGCCCGCTACTGCATTTGTTGTAACTTGAACCGTTTGAATGTAACCTTCGACAAGTTCTTCTTTAGCTATATAACCTGTACCAACCGGTGTGTCAATGAATGCCAGTCTCTGACCATCTTTAAGTTTGAACTTGGTAACACCTAATGTTGAGATTTCAATATATGTGCCTACTGCATCCGTACCCATAGGTGAACCTGCTGCATTTTCGCTCGGATTAACTACTACGTTGTTTTCAACAATGTATGCCCTGTAAAATGCCGGCTTGTTTTCGATAATAGCAGGAACTGTAAGTTCAATCTCAAAGTCAAAGTATTGTGTAAGCAGACCCATATTACCTGTAACTAGTTTGCTGACATAAAGTGTTGATTCAGTTGCAAAGTCTGGGTTTTCCGGATCAATCGGCGCGTTTGTTTTTACGTACGTGTTAGTAAAAATCAATTGACTGTGATCATATCTGTCTCCGTCACCGCCCGGTGTTGCGTCAATTTTTTTATCTTGCACTTGCTCTCCGCTAACGTCCGGAACGTTAACACGTGTGCCGACGCCATAGATGACTGTGGCAGTACGATCTGAGTTCCAAGCTACATAAACAGAAATGGTATACACTGCTTTTGAAAATGTGAGCGATTCATAAGGCTCATTTTCCTCAATTCCAGTTGTTGTTTCCGGCAATTCCGTTATCTCATAAACATACACACCCGGTTCGTCGAAAGTAATTCCGTCAAAGATATCCTCTGTTTCTCTGATGATTGATACTATGTTGTTACCGTCCGGCGTTCCCGTAAGAGCTTCGGAAAACGATACCTTTAAGTTTTTTGTCAAGTCCGGCATTCCGGCAACAACTTCTTGTGATATGTCTCCATCTACACTGATTCCTTTTGCATGGAATAAGAATGTTGTATTCGGTGTAACCGTTCCTACCGATAGTAGCAAATTTTTGCTAATCGCTGCTTTCACTGATTCGTTCGGATTTGAGTTAACCAGTGCGCCATTGCCGTCCATCATTTGTGAATTTGCGAATGCCATACTTGGCAAACACATTACCAGTGCTATTGCTAAAGCAATAATTCGGTTTCTTTTCATTTTATTTACCTCCTGTGATTTTAATGCCCGACTATCCTGACCTTCTCCCACCGTAAGTGGTTTCAATGTCACAATCTTGTTTACACATATATCATACAACTTTGTTAGTTTAGCCAATACACCCGATAGGGTGTTTTTGGGCAAGTCTCAAGCGACGCCATAAAACTTTCAAAATCACCATGCCTATTATTAACATTATTCCAATCACCATCAAGAGTTTTCCTCCTGTATTACTCATACTTATGCCGGATGCCGGAGATGCCTCTCTGTTGTTAATAAAGTGAAACTCACGGTTTTCTGTCATAGTCAGCATGCCGGTGTCTTTTCCGGTAATTGGCTCGCCTTCGTTTTCGCTGTCGATGAAAGTAGTTATATAGCGTAAATCTTCTTCTTCAATTATTTGCACACTGATGTTTAATGCAACATCTTCAATTGTGATGCTTTGACCGTGCTTTAACCAAAATGTAGCTTTTCCTTCATCGTCAAGCGCAAGCTCCCCATTTTCCGGCGCGGTTGCGTCCATGCCTTCTATGATGCCTCCTATATAGTTGAAGCGTTGCGTCGCCAGTGGTCTTTTTTCAGCATCGGTAAAGATAATTGTGAACTCAAATTCTCTATTTTGATCGCCCATACCACCGGTTACTTCTTTTGAAACGGTTAGTGTGGTCGCATCGCGTCCCCATTTTGCACGCAAAGTGATATCTTCTGTAACGTTAATGCTTTGCCCAAGCAAGTACTCTACACCGTTTTCACAGATCCAGCCCATATGCGTAAACGCTTCATTTTCATGAGCCACTTCATGTGTCAAAACATGAGATCCGGGTCTAGTCCAAAGTACATAAGGTTCTCCCAGTCCGCCATTTGGATCAAATGTTATTGTGACTCCGCCTTCTGAGAAGTGACCGACTACATGCGTATATCTCGTTACAGTATGCACCAGAGGAACTTCCGAGCCTCCGGGCACGAAACTAAAGGCTATAGGACGCTTATCCTGATCCGTTTCCGTTACTCTTGTTCCTATTTCCCATCTATCAATGAGCGCATCTTCCGAGAAAAAGCTGATTTCTGTTCCTTCAGGAACAAACGCTCTATCCGGAACTAAAACCCCGTTTTCCGTAATTCTCGCTATAACACGTCCGTTGCTTCCGCCTGTGTTTTTTGCTTCAGAAGTTACGCGCCAATATTGTGATCCTGTCGTATTTACGTCATAGTTTGTAAAGGCATGAGCAGGTATAGTTATAAAGTTCTCTCCATCAGCCAGAAATTGATGATTGCCGGGAATACTTACCGTTCCGGGATTTATCAGAGGAAATCTTTCCGGAAGTGAATTGTCGATACGTTTACCGTTTTGCGCCACGTTACCCGAAAGGACTGCTGCTCTTGCAATTGTAACGTTTTCATATCTTCCGTTTTCAACATAAACTCCGCCGCCATCTATAATCGCAAAGCAGTCGATAATCTGACCGCCGTACATATGAAATCTTGAGCCATCTGCCACATGCACACCACCGCCCCTTTGCGCAGTGCCACGTTCGATGATTCCACCATACATTTCAAATAAACCACCATTTGCTATACGTACTCCGCCACCATTACCGGAAAAGACCCATCTGTTTCGTAGCAAATGTGCATCTCCATATAATCTAAACGTTCCTCCGTTTACATGTACCCCACTTTGAACAAAATCCCGGATAATAACGCCGCTATGAACTTCAACCACCCCGCCCGTTTGAATTGCAAGGCAAGTGCTGCCACCCATCGGGTTGTTCCATCCTTCGAATTCGAGAGTTCCGCCCTCCGATCCACCCGAAATGATTAGTGTCCCTGATTGAACCGCAAACACAGAACCTCTATCAACTCTGATTTTGCGATTTCTGTTATCAGCAACAATACGTAATGTTTTATTACCCAATCTGACAGGTATCCCTGCTCCGGTAAAATTAATATCTTCAAGGATACGTATTGTTGTATCAAGTTCTGTATATCCGTTGCGGTTATTATTAATGTTGTCTATCATCGTTGCAAGATCGTTAAATGTCCTAACACTTTCGATACGCGAACTCAAGGCCATCATTCTCATGAACGCCTGTGTAATAGTAACTGTGCCGCTCTCCATGTCTATCTCATAACTCCATCCAAAGGGAATCGTAACAAATATATCGTCTTCACGAAGCTCAACGCCTTCGTCCGTGCCAAAGAAAATCACAATGTCACACTCTTCATAGTTATCGTCTTTACCAAAGTTATCCACTACGTAATAGCGAATTTCGGAAGATGCACTAATTTCAACGTTGCGGTATTCATCTACATAAATATCAAGGTAAACGGCATCTTCTTCTATGTTTATATTTTTGTTTTCATCTTCAGGCTCGTCTTTCTCTTGATTGACGTCAGTTTCGGTATCGCCGTCGCCTTTTTCGGCTTCGGCATCGCCGTTTTTATCAGACTCGCCGGCTTCAGTGCCGCCGTCTTTATCTGTCTTGCCGGCTCCGGTACCACCGGCTCCAATTTCGGTATCGCCTACATGAATATCAAGATACTCGATTACATCTCCTTCTTGTTTTGCGTCAGTTTCAGTATCGCCGTCTCCGGTACCACCGGCTCCCGGTTCAGTGCCGCCGTCTCCGATTTCGGCATCACCGTCTTTATCCGACTCGCCGGCTTCAGCGCTGCCGTTTTTATCAGATTCGCCGGCTCCGATGCCGCCAACTTCTGCACTTTTATCTTCTCCCATATCTCCGAATTCAGAAATAGCGTCCACGTCAATTTTAGTATTGTCAGTTTGTGAAGCCGCCCAGACTATAAGATTGTTTACCGGTATAGCAGTGCCTATTGCTAAACACATTATCAGTATTATTGCCACATATCGTTTCATTTGCTTGCCCTCCTTCTTGATTTGTACAATGAAACAGAATTCAAGTTTTCCCTATAATTGCATTGTACCCCTTAAAATTTTGTGCAACTACACCCTATCGGATAAAATGGACTGGTCTGCTCCGCAATCAAAAAAAACCCTTCAAGTTATCAAACCTGAAAGGGTATTGTTGGTTATTTCGTTATATCAATTTTTTCTCGATTGCTATTCTGATAGCGTCAACATTATTATTTGCGTCGAGCTTTATGTATATTGATTGTAATATTTTCTTAACGGTGTTAATTGACAAATATCGGTTTTCCGCTATTTCTTCACGAGAAAGTCCGTCATACAAATCCTTTAATACTTCCTGTTCTCGCTCAGACAAATTCACTTGACTTTTTACTTCGTCTTCTCCCTTAAATGCATTCATAATAACAGCCGCTTTTTTTGCATAAACCGAAGCTTTGCGTTCTATTTTCTTTAACCACTCGCCGGGAATCTTGCAATTTTCTTGAACTAACGCAACAGCAGTTAATTGATGTAAATTTTTTCCCATTTCAATAAACGGCATTTCAAACGCCCCATTAAACGACATTGTATAAGCCCTCTCAAAATCCTCCATTGCGCCGTCAACATCATTGTTTCTTATTTTTGCCACAGCAGCAATTAAGTGAAATTGCAGTTCGCTAAATATAAATCTGTCGTGTAGTGCCCTCGGATAAGCGTTATACAAAATTGTAAGCGCTTGGTCGTATTTTTTAAGAGCTATGCATGTATTTAAACAAACGAGCAATTCGGCAATCGGCATATGGACTTCGGATGCCGTTTCTTTTTCGTCAATTGTCATCCAAGGAGGTGACATGTCAGGAAGACCTATTAAGGAATAAAACATTCCTGTGGAGATATCATACAATAATTGACCGTTCCAAAAGTTCGGGCTGTCTAAATTTTTGTATAACTGCCTTAAAATTTCTTTCGCCAATTGAGGCTCGCTTTCATGTACGGCTATCCTAAGAAGATATTGTTTTGCCATTGCTTCAATGCTATATTGATTTTTTTCACGAGATTTTGCAACTGCATTGTGCGCATGTTTTTTTGCTAAATCTAATTGATTTTTGTAATACGCAATTTCCGCAGCCACCAACTCATCGTATCCATAAAACATACTGTGATATGTTTCTGAAATATAAAATGCCGCCTGCCTTGAGGCTTCAAGAAACGTATCGAAGGCAGAAAGCTCTGCGCCTTCTCCGACTAAACATGCATATGACCGCACGTGCGGAACGAAAAAAGGGCTCGTAAGTTCAACATGCAAATTTGATGACAAATCAGTATACTCAATAGATTTTTTTATATATTCAAGCGCATTATATTTGTGCGTAGCCGTACATGTATACATATCGATATACGCTAAATTGCTGTAGCAACCACGCAAAATAGTTTTGGCAAGCGGAGAATCAACGTTTTCCCATTTAAGAATCACGTCAAATGCGAACTTTTGAGCCTCATCATATCGACTTAGCCCTACGAGCATGAGCGGAATAAAGTAATCTTTTAATACTACAATATTTTTATCCTCATCCTTTGATGGGAGATTTTCGAATATGTCCAAAAAATATTCGCACTTATCACGAGGTAATTTAAAAGGATAAGCAAATAAAGTATCCACCATACGTCCATATTGATATGATTTTGCAAAATAACTCATGGCGTCCATATAAAATTTATTTGAAACGCACCACTCTGCTGCCTGACAGTAAACATTTATCTTTTCTTCATCAGTTAAAATAGGTTGTTTACTTTGCAAAAATTCCAAGTAAAGCGGGTGTATTTTATAGTCGTCATGTAAACTGTCAAACCATATAAATGATGTGAGCTGTGTATTTTTTTGCATAAATGAAGTAATTTCACGAAACTCGGACAAAAGTAAAAGTGGTAAACNCGGTATAAGCGTTAATTTTACTAAGTTTTTTTGAACGTCTTTGGGAATGTCACTAAATGCTTCCATTTCAAACAGCTTAAAGACATTTTGCTTCATGGTATTAAGTGCTATATCAATATTTTTCGGAGCCTTTTTTAGAACAAGGGAAAGAAATTGAATCGCAAGTGCCCAACCCTTTGTAACCTCAAGAAATTTTGACAAATCTTTATTTGAAAAGGAGATACCCCTAAATTTCATGAACATCGCAATTTCATCTTCCGTAAAACGGAACGCTTCTTCCGTTATAATGCTGACGTTTCCTTTAGCAAATAAAGGAATCATATTATTCCCCGGTTCTTTTCTGGAAATTATAATAACACATATTTCCGGAATTTTAAGAAGTGTACAACGCTCAACAAAAGTTGATATTTGTTCTGATTCTATCAGATGAAAATCGTCTAATACAAAAAATGTTTTATGTGCATAGTGTTCCGTATTTTTTAGTACTTCTGCAAATTGTTTGAAACGTATAAGGGTTTCGGGAAATCCCAGTTCTTGCATCTTGGCGGCAAGCTGGGGATTATCAAAAGAAATTTTGTGTGTAAGGTGTTCCCAGAAACGAGAAGGGATGTTGTCGCTTTCGGACATTTGTACCCATCTTGTGATGGCATCTTGCTGCATATCAAGGTAATTTCGCACAGTTTGCGTTTTTCCATAACCTGCACCGGCAACAATGTAAACTAATTTGTCACGAGTTGCTTGCTCAAGCAGTTCTTCAATACGGGAGCGCGGCATAAAATGCGCAACCAAAAGCGAATTGTTTTCTGTTTTCATCATTGTATACTCTCCTTACCGACTCAATTTTTTTCATGTCTATTTGACACTATTCACCGGTTATAGTAATGCACATGTCAAAACTTGCGCTTTACACAAAATTGCTTGTTACAAAGAGAAACTCGCCGCCTGCAAAGGCGGGAGACATCTTTTTAAAGTTATACTCTCAATATATCGCAACTTGTCAACAAATACAAGACAATTAGTAAAGGAATTTGCAAGAGAAGATGTTGCACCTTTGTTTTTTTCGGCTATAATGTAATAGGAGTTGTATTTTAGCCGAAAGGAAATTCCTATGACTAATCAGTTTTCACAAGAAACGCAAAAAAAACACATAACGACAGAAACAGAAGAAAAGTTAGTCGCTTTGTTTACCGATGAAGTAGAAGAAAAATTGGTCGCTTCACTTACCGGCGAAATTGAGGAAAAATGGGCAGCTTCGCTTACCGGCGAAACAACGGAGCTCTTGCCGTTTTTGCCATATCTGCTTCAAGATTTCTGGGCACTTGGGTGCGAGCCCGGTATCATGGTAAGTTTAATTAAAAAACACGGTTCTTTAACAAAAGACACAAAAGTTCTTGATTTGGCTTGCGGCAAAGGTGCTGTTTCTATTAAACTCGCTAAAGAGTTAGGCATAAAAGTAAAAGGCATCGATTTAATGTCTGCTTTTATTGAAATCGCAAAACAAAAAGCTGATGAGTATGGCGTCAGCGAATTGTGCAGCTTTGCTGTAGGCGAAATAAATGAAGCGATTAAAGCCGAGCGTGATTACGATTTTGTTGTCTTTGGTGCTGCCGGAAATATTCTTGGAACTCCTTCTGAAATGCTCAGCAAGCTAAAAGCAACCGTTAAAACCGGCGGCTTTATCCTTTTTGATGAAGGTTACCTTCCTGACAATTGCACACAAGACGATATACGATACAACAATTACGAGTGTTTTACAAAAAAACAATGGTTTGAGCTGTTTGAAGAAGCCGGGCTAATAGTAGTCGAAGCTGTTTTAGATACAGATTTAGCATCAGGTGATACCCAAAATCTTGACAGCACCTCAGGCATGGAAGCGATAACTTTAAGGGCAAATGAGCTTATTTTCAAATACCCCGACAAAAAAGAAATGTTTGAGGGGTATATTCAAAGCCAACAAAACGAGTACGATGATGTAGATCATACACTCGCTTCCGTTACATGGATTTTGCAAAAAACCTCGGCGTAAGGAGAGCAACGTATATAGTAAGGAGCAACATATATATATGGAAGATTATTTAATAAAAGTATTGGATATAACATCAGATGAGCCTTTTCTGAAAATCGCAAACTGTATGAATTGTGATATTTTTGGAAAGTGCTGTTATGGCGGAGTTTATCTGACCAAATCCGATGAAGAAAAAATACGAAGATTTGTCAAACAGGAAGCCGAATATTTTTCGTTTTTGCCTGAAAAGTACATTGTGCGCGATGTATTCTTTAGAAAAAAAACTGCCGTCAAAAAACTTGATTGCACAAATAAAAGTAATCCAAAGTATTTTGAGAAAACAAAGTGCGTGTTTGGCTTTGATTCCGGCGAATGCTCTTTGCAAATACGAGCATCCGAACTTAACTTGCACCCTTGGGCAATTAAACCGCAAGCATGTTGGTTATTTCCCTTGAAACTTTTATTTAACAACAAGTTAAGCCCTCCGCCGCTGCGAATAGAACCGGACATTAACTTTGTCCCAAATGCGCATCACAAATTTATGTGGTCATTACCATGCTGCCGGCCATATGCAAAAGGTGAGCCCGGTGCCGAATCTTGGAAAACTATATTTAAGCATGAAATTGAATATTTCGCCACGCAGGGCAAGCCCTAAATAGGGTCTTTAGAACAACTAAAAAACTAAGAAGATAAATTTGCACACGAAAGACGTTAACGCTATGGACAGAAAAATTATTCATATTGATATGGACATGTTTTATGCTGCCGTTGAAATCAGGGATAATCCGGCTCTCGCCGAAAAACCCTTGATTATCGGTTCTCTGCCAAATGAAAGGGGCGTAGTTGCAACGTGCAGCTATAAGGCTCGTGAGTTTGGCGTGCGGTCAGCCATGCCCATAAGTGAAGCATACAGACTCTGTCCGAACGGCGTATACATGCGTCCTAATTTCAGCAAATACACCAAAGCCTCTCGTGAAATTCATAAAATTTTGGAAAACTATACCGATATAATAGAATACATTTCCCTCGACGAAGGGTTTTTAGACGTAACCGGCACCATCAACCTCTTTGGCAGTGCAACAGAAATAGGCAAAGAAATAAAACGTAGGGTAAATGATGAGACCGGGCTTCCTTGTTCCGTTGGAGTAGGGTATTCCAAGACCTCTGCAAAGCTCGCAAGCGAAGAAAAAAAGCCTGATGGTTTTTTTGAAATCCCTACTATTGAAGATTTTGTAAATCTAATTTCAGATAGAAATGTGAGGGTCATTTATGGCGTCGGTGCACAGACTGCTGCCAAGCTAAAGCAAGTAGGCATAACGACTGTCTCCGAAGTTCGAAAACAGCCGCAAACTGTAATAAGTTTGTTCGGAAAACACGGCAGGCATATTGTAGATTTAGCCAATGGAATTGATGAACGCCCCGTTGAATCATCTGCAAAAGCACAATCCCTCGGCAAAGAGCACACTTTTCAAAATGACGTTACAGATTTTAATTATTTAAAGGATGTCCTTAGGCTTCTTGCAAAAGAGCTTAGCTTTCAGGTTAGTAAAAAGGGCATTTTTTGCCATACTATCACGCTAAAAGTCACATATGCCGGCATGAAAAAGATAACCCGTTCGAAAAGTGCAGAGGCGACAAACAAAGCTCTTGATATCTATCGCACCACGGCATCTTTGCTCGATAATATTGACAAATCACCTATAAGACTCATCGGCATTACCTTAAGCGGTTTTACCGATACCGCAGTCAGCCAAATATCTTTGTTTGACACAAATGTAGACGAAAAGCCGGAAACGCTCGAGTCCGTTAAAATGGCACTTCAGCGCAAATACGGCATGGATATAGTAAAAACAGGAAGCGAACTTGGCGCACAAAAAAGGCTAGGGGAGCTTGATTGATTATATATTCAAATTGAATTATCTGGTGTATAATATTAAAAACTACGGAGGAATACAAAAATGAGATACGAAAGTTCTGAAATGGAAAAACGAGCACTTTACGCCGTTGCCGATTTGATGGCGTTAGCGGCAAGAACAGCACCAAAAGGGCGCGGCATGGACAATATTATAACGTTTGTAATTGATGGAGCCGAAAAAGATGCCCTGTCAACTGAAATGCGAAAAATCGCAAAAGCAACAGGTGCTGAGTTCTTTGCAAGAGATGCGAAAAACGTTGACAATAGCGAATTAGTCGTTTTTGTTGGTGTACAAAACAATCCGCTTGGACTGCCAAATTGCAGTTTTTGTGGTTTTGAAAATTGCGGAGCAACTGTGAAAGCAGGTGGAAGATGCGTTTTTAACATCACTGACCTTGGAGTAGCTGTAGGCTCTGCCGTTACCGCTTCCGCAAACCACAAGGCAGATAATCGCATCATGTTTTCTGCCGGAAAAGCAGCCTTAAATCTGAAATACTTACCTGAAAACGTAAAGGTTTGTTATGGCATTCCGCTTTCATCAACTTCCAAAAGCATTTACTTTGATAGAGACCCGGTTGCCACTCACGTGCCGACGGAGTAGTCGAATATAACAAGATTTTATATAACAAGATTTTATCAAAAAAACGAAAAGGAAGCTTTCATTTTGATGTGCTGACCGTGCATGGGCGAAAGCTTCTTTATTTGAATTTGTATAGTTAAAATTTTAATGGATTGCTACAAAATCACTTACAAAGAATAACCGTAACATCGTTTACATTTGTGCCGGTCGGACCTGTAATAATAAGCCCGTTCGTTTTTTTGAGCCCGTTGTAAGCATCGTTATTATCCAGAATTTCATTAAAATTAAGTCCGCTCTCTTTAAGCCTAGCCATAGTAGTTCCGTCTACTATACCACCTGCCGCATCTGTGGGACCATCTGTGCCGTCAGAACCAACAGAAAAAATAACAAGATCTTTTATGCCCGAAATTCCTTCCGCTGCCGCAAGCACCATTTCTTGATTGCGCCCGCCTTTTCCTGTACCCTTTACTCTAACTACAGTTTCACCACCTAAAATAACTGCACATGGACGCTCAAATGCACAAACGCCGCTATTTATCTGCTTTGCAATCGCAGCAATCAGCCTTCCTGCCTCACGAGCTTCGCAGTTCATCTCAGTCGCCAAAAGATAAGGCTTATAACCAAGTTCCGCTGCAATACTCGCTGTGTTTTCACAAAGTATACGCACACTGCCTGTAATAACAGCCTCTACATTGTTTAGTTCCTTTGGCGTTTCCTTTTTTAGATATTCCATAACCTTGTCGCTGAGTTTAAGGTCGTATTTTTTTACTACGTTAAGAGCATCTTCTATAGTTGACAAATCCGGAGTTGCAGGTCCTGACGCAATCGAATCAAGCCTGTCACCTAAGATGTCCGAAAGCACAACAGCAAACACTTTTGCAGGAGCGCAAAGCTGCGCAAATCTTCCAGCCTTAACGCTNGAAAGCCTTTTTCTTATCATATTTATTTCTACTATATCAGCACCGCAAGCAAGAAGGTCGTTGTTAATAGCTACTACATCNGCAAGCTCAAGTCCGGGTAGTGGCAATTCAAATAGTGCAGAGCCTCCGCCGGAAACAAGAAACAGTACTTCGCTTTCTTCTCCCAAGCCTTTTACAAGCTCCACCGCCTTTTGTGTTCCTAAGATGGTGTTTTCATCAGATATGGGATGCCCCGCTTCTATTATCTCAATTCCCGGAATTTCTCCCAGTGAATGTTCGTACTTTGTTATTACTATGCCGCCTTTAATTTTCTCGCCCAGCTCCTGACGTGCCGAGTTTGCCATACGCCACGCCGCCTTGCCAATTGCAACAAGATAAATGTTTTTTGAAAAAGTATGATTATTAAGCGCGTTTTTTACAGCTTCTTCCGGTAAATTTGTTTCTATCGCCTTATCAATTAAAGTCCTTGCATCTTTATATAGTTTATCCATGTTACAATCTCCCTTGAATAATATGATTTGTCTTTAGTATAGTCTAATGCTATTTGTTTAGCAATTAATTTTGGTCTGAATTGTTTTTGTAATACTTTCCATTAGAAGACTGCATTTTTAGCTGTACGATATTTTCGTACAACTGGCCTCCTTCCATTTTCAACTGTCCGATTTTATCGGACAATTCACTTCTCTCTGCTTTTAATTTCAGTTTAAAATCTTTTTCAAAAAAGTACTTGACTCCACTCTAAATTGGTGATATATTTGTGATATCAATTTGATATCATTTAGATTTGCTTAGTCAAAGTTTAACAGCATTAAAAATTGATACAATTCAAAAGCGGTATTATCTATATTTAGAAGCGTAGGTTAAAAACCTGCACAAGAAAGGAAAAAGTTATGGAAATCAACAAAGAAAGAAAACTTGTAATGGAGGAGGTCAGAGCTCCTCAGTATCCCGGTATGCCGATGCTTATTTTATCATTATTCCTATATGTAGTTGCAATTGCAATTCCGATAATTGAAGGCGTACAAGGTGGAATCCCTTTAGTGCTGCTTATACTCGCAATCGTTTATATCCTATTTGGATGGATTCTTTTCTGCGGATTGAAAATTTTACGCCCGAACGAAGCCTTTGTATTAACTTTGTTCGGTAAGTATTACGGCACTTTGGTAGGTCCGGGCTTTTATTTTGTAAATCCTTTTACCTCTGCAATTAATCCTGCAAAAAACAAAGATGCCGTTTCCGGTGCAGAGATTGTCATCGGTGAAACTAAGATGGCTACAGGACAGGCTCTTGGACTTTTAAATAAGCGAATTTCGCTTAAGTCTATGACCCTTAACAACGACAAACAAAAGATAAATGATAAGCTGGGAAATCCTATTGAAATCGGTATCGTTGTAATTTGGAGAGTAGTAAATACGGCTC
>JGI20163J15578_10000673_pt1 | contig 14059 bp, 11 predicted proteins | sample TergutCu122P1_FD_15578 | JGI IMG/M metagenome (IMG submission 15578)
GTGGTTGCTGTTCTTGGTGAATTTGCCAATGAATTAGAGCCTACCACTAACTTGATTCTTTATGCTATTCCTGGGGTGATTTTAATTATTCCAGTTCTAGTAACTATAGTTAAACATATTGGCAGAAGAAGGCTACTTGATGAAAATTTGTTGATTTTAATTGCTGTGGCAGGAGCTTTTTACCATGGAATGCATGTTGAAAGTGTTGGAGTATTATTAATATTCCAATTTGGCAAAATGATTGAGCGACTTGTATTGATAAATACAAAAAAATCAATTGCCGATAACATTGACATTAAACCTGAAAAAGCAAACTTGAAAAAGGGTTCTCAAATCGTTGTTGTGGACCCTAAAGAGCTTGTTCCGAAACAGAGAATAATTATTAGACCAGGAGAAATGATTCCTGTAGATGCTGTGGTTACTGAAGGGCGCAGCATGGTTGATACAAAAGCACTTACTGGTGAGTCGGAGCCTACAGAGGTTAAGATTGGCAGCAAGATTTTTGGAGGCTGTGTTAATCTAAGTGAGAGGATTGAGGCTAGGGTTACCAAAACATATAAGGAATCTACAGTTGCTAAAATTTTAGAATTAGTTGCAAAGGTTGAAGAGAAAAAGCCGAAATATCAGCTTAGCACAGAAGGATTTATGTTGCTATACACTCCTTTGATAATTATTGCAAGTGCCTTAGTATATCTGCTACCTCCTTTGCTTATTTCTACTGAAAATCCAGAGGTCTGGATGTTAAGAGCTTTAATTTTCTTAGTTGCAGCATGTCCTGGTGGTTTACTTGCATCTATTCCTACAGCATATCTGGGGGGAATAAGTGCAGCTTTGAAGCAGGGAATATTAATAAAAGGGGCAGCCTTTTTGGAGCAACTTTCTCGGGCAGAGGCGTTTTTGTTTGACAAAACAGGAACGCTAACAGAAGGTGTCTTTAGAATCAGAGGAATTTACCCTCGTAATATTAGCAAAGAAACTCTTTTGAGTATTGCAGCTCATGGCGAAGCTTTTTCCATGCATCCTATAGCTGTGTCCATAAAAAGGTCTTATGGCAATAAAAAGATTGATGAATCTAGAGTGAAAAATGTGCGTGAAATTACTGGGTTTGGAGTTGAGTGTACAATTGATGGCAACGATATAATTATCGGAAATGCAAGGCATCTCAATAGTTATGGAATTTTTTGTCACCAAGTTAAAAGAATCGGAACTGCAGTTCATGTTGCCGTTAATGGTAAGTATGCAGGATATATTTTGCTAAGCGACCAGATTAGGGCTGATGTGCCTGGGTTAATTAAGTGGTTACGACAGCAAAAACGTGAAATAGTTATTATGTCCGGTGATAACGAGCGAATTGTTGAAGATGTCCGTAGACAATTGTCTATTGAAGTAGGTTTTGCAAACCTTCTACCAGAAGATAAGCTAGACTATTTAAGTGCCTTTATTGATAGTAGAATGGAAAACGAGGCAGTAGTTTTCGTAGGAGATGGACTAAATGATGCTCTTGTATTAGCACAAGCAGATGTTGGTATTGCTATGGGAGGAATGGGAGCAGATGCTGCTTTGGAAGCAGCGGACATAGTACTTTTGGAAGATGAACCTTCTAAAATAATTAATGCAGTAAAAATAGCCAACAACACTAGAAAAGCCATTAGATGGAATATGTTTTTTGCTGTGTTTATGAAAATACTAATGTTAACACTTGCAGTTGCAGGATTAATTACCATGAGACAAGCTGTTTTAGCAGATTTGGGAGTACTGCTTATCTTGGTGTTAAACTCCTACTGGGTTTCCAAACAATATGTTTATGTTGATGTTTGGCCAGATGAAGAAGAAGCAACGTAATCGAAAGAAGGATATACCTGTGAAGAGAATTAGTAAGTTAACTGGGGTTTTGATTTTGTTATTATTGGTAGGCTGTACCAGAGAGCCTACATATATAGAAAAAGCCGCCCAATATCTAGAAGACGGACATTATAATGAAGCTGTCAAGTATTCAGAGTTGGCTATTTTTAATGAAGAGGATGTGGCTTTAGCCTGGCGCATTATTGGAATGGTTAGGTTTAGAGAACAAAATTTTGCAGAAGCCTCAGAGGCTTTACTAATTGCTTTGGAAAATGGTGGAGAGAAAACACCTATTATTTTCAATATGTTGGGAGTTAATGCTCTAAGAGCAGGCAATTTAGAAGAGGCTATTGAATTTTTCAACGCCGGCCTTGCAATTGATGTAATCAATATTCAGGATTATAGCGAAGTAATTCGCTCTATGAAAATCAACCGTATAGCGGCCTATGAGTGGCTTTATGACTGGGAAATGGCAAAACAGTTAATGGCGGAATACGTATTACTCTATCCTGACGATGAAGGGGCTAGAAGAGAATTTATCTTTTTAGAAACTAGATAAAGCCACCGTCTAGTCCAATGATTTGTCCAGTTAGATATGGATGATTCTCTGCTAAGTCTAATACTAGAGCAGCAACCTCATTAGCTTTACCAAGACGACCAGCTGGAATGCCTTCCATAAGAAGCTTGCGTTCTTCATTAGAGAAACAGTCATTCATTTTAGTATCAATGACACCACATGAAATGGCATTTACTTGAATATTACTAGGAGCAAGCTCTTTTGCCAAAGCCCTTGTCAGGCCATTTAAGCCAGACTTAGAAGCTGAATAAGCAACTTCGCAAGAGGCACCTACACTGCCCCAAATGGAGGAAATGTTTATTATTTTTCCTCTTTTTTCATTAATCATACGGGGAATGGCAGCTTTGGAACAATAAAAAGCTGATGACAGGTTCGTACTTATGATGTTATCCCATTCATCATCTGTCATTTCACTAAGCAAGCCAATGTGAGAAAGGCCAGCATTATTGACTAAAACATCTAAGCCAGGGCAGATGCTTTCAATTTTAAGAAATATTTCTCTAACATCCTCAGGGTTGCCTACATCTCCAGTTACTATTTGGCAATCACCTCCAAAGCTTAGAATTTCGCTTTTAACTAGTTCGATTTCTGAAAAGCTACTGCGGCAATTTATGAAAGTACGATACCCTGCTTTGCCAAAGGATATGGCACAAGCTTTACCAATGCCTCTAGAAGCACCTGTAATTAAGACATTTTTCCTTAATGTAACAGACATAGATTGCACCTCGCTTTCATAAGTTAAAATAATTGGATGTTACACCATAACCCTAGTACCACGTTTAAAGGCATGGGGAGTAACTTTTTTGATTATACCATAGAAAACAGTTAGGTGACAAACCACTTGCTTTGACAATATATTTTGGATAATATAACCTGTTACTTCAGTACCAATGTAGATATTGTGGTATAGACTCACTTCGCTATTACTAAAAGTGATTGCAAAATAGATAATTAAGAAAACCAAAGATAATGTTATATTACAATGACTAACGAAAGGATATCACCCAATGAAACTTAACAAAACCTATAGCCCCAAAGAAATAGAACAAAAAACATATGAAAATTGGTTGGAGAAAAAGTACTTTCACCCTGAAGTAGATGAAAGCCGTACTCCTTTTACTACAGTGATGCCACCTCCTAATATCACAGGAAAGTTACACATGGGCCATGCCCTTGATAACACTATCCAAGATATATTAATTCGTTATAAGCGGATGCAAGGATATAATGCCTTGTGGATTCCAGGCACAGATCATGCTGCTATTTCTACAGAGGTTCAAGTTATTAATCAGTTGAAAAAGGAAGGTGTTGATAAGGATGAGCTGGGGAGAGAAGGTTTTCTTAAGAGAACCTGGGAGTGGAAAGAAGAATACGGCGGAGCTATAAATAACCAGCTTATGAAGCTGGGGGTTTCTTGTGATTGGGATAGAGAGCGCTTTACTATGGATGAAGGCTGTTCGGCAGCAGTAGAAGAGTCCTTTATACAATTATATGAAAAAGGATATATTTACAAAGGTTCAAGAATTATCAATTGGTGTCCCAAGTGTTTGACTTCTATTTCTGATGCCGAGGTTGAACATGAGGATCATGAGGGCAACTTCTACCATATAAAATATCCTGTAATTAATAGTGATGAATTTGTAGTTATTGCAACTACCAGACCAGAAACCATGTTGGGGGACACAGCAGTGGTGGTTCATCCTGAGGATGAAAGATACCAACATTTAATTGGCAAGAAAGTGTTGTTACCTTTACTTAATCGAGAGATGGAAATAATTGCAGACACATATGCTGATAAAGAGTTAGGAACGGGAGCAGTTAAAATGACTCCTGCCCATGATCCTAATGATTTTGAAATAGGTAAACGTCATAATCTTGAAGAAGTAAATGTAATGAATGATGATGCTACTATTAATGAAAATGGTGGCAAATATGTAGGTCTTGATCGTTACCAAGCAAGAAAGCAGATAGTAGACGATTTAAAAGCCTTAGACTTATTAGTAAAAGTTGAATCCCACTCTCATAGTATAGGGACTCATGACCGTTGCAAAGTAGTAGTAGAACCATTAATAAAATTGCAGTGGTTTGTTAAGATGGANGAACTGGCAAAACCNGCTATTAATGCCTTAAAAACAGGTGAGCTTAAATTTGTTCCTGAGCGCTTTGGAAATGTGTATCTTCGCTGGCTAGAAAACATTCGNGATTGGTGTATCTCTAGACAGATTTGGTGGGGACATCGAATTCCAGCATATTATTGTGCCAAATGTGAAGAAACAGTTGTAGCTAGAGAAATGCCTAAAGAATGTCCAGTATGTGATGAAACTGAGTTTACTCAAGACGAAGATACCCTAGACACTTGGTTTAGTTCAGCCTTATGGCCATTTTCTACATTAGGTTGGCCTGAAGAAACTAAGGATTTAAAATACTTCTATCCTACAGATGTACTAGTTACCGGATATGATATTATATTCTTCTGGGTTGTTAGAATGGTTTTCTCAGGCTTTGAATACACAGGTAAATCCCCGTTCCATACAGTGTTTATTCATGGGTTGGTTCGGGACTCTCAAGGTAGAAAGATGAGTAAATCTCTTGGAAATGGAATTGATCCTTTGGAGATAGTTGAGGAATATGGAGCGGATGCTCTAAGACTAACTTTGGTAACTGGTAACTCCCCAGGAAATGACATGCGATTCCACAATGAAAGAGTAGAAGCTAGCCGTAACTTTGCAAACAAGGCTTGGAATGCCTCAAGATTTATTCAAATGAATATTGAAGGAGTTACATTAAGAGTCCCTGCCAAAGAAGAAATGACAGTTGCTGATAAATGGATATTATCCAAAGTCATTCTTTAGCAAAAGAAATGACTGAAAACATGGATAAATTTGAACTTGGTATTGCTGTACAAAAAGTTCATGACTTTATTTGGGATGAGTTTTGTGATTGGTACATAGAGCTATCTAAAAAACGAATTTATCAAAAAGAGGAAAGTCCAGAAGGAGCCAATTGTGCATTATGGGTGCTAAAAACAGTCCTTGGCAATGCTTTAAAGATGTTGCATCCATTTATGCCCTTTGTTACCGAAGAGATTTACAAAGGAATTGTACCTGAGGAAGAATCCTTAATGTTGGCGGATTGGCCAATTTATAAAGAGGACTGGAATAATGATGAGGCAGAGGAAGTTGTCACCCAGATTAAAGAAGTTGTTCGCGGCATAAGAAATATCAAAGCTGAGATGAATGTTGAAAATAATCGTAAAACTACCACTTACATTGTCAGTTCAGAGAAATCTTTTGTTTTGGGAATTGAGGAACTAAAAGAAGCAATAAAACCTCTTATTAATGCAACAGAAATAATAATTACCAAGGATAAGCCAGAACATTTGGAAGATGCCGTATCTATAGTAACTTCTAAAAGTGTAGTTTATTTACCACTGGAAGATTTAATTGACTTTAAGCAGGAAATGGAAAGATTAAAGAAAGAAGAAGAAAAGCTTACTAAGGAAATTAAAAGAGCTGAAAGTATGTTATCCAACGAAAAGTTTTTAAGTAAAGCCCCAGAATCTAAGGTGGCGGATGAAAAAGCCAAGCTGGATAAATATACAGGAATGCTGGAGCAAGTTCGAGAAAGAATGAAGGTGTTATAACAGAGAATGAGACGTTCCCCTCCTCTAAGGGCAAGTGTAGGTGGTGGGCAACAAACTTCACTGAGGAGGGGGACAATCTCCTTCTCAATTATAGCCGGTGGCGGATGACAGAGATTTGCACTTGAAAGTATCAACGTAGCTGACGCAAATCTCGTCCAAGGCAAGGCATACTTGAATTGATATGTTTGAGAAGAAGGAGAACATAAATATTGTGAGTTATAAAAATACATATCAAGAAGCAGTAGATTACATATTAAAGATTCCTAAATTTACTACAAAAAATGATTTAAATCATACAAGGGTTTTGCTTCAGTTTTTAGGTAACCCTCAGGAAAAGCTTAAAATCATCCATGTAGCAGGAACCAATGGAAAGGGTTCGGTTTGTGTATACCTAGATAGCATTTTACAGGCAGAAGGAAAAACAGTAGGGAGATTTACTTCCCCTCACTTAGAGAGAATTAATGAGCGAATAGTTATAAACGGCCAAGAAATTTGTGATGAGGCATTTTTGGAATCTTTTGCTTTGACACTAGCTGCTGTGAGAGAAATGGAAAAATTAGGATATCCCCATCCCACGTTTTTTGAATTTGTTTTTGGAATGTCTATGCTGTCATTTGCTAAAGAAAAGGTAGAATATGGGGTGTTGGAAACAGGCCTGGGGGGGCGGTTAGATGCCACTAATGCAGTGGAGAGTCCCTTGATAACTATTATTACCTCTATAGGTTTTGACCATATGGAGCAACTTGGGAATACCCTGGAAAAGATTGCCACTGAAAAGGCAGGAATAATAAAAAAAGGTGTACCACTAATTTTTGCCCAAACTTCCAAAGAGTCAGACACCGTTATGGAGAAGGGATGTGATGAATTAAATAGCCCTTGTTATAAAGTAAGAATTGATGACTATAAGATTGTGGAGAAAAGGGACAATAGTCTTGCTTTTTCAATAACTAATAGTTATTATGGGGATAAGGTTTGGTACTTGTCAAATTCAGGTATTTATCAGCCTCATAACGCATTACTTGCCTTGGAGGCGGCAAGATTATTATTTGGTGACCATGGCAAAGTGGAAAAATGGAAATTGGCTTTAGAAAATGTAGTGTGGCCAGGGCGAATGGAAGAAATTTTGCCAGATATATTTCTTGATAGCGCCCACAATGCAACAGCTATCCAAGGTTTTGTTGAGAGTATTTATAAAGATGCTGCAGATAAGATTATTATTTTTGCTGTAGCCAGTGATAAAGACTATGAAGGCATGATATATCAATTAGCAACTAAATTAAAAGTTGAGAAATATATAGTTACAAGAATAGCAGGAGCAAGAGGGGTAGACCCTTGTAAAATCAGAGATTTATTTGAGAAATATACCGATACTCTTGTTATAATAAAGGAAGCCCCCATTGAGGCTTTTAAGTATGCTAAGAAATTACTAGGGGATATGAGAAAACAACATAGAAAAGGAGCCGTGTACATAGTAGGCTCCATGTATTTAATTGGTGAGATAAAAGAGGAGATTAGGAAATGTTAGATTTTGAAGAAGAATTAAGAAAATTTAAACCAGTCTTAGAAGTGGAGGATATCGAAGAAGCAGTATATCAAGAAGATCTTACTGATATGTCTGATTTGATTCGAGATGTAATGGGGAATAGAAAATGAATTACACCCAAGAAATAATCAACAAATCTAATGCCTGGTATAACGACGGCCTTAGAAAAGCAAAGGTTCGTAATTTAACTGGCGCTATAGTTTCTTTGCGTCGTAGCCTGCAGTATAATCGCGAAAATATCCATGCCCGCAACCTGTTGGGCCTGGTTTACTATGGCCGTGGAGAGGTGGCTGATGCGTTGGTAGAATGGATTATTAGCATGAACTTTAAAGGGCAAGATAATCCAGCAAATTACTTTATTAGGGAAGTACAAAGAAACGCAGGAGAACTTGAGGTTATTAACCAAGCAATAAAGGCATATAATCAAAGTATAACAATCTGTCAACAAGATGGCGATGATATGGCCATTATTCAATTAAAAAAGGCAGTTGCTGACCATCCAGGATTACTAAGAGCTTGGCAGTTACTGGCTTTGCTTTACATGCATACAGGACAGTTTGCAAAGGCAAGACAAGCATTAGTTACAGCCAGAAGAATTGATACAGCAGATGAAATAACCTTACTATACATCCACGAAATGTCCCAAATTAGAAACGAAGGCTCTAAAAAGAAAAGAAAAACTAACACTATCGAATACAGTCATGGTAACGAAACCATAATTCAGCCAAAGGCCAACTTTGCAAAGAAAATAAGCAACCGAGTTATGGTTGGCAATTTAATTATTGGAATGCTAATTGGAGCTGCTCTTATTTGGTATTTGGTTATGCCAGCTATGGAGCAAGCTAGATATGACAGAGTTAGTGGACAAATGATAGAATATAGTCAGCGAATTCAATCCTTAGAAGCCCAGATAAGTGCTCAGACAAGAGTTTTGGAAGAATACAGAGCAGCTGATGCTTATCGAGAGGTGGAGGCTGCTTTAATTGCCGAGGCCCAGGTAAACTTTGAGAATCTCATTACTGCCCAAAGTCAATTGAATTCAGGGGAGTTTAGCCATGATCAAATGGCAGACACCTTGCTTTCTGTTAATAGAGACTTGCTTGATGAAGAAGCACAAGAAATGTATGACAATCTGGCAGGAGCAATCTTCCCGGCAGCAGCAGGGGCTAGTTTTGCTGCAGGTGTAGAGGCTCTAAACGCCGGAAATTATACAACTGCTATTGAGCGATTTACTCGAGTAATTTCTATGAATTTGGACTTTGAGGGTGGCAGAGCATTACTGAATCTAGGCATCGCATTTCAAAATGTAGGTGATTTAGACAGTGCAATACAAAACTTTGAATTAGTTATAGAGCGTTTTCCATATACTGACAATGCAAGTGAGGCATTAAGTTTGCTATATGCTATGGATTAATTAACGTAGATTTAACACAATACACGTATTTATTTAACACAGATTTAACATAATACACTATTTTATTTAACAAAGATTTGATAATATGAGTCCTAGTGCGACAAAATCCATGGGACTTTTTAATGGGCATAGAGACATTACACAATTTAGCATACAAGGGGGATTCCGATGGGTGTTATGGCCATTCTTACTCCATTTCTTGGGGGTTTGGGACTATTTATATATGCCATGCAGGTTCTAGCAAGTGGTTTAGAAAATGCTGCTGGTAATAAACTGAAAAAATTATTACAATCATTGATAAAGAACAGGTTTATGGGGGTGTTACTGGGATTTATTGTAACAGCCATAGTTCAAAGTTCTTCTACAACCACTGTTATGGTGGTAGGTTTTGTAAACTCCGGCATTATGAATTTAAGCCAGGCCATGGGTGTTATTATGGGAGCCAATATTGGAACCACTGTAACAGGTTGGCTTGTTGCCAGTGGTGAATGGGCAAGTTGGTTAGACCCTAGAACATATGCACCCATTGCTATAGCTTTTGGTGTATTTATGATGCTTTTAAGTCGCAAGAAGATGGCAAAAGATATTTCCAACGTTATCCTAGGTTTTGGTATGCTTATGGTTGGTATCAGCACCATGTCGGCGGCAGTTTCTCCATTAAGAGAAAACGAGGCTGTCCAAGAGATGTTTATTTATTTTGGTGAAAATCCTTTGCTGGGAATTTTAGCAGGGGCTGTAGTTACCATTATCGTTTTTAGTTCTACAGCATCTGTTGGTATATTACAAAGTTTAGCCGTAGTAGGACTTGTTCCTTTTAACGCTGCAATATATATAATAATGGGGCAAAATATTGGGACTACGGTTACTACTCTTATTTCAAGTTTCGGAGCGAAAAAGACAGCAAAAGCAGCAGCTTTTATGCACTTACTGTTTAGTGTGATCGGCACCATTATTTTTGCCGTGTTTGCGTATTTTCTGTTTAACTTTATTGCTCCTTGGCTAAACTATCAATCTATTTCTCAAACAGAGATTATTTTGGCTCATACTCTTTTCAATATTGGAACAGCTGTTATAATTTTCCCCTTTGCTGAAAAGATTGTTAAGCTTGCAAAGAAAATCTTTAAGATCGAAGAAGTAGAAATTGAAGATGACAAAGTCCATTTAGATGATAGAGTACTAGAAACACCAGGTATTGCGCTACAAGCATCAGTTTTCGAAATATCCAGAATGGGTAAGCTGGTTACGGCAATTATGGATAAAGCCAGAGATGTAGTTTTTAGTGAAAATAAGGAATGCATTAAGGAAATAAGAAGTGAAGAACAGGTCATTGATGAACTATGTGATGATATCTCCAATTATTTAATTAAAATTAGCTCTAAAACTACCAGTGAAGAAGATAATAAACAAGTAGCGGACCTATTATCAGTGGTATCTGATATTGAACGCATTAGCGATTGTTGCGAAAACATCTCCGAGTCTATTACCCACTTGTCTCAAATAAAAGATGGGTTTTCCGATGTCGCCATTGAGGAATTAAAAGAAATGGCAGCAGTATGTGCTGATAGTTATAAAAGTGCTATAGAAGCCTTTTCTAAAAATGATAAAGAGCAAGCAAAAAGAACAATTGAATTAGAAAGAAAAGCTGATGAATTAGAAGAGAAAATGCGAGCAGCCCACATGAAGCGATTAACCAAAAAGACTTGTAACAATGCGGTTGGTATGGTGTTTCTAGATACTATTGTGAATCTTGAGCGCATCTCAGATCATTCAAGAAATATAGCTGAGGTTGTATTAGATTACTAACAACCTTTATAGGGAGGGCTGTCAAATGATATATTGCGTTGAAGACGATCCTAATATTCGGGAGTTATTGGTATATACATTAGAAAGCACAGGTCTAAAGGCAAAAGGATTTTCTGATGGACAGGAATTATTCAAAGCATTAGAGGGGGAATCACCAAAACTGGTTCTCCTTGATATTATGTTGCCAGGAGATGACGGCTTGGCAATTCTAAAAAAGATGAAGAAAGCTAGTAAGACTAAGAAAATCCCTGTTATTATGGTATCAGCCAAAGGTAGTGAGTTCGATAAAGTTGTGGGTTTGGATGCTGGAGCTGATGATTATATATCCAAACCATTTGGAATGATGGAGCTAGTTTCTAGAGTAAAAGCTGTTCTTAGGCGATCAAATAATTACGAAGAAAACACTGAATTAGTGGTAGGTAAAGTTAGTCTAAATATTCCAAAACACCAAGTACTAGTTGACGGGCAACCAGTTAGCTTGACCTTAAAAGAGTTCGATGTGCTAGAGAAACTAATGCACAATCAAGGTATTGTTTTAACAAGGGAGCAGTTATTAGGGGAAATCTGGGGCTATGATTTTGATGGCGAAACCCGAACAGTTGATGTACACATAAGAACCCTTCGACAAAAACTGGGAGACAAAGGAAATATAGTAGAAACCATACGCGGTGTTGGCTATCGGGTTGGAGGAGAAAATGAAGAGTAAAATACAAAAGAGTATGTTTTTGATACTAACGGTAACTCTTTTGATGTCGTATCTTTTTATAACTATCTTCGTTTACAATAACAATTTGAACTTAGTAAAAAGCAATGTACAAGACGAAGCAAAGTATATTGCTTTTTTTGCAAATGTATTACAAGAGGATTTTTTAGATGAAATCCAAGGAATTGATTCTTTGGCGCGGATAACCTATCTGGATAAAGATGGAGTGGTTTTATTTGATACCGCAGGAGATATGGCCAGGATTCCCTCTCGTTTGGATAGCGAAGAAATAGAGTTAGCTATTCGAGATGGCTCTGGTGATTCCACAAGGGTATCTGACACCTTGGGAGTTCCAATGTATTATTACGCTATTTCCTTATATGATGAGAGAATTATAAGAGTTTCCAAAACCATTGAAAGCTTGGAGGCTATTGCCCTTAGTTTTCTTCCAATTGTTGTAGGGCTTTTTTTGTTAATGGCAGTTGTTGTTTGGATTTTATCTAAATGGCAGGTAGCTCGTCTAATTGAGCCTATCAATAAACTAGATATAGAAAACCCTTTAGAAAACAAAACCTATGCGGAGCTAATGCCTTTACTAGAAGCAATTGATCAAAAAAACACAGAAAGCAATCTCATTGCTGACATGCGAAAAGAATTTTCTGCCAATGTTTCTCACGAGTTAAAGACCCCCTTAACTTCCATTTCAGGATATGCTGAAATAATCATGAATGGAATGGTGCGACCTGATGACATACCTGCTTTCTCTGAACGTATCTTTAAGGAGGCTAAACGGCTTATTGCTTTGATAGATGATACAATCAAGTTGTCACGGCTGGATGAAGGTGGATTGGAAAGCGAAAAAGAGGAGATTGATTTTTACGACTTATGCCGAGAAATAATCAATCGCCTAGCCCCCCAGGCTGAAAATGATAACATTAAGATGGAGTTAACAGGAGAGTCTGTAAACTATCCAGGTATACGACACTTAATAGATGAGATGGTGTACAACTTGTGTGAAAACGCTATAAAGTATAACGCCTTTGGAGGGGAAGTTTATGTGTGGACAGGCAAAACGAAGGATGGTACTGTAATTAGGGTAAGCGACACAGGCATTGGTATCCCAAAAGAGGACTTAGACCGAGTTTTTGAACGTTTTTATCGAGTAGATAAGAGCCACTCAAAAGAAACAGGTGGCACGGGACTTGGATTATCTATTGTAAAACATGTGGCAGCTTTACATGATGCAAAAATAGCAGTTGAAAGCAAAGTGAATAAAGGAACTAAAATAGAAGTGTTGTTTCCATTTGTATAGCAGAGATTTGTACTTGAAATTGTCAGCGTAGCTGACACACCGTGTACCGGTCGGGTTAATTTCGCTCATGAACGCCAAGGCGTACTTGAATTGACTGCTACTTGCTATCTCTAGGTTTGTACAACCAGTGAGAGGTTGAGAAAATTAGGCAAGCTGCCCAAATGATGGCAAAGGTAATAAAGTGTTGGATAGAGAAGAGTTCGCCAAGTACAAATATTGCTAGCACCATATTTATGGATGGCCCTAAATACTGTAAAAAGCCAATAATGGATAAAGGAAGCTGCTTTACAGCTTTTGCAAAAAAGAATAGAGGAAGTACAGTAATAAATCCTGAGGCTATCATTAAGAATATAATCAGGATGTCTCCTTGTAGCAAAATAGAGGTGCCGTTATATAACCAGAATAAAAATAAGAAAGAGGAAATTGGTAATATCAAGGTCGTTTCAAGAAATAAACCAAAAAGTGAATCTAGTTGGATAAACTTTTTTACGACTCCATAACAACCAAAAGAAAAAGCTAGCACTAGAGATATCCAAGGGAAGACACCGTAAGAGATTGTGAGGAAAAGTACTGCAACAAATACCATAATTGCAGCAACAACTTGATATTTGTTTAGCTTTTCCTTTAGAAAAACAACTCCGATTAATATATTCAAAATTGGATTAATATAATATCCAAGACTTGCCTCTAAAAGACGCCCTGATACAATAGCAAAGGTAAATACAAACCAATTAACGGAAAGCAAAGCAGTTGCTAACACTAAAAGGATTATTTTTTTCTTATCCTTTACCAGGTCTTTGATGGTTTTCCATAAAGATGTGTGCAATCTGAGGATTAGAATAATTATAAATAAGGTCACGAAAGCCCAGAACGTTCTAGTAATAACAAGTTCTGTAGGGCTTACAGCTCTAAGTAAGTGCCAATATAGGGGGTAAACACCCCAAAGTACATAGGCAATTATGGCATTAATGATTCCTTGTTTTCTCGTATCCATGTGGATTATTGTAACATATAGGTTATTGCTTTGCTAGACATTAATTTCTATGATATAATACATGATTATAACAGAGAATGAGATGTCCCCCTCCTCTAAGCACCAGTGTAGGTGGTGGGCAACAAATTTCACTGAGGAGGGGTACAATCTCCTTCTCAGTTATAGCCGCCGGCGGATGGCAGAGATTTGCAATCGTAGATTGTCAGCAGAGCTGACGCAAATCTCGCC
>JGI20163J15578_10000674_pt1 | contig 14059 bp, 15 predicted proteins | sample TergutCu122P1_FD_15578 | JGI IMG/M metagenome (IMG submission 15578)
GCTTCGAGCATAATCTGTAATTCCCTGGAGCTCTGCCTGGAGTCTTGAAGCTCGCTCTGCAGCTTCCCGTTGAGAGTCGATAGCTGTGCCGAGATCGCGATTAACCTGTTCAAGGCGTTCTCTGAGTTCAACTCCTGGGTTTGTACGCCGGAATCCTGTGCCCAGAGTCCCAAGGGTAAAACCGAAAAAAAGCCCAAGAGAAAAAACCAGTAATGCAAAAAAAAACGGCTTTTTGGCATTCAATCGTTATCTCCCCGGGAAAAGGCATACAAGCAAACTTATCTGATTGCTGCCGTGCGCGCCCACCAATACCTGATTCACCGGGTCTACCTTTAAATCCATTTCTTCAAGAGGAATAACTCCCAATAAAACTTCAGATTTTTCGGGAACTACCCATGGCCGGCAGATCATATTGCGGTTTTTCCAGTGAATTTCTACAGGTCCGGCAATTTTTACCGCCACTCTTCTATCATTTGCCATCCTTGCTGTCTTTTCTCCTATAATTTCAAGCCCCAGCTCCTGGCGCATTGCTTCATCGATGACCAGGTTTGTCGTTCCGGTATCAACAAGAGCCTGTATGGTTTTCTGCCGGATATCAGACTCATGTAAAGAGCCTTGTTTGCACATCAAATCATCATTGGCATTTTTCAATGTTATTTCAGCAAATACATGCCCCATCATGATTCCTCCATTATCTATAATATACCAAAAAATGTGAGAAAAGCATCACTTTTTATAATTTTTTTCCATTTTTTCGCTGATTTATCGCTTATTTATCGCTGATTGATTTTTTCGGCCATTTCAAGGAGCTTTTCCCTGGTATTAAGGGCCGGGTTTTCCAATACGGCACCCAAAAGCCCGTTTAGAACAAAACCCATGTGTTTTCCCGAAGGAATGCCGGAATCGATCAGGTCTTTCCCCGAAATTGCCAGGTCTTTGAGGCTGAGGGCATTATTTTGGGCCAGGATTTCTTTGATACGGTTTATCAAGGGGAGGAGAAAACTCCGGGGCGGTTCTTCGCCGGTTTTGCCGTAGAAACAAGCCCGGCAAAGAGCGTGCAAATCATTCAAATTTTCCTGGCCAGCGCGGATTATGAAGCGGCGTACATCCGCATCGCTCCAGCTTTCCTGATACTCATAATTGAAGCTTTGCTCTTCGATTAGGCGGCAAACTTTGTCTGTCATAACATTTGAGTACCGCAGACGCTGCAGTAAGGTACGGGTCAGGGCGGCAGATGCCTTGCCTCCATCTCCAATCTTGTGAAAAAGGGCAGCCAGGCGTACTTCCGCTCTTGTGCCTTCCCGGGCGGCAAAATCACAGGCCAAAAGGGAACCACTCAAAACATCATGATGATGAGTCTGGTTTGCTCCCCGGCAGGCGGCCAGTTCCGGAACAAGGAGTGCCAAAAGCCCGGTTTGTTCCATCAAAAGAAGCGCTTTGGAAGGTTTATCCGAAATTATTATTTTATCCAGTTCGTCCCTGATCCTCTCGGCAGCAACCCTGGCGGTCAGGGGCAGGGCGTCGGGGATGGCTGCAAGAAGCTCGTCATCAACAGTATAATCAAGCTGGCTTGCAAAGCGCACGGCGCGCAGCGGTCTAAGGCCGTCTTCGGAAAAACGCTCACGGGGGTCGCCAACCGAGCGGATAATGCGGTTTTTTATGTCCCGCTCGCCCTTGTATGGATCGAGGAGGGGGCCGCCAGGCAGCCTGAAGGCAGCGGCGTTCATCGTAAAATCCCGGCGGGACAGGTCTGCCGCCATCGAAACCCCGAACTCCACATTGTCAGGCCGCCGCCCGTCACTGTAACCTGACTCTGTCCTGAAAGTCGTTACCTCCATTTTCAAATCCCTAAAGTGGAGCGTAACCGTTCCGTGTTTTATCCCCGTGGGAATTACAAAACAACGGTGAGGAAGGGCAGTTTTTCTGGCGCCTTTTTTGCCCCGGCCAAAAAGGGCAATTACTTCTTCGGGCAAGGCGTCGGTTGCCAGATCCCAGTCTTTGGCGTTTCCGCTGCGCAGCAGATCCCGCACTGCGCCGCCAACCAGGTATATCTGCTTTCCTGCTTCTAAAAATATAACAGCCGCTTCTTTTACTGTTGGATGGATATTCACGTTGTTAATAATATACTATATAAGAGATCAATGAATAAATACTCTCGCGGAGTTATGTTTATAGGCGGATTGGGGCCGGCCCCGGACGCTTTGAGAAAAATCGCCGGTGGAGCGGATATCCTGGTTGCTGCGGATTCGGGGTTAATTGCCGCGGAAGAGGCGGGACTGACGCCGGACTGGGTTTTGGGGGACATGGACTCACTTGGTACTGTTGGCCGCCCGGAAGACCTGAAGCGGCTTGAGATGTACCCCCCCGAAAGAGTGCTCCGCTACCCGCCGGACAAAGATTATACCGATACGGAACTTGCCTTCAATTTGCTCTTGGAAAAGGGCTGCGATGAAATCTGGATTGCCGGGGGCGGCGGCGGCAGAACAGACCATCTCTTTGGGGTNCGCGCNCTTTTTGAGCGGCAAAATCCCCCGGACAGGTGGTTTCCGGGAAACGAAGAAATCCGCTGCCTAAAGGAGGGAAAAACCCTCAATGCTGCAGTTCCGCCCGGAAGCCTTGTTTCAGTCTTTCCGCTGGCCGGCGGCCCCTGGGAAGCGGAAAGCGCCGGCCTCAAGTGGCCCCTTAACGGCCTCGTCTGGAAAATAGGCGATTTTGGCCTGAGTAATGCCGCAGAACACGGTTTTTTTGAAATCCGCTCGCTAAAGGGGCGCTTTATGGTTATAATACCACATGAGGAGTAAGGAATGGGCGATAGTTCCATGCCGGATTTGCAAAATGAGGCCGATAACCGGGAAATCCCATTGACCAAGGTTGGCGTAAAGGGCCTGGAGTATCCTGTCATGGTATTGGATAAGGTGAAAAAGGTACAACACACTGTGGCCAGGGTGGATCTTTTTGCCAATCTTCCGCATCATTTTAAGGGAACACATATGAGCCGTTTTGTGGAGATTTTTCACCGTTACAGGGAAGATATCTCTATGCCGCGGTTTTTGGATATGCTTGTAGATATAAAAGAAGATTTGAAGGCTGAATCTGCATTTGGTTTCATGGAATTCCCGTTTTACATCGAAAAAAAGGCGCCGGTTTCGCAGCTTCCGGGAATTATTACCTGTCAGTGCCGGTTTCGCGGAACTGTGGGCCTGGAAAAGCTCTTTACCGTGGCCGTTTCCGTGCCGGTAAGCACTGTCTGCCCCTGTTCAAAGGCAATTTCCGAGCGGGGCGCCCACAATCAGCGCGGCATTGTTACGGTGGAACTGGAACTCGGCCCCTTTTTCTGGCTGGAGGATATTATCGCTCTGGTGGAAAGTGCGGCTTCCAGCCCTGTTTATTCCCTGGTTAAGCGGGAAGACGAGAAATACCTTACCGAGCAGGCTTACGATAACCCCAAGTTTGTTGAAGACCTTGTAAGGGACGTATATGTAAAAATCAGGGAATTGGGCAAGTTTCCGCGTTTTTCCGTGGAAGCTGAAAACTTCGAGAGTATCCACAATCACAGCGCTTATGCTTTTGTGGAGATGGGGCAGGGGAGCGAGTGATGCTTGATTTCTACAAAAATAAAAAAGTCTTTATAACCGGACATACAGGCTTTAAGGGAACATGGTTATGCCAGGTTTTGTTGAAAGCGGGGGCAAAAATAACCGGATATGCCCTGGCGCCCGTTGAACCATCGCTTTTTTCCCAGATTGGGGTGGAAAAGAACATAAATTCCATAATAAGCGATATACGAAACAGGGAAAGCCTTGTTAAAGCGATATTGGATGCCAAACCGGAGATAGTATTTCATTTGGCAGCCCAGCCCCTTGTGCGGCTTTCCTACCGTGAACCGGCGGAAACTTACGAGACGAATGTCATGGGAACGGTAAATATTCTTGAGGCTATAAAATTATGCCCGTCTGTGAGATCATTTGTGAATGTCACCACTGATAAAGTGTATGAAAACAGGGAATGGCATTGGGGTTACCGTGAAAATGAAAACCTCTGCGGTTATGACCCTTATTCCAACAGCAAGTCATGCAGCGAGCTTGTTACTTACAGCTACCGCAATTCGTTTTTCTATGATGAAAGCGCACACGCAGTCTCCACTGCACGTTCCGGGAATGTGATAGGAGGCGGCGATTACGGCGAAGACCGGATCATCCCGGACTGCATACGGGCAGTAAATGCGAAAAAAGAGATTATTGTGCGAAACCCCCGCTCAACCCGCCCTTACCAGCATGTTTTGGAATGTCTTTTTGGTTATTTGCTGCTGGCAGAGAAGCAGTTCACTTCAAAAACCCTTGAAGGCGCGTATAATTTTGGGCCGGATGACGAAGACTGTGTCGAAACCGGGAAACTGGTTGAGTTATTCTGCGAATGCTGGGGTTCTGGCGCTGGCTGGCTCGCACAGGGAGACAACGGCCCCCATGAAGCAGGCTTTTTGAAACTTGACTGCTCCAAAGCAAAAGCTGTTTTGGGCTGGAAACCACGCTGGAATATCAAAACCGCGGTTGAAAAAACCGTAGAATTTGCCAAAGTTCTCACAAATGATGAACGCCTGGACTGTATCGAAAGGCAAATAGAGGGATATTTGCAGCCATATTGACAAATTGTGCGGATATTGCGTTAATACCTCTAGCAGGCTCTTGCCGCAAACCCGGTCAGCATGTTTCGGCGGCGGCAGGGTTCAAGAGAACGTTTTTATAGAAAAAAACCATTCTTTGGAGTGGTGGGCCTTTCTGTGCCCAAATTTCAAGATAATTGTTTATTATTAAATTCAACAGCTAGTTTTCAAAAAGGCTTGATATTAAAATCAACAAGGTCGCAGTATGAAAGTAGTAATTTTGGCAGGCGGTTTGGGAACCAGGCTTTCCGAAGAGACCGTTTTACTCCCCAAACCCATGGTAGAAATCGGAGGCCGTCCGGTACTCTGGCATATCATGAAGATATATTCCTACTGGGGTTTTAATGAATTTGTGATTCTCACCGGTTATAAATCCCATGTGATTAAAGATTATTTTATAAATTATTACACGCGTTATTCTGATATTACCGTTGATATGTCAGACAATTCGGTTGAAATTCATAAAACAAGAACCGAGCCCTGGAAAGTGACAATGCTTTATACCGGACAGGAAACCATGACCGGGGCGCGCTTGTTACAGGCGCAAAAAATTCTAAATGGTGAACGCTTTATGCTTACATACGGAGACGGGGTAAGTGATGTGAATATCCCCCGGCTTCTAGAGTTTCATGAAAAGGCCAAAAAAATTGTTACCGTTACAGCCGTTCAGCCTACGGGAAGATACGGCTCCATGGCGATTGAGCCGGACGGTTTGATTACTTCTTTTATGGAAAAACCCAAAGGCGATAAGGCATGGATAAACGGAGGGTTTTTTGTTATGGAACCGGGGGTTTTTGCCTATTTGTCAAACAGCAATGCCTGCATACTGGAAAGAGAACCTATAGAAAAACTAACCGGTGAAGGGCAAATAGCGGCCTTCAAACACGATGGTTTTTGGATGGCTATGGACACGCTTAGGGACAAAAACGAATTAACCAATTTGTGGGCAAGCGGAAAAGCGCCCTGGGCACTTTGGTAGAACCAGTGTTTGAAGATAAAACAAAAGAAAAAGCCTCGCAGCAGATTCTTGACAGCGTAAAAGAATATTACAAAACTTTTTTGTTAAAGCAGCCTTACCGTGAAGGAGATCGCATTCCTTACGCTGCCAGAGTTTTTGATGAGCAGGAGCTGGTAAATCTTGTTGACAGTTCCCTGGAGTTCTGGCTTACTTCCGGACGCTACACCGAACGCTTTGAAAAGCAGCTTGCGGAATATTTGCAGACTCCTTATTGCCTATTGGTAAATTCCGGATCATCTGCCAATCTGGCTGCCTTTATGGCTCTTACGTCCCCCTTGCTTGGAGACCGTGCTATCAAGCGAGGGGATGAAGTAATCACCGTTGCGGCNGGNTTTCCCACAACCGTAACTCCCATTCTGCAGTACGGCGCGGTGCCGGTGTTTGTGGATGTTACCATTCCTCAATATAACATTGATGTTTCGTTGCTGGAAAAGGCCCTGTCGCCCAAAACAGAGGCGGTGATGCTTGCCCATACACTGGGAAACCCTTTTGATTTNCAGACAATAAAAGACTTTTGCAACGCCCGCAAGCTTTGGCTTATCGAGGATAATTGCGATGCTCTGGGTTCAACCTATACCATGGACGGAACAACCAGGTTTACCGGAACAATAGGCGACATAGGAACATCCAGTTTTTACCCGCCTCATCACATGACAATGGGTGAAGGCGGTGCTGTTTATACATCTAACCCATTATTGTATAAAATTTTGCAGTCGCTGCGTGATTGGGGGCGGGATTGCGTCTGCCCTCCGGGCAAGGATAATTTTTGCGGCCAGCGTTTTAACCGCCAGTGCGGTGAGCTGCCCTTTGGTTATGACCACAAATACGTTTACAGCCACTTTGGCTATAACTTAAAGGCTACCGATATGCAGGCCGCAATAGGCTGTGCTCAATTGGAAAAAGTTCCCGCTTTTGTTGAAAAACGCAAATACAACTGGCAGCGTTTGCGTGAAGGTTTAAACAATTTGCAGGATAAACTGATCTTGCCCGAAGCAGCCCCAAATTCTGACCCGAGCTGGTTTGGGTTTTTGATTACCTGCAAAGAGGGAGTCAGCCGTTATAAACTGGTTCAGTATCTTGAAAGCAAAAACATACAAACCCGGATGTTATTTGCGGGAAATCTGCTTAAACACCCCTGTTTTGACGAACTGCGAAAGACCGGTACAGGGTATCGTGTTGCCGGGACACTGGAAGCAACGGATCGCATTATGAATGATACTTTCTGGATAGGAGTTTATCCCGGTTTGACTGATGAGATGCTTGACCGGATGGTAGCTGTGCTTCATGAGGGGTTAGCTTAAAAACATGATTCGCAGCGGAGAGTACCAAAGCTCGGTTAAGCAAAATTACGGTAATCTGTAATGCGGATCAGCGAATATGAAAAAAATATTATTGTTGAGGCTGTAAAAAGTGTAGATCCGAATGCCCGTGTCTGGCTTTTCGGGTCCCGTGCAGATGACAGCAAAAAAGGCGGCGATATTGATATTGCAATTTATTCTGAAACAATTAAAAAAGATGTCATGCAGGAAATAAATGTGAGGCGTTATATTTGCGACAAAATTGGCGAACAAAAAATTGATATTGTTACAACATCGGATGGGAGTGAGGCAATTTTTAAACTGGCGATGTCGAAAGGAATAGAATTACAGTGAATAAAAGTTCTGCAGATATTTTGAAGGATAACCTGACCTCAGTCAATTTGAGTCTGCAGCGACTATTGTATTCTTTTGAATATTGCAAAAAAACCGGTCTTAAATCCAGTTATTCTGAAGAAGAATTTGTCGCATTTGAAGCAATGACATCAAGGTATGCCAGAACAACGGATATGCTTATAAATAAAGTTTTTCGGAGTCTCGATGCGGTTGAATATATAGATGGCGGGACAGTTATTGATGCAGTAAACAATGCGGAAAAACGCGGAATTGCTGATGCAAAAGTTTTACGGCAGCTAAAAGACCTGCGAAATTCAATTGCGCATGAATATGTAACTGAAAATATCGTTCGGTTTTTTGATAAAATAATAGAATTTACCCCTTTTTTGAAAACCATAATCGAAAAACTAAACGAATATTGCGCTAAGTATTTGGAGTCTTGATGGAAATTACCAATAAACCACATATATCACTTTTATTGCCGAATACGGGCGATGAGAGAAAAGCTGCAGAGGTTACTTAAAATGGATTTCAAGGATAAATCTTTGTTAATTACAGGCGGGACAGGTTCTTTCGGGCATGTTTTTACCCGCTATTTACTTGAGAAAACAGCTATACGCCGTGTTATAATTTATTCACGTGATGAATATAAACAATTCAAAATGCACGAAGAATTTATCGCTCACGAAAGAAGGCTGAGGTTTTTTATTGGAGATGTGCGGGATGGAGAACGGCTCCGCCGCGCCCTTCATAATGTGGATTATGTGGTTCATGCTGCCGCTATGAAGCATGTTCCCATTTGCGAATATAATCCCATAGAAGCAGTTAACACCAATATACATGGCGCAATAAATCTGGTTAACGCAGCTTTGGATACACCGTCTGTGATACGCGTTGTTGCCCTTTCAACCGACAAGGCTGTAAACCCGATTAATCTTTACGGCGGCACTAAACTGGTCTCTGATAAAATATTTACTGCTGCAAACAGTTACGGCGGCGGGCGGAATACCCGTTTCGCACTTGTTCGTTACGGAAACGTAGCGGGCTCAAGGGGTTCTGTTATACCTTTTTACCGGCAAAAACTTAAAGAAGGAGAGGGCAGCCTGCCCCTTACCGATGAGCGCATGACCCGTTTCTGGATGACGCTGGATAAAGCGGCCGGGCTTGTTGTAAAGGCATTCGAGCTTGCAAAGGGCGGAGAGACCTTTGTTTTTAAAAATCCTTCGTTTTATGTCACGGATCTCATCAAGGCAATGAATCCCAACGGCAACTATGAAACAATAGGCATACGTGAAGGGGAAAAACTGCATGAGTGCATGATTTCGTCATCGGATTCCATTCGAACATACGAATACGCAGATTATTATGTTATTTACCCGCAATATGACTGGTGGACAATTGAGACAGGCATTATACCCGGCGGGCAGCCGGTTGAGCCGGGCTGGGAATACACATCAGATAACAACACCTTATGGCTTAGTGTTGATGACATTAAAAAATTATTGACGGAAATGTTATGATTATTCCATACGCAACACAATCCATTGGCGAAGATGACATAACAGCCGTTGTTGAAACTCTTAAAAGCGGCATGCTTACAACCGGCCCCAAAATAGCTGAGTTTGAACGTGAGCTGTGCAACGCCACAGGCGCTAAATACGCCGTGGCTGTAGCAAATGGCGCCGCGGCGCTGCACCTTTCCGCTTTGACAATGGGAATAGGCCCGGGAGATGAAGTTATCGTTCCCCCGCTTACATTTGCCGCATCAGCTAATTGTGTTCTTTATTGCGGCGGAACGCCTGTTTTTGCTGATATTGATACTGACACAATGCTTTTAAACACAGAAGATGTCCGGAATAAAATCACTGAACGTACAAAAGCTGTTTTGCCGGTTCATTTCGGCGGTGAGTTATGTGATATGGACGCTCTGGCGGATTTGACGGAAAAACATAACATCGCCCTGCTTCAGGATTCCGCGCACAGTATCGGCGGGAAAATACGCGGGAAAGGGCAGGGCGAATACCCCGGTCAGCAGATTTGGTCTTTTCATGCGGTTAAAACGATAACTACCGGCGAAGGCGGCGCCGTTACAACGAATAACGAAGGAATATACAAAACCCTGCTGCACCTCCGTACCCACGGTATTACCCGCGACCCGGCGCAGTACGTACACGAAGACGCAGGCGGCTGGTATTATGAAATGCTTGATCTTGGGTTTAATTACCGGCTTACAGATATGCAATGCGCTTTAGGTTTAAGCCAGTTGAAAAAGCTGCCGTATTTTGCAAAACGGCGGGCGGAAATAACAGCGTACTATAACGATTCTTTCGCAGGGCTTCCAATTCAGATACAAAAGTCGCCGGAATGGTCAAATCCTGTAAGACATTTATATACGATTAGAGTAAACGAAAAAAACAAACGCCGCGAGATATTTGACAAGCTGCGCGCGAAAAATATCGGCGTTAATGTGCATTATATTCCTGTGTACTGGTTTCCGTACTATGAAAGCCTTGGGTTTAAGCGGGGCTTATGCCCGGTGGCTGAAGATTCGTATGAACGTATGATTACCCTGCCTCTGTATTCTTCGATGACAGACGAAATGGCAGAATATGTGGTTTCCTCTGTAAAAGAAGTTATTTGAGCCTGAAATGCAATTCGGCATAAAACTGGGAAGCAAAAACACCGGTTATACCAAAGATATTTTATCGTTTTATGAAGCCGGATATTTTCAATATATTGAATTGTTTGCGCTTCCGGAAAGTTTCCGGGATACTATTGAATACTGGAAACAATTTTCTCTACCAATAATTATCCATGCACCGCATTCTTATGCCGGAATGAATCTTTCCCTGCCGGAAGAACGTGAGCAGAACAGGAAGATGTTACAGGAAACTTTTCGTTTTGCTGATTCGCTTAAATCAGAGTTTATTATTTTCCATTCTGGCGTTAATGGAAATATTGAGGAAACAATATTTCAACTCCGGCAATTTGTTGATTCCCGGTGTTTAATTGAGAATGAACCGGCAAAGGGCTTAAAGGGAGAAAAATGTTTAGGCTCAACTCCTGAAGAAATTAAATATATTCTTTGCGAGCTACAAATTGGTTTTTGCCTGGATTTTGGACATGCGATAAACACTGCGAATACATTAAAAAAAGAACCATTGATATTCATTAAAAAATTTACCGGTTTAAAGCCCTCTGTGTATCATTTAACAGATGGAAATTATTCAGGTGAATATGATTCGCATGATCATTATGGCCAGGGCTCTTTTCCAATAAAAGAATTAGTCAAAATGATTCCCCCTGGGGTGAAAATAACCAATGAAGCCAAACACGGCTCTGACAGTAACTTGGATGATTTTAAAAATAATTATTTGTTTTTTTCCGGGGCTCTGAAAGATTTGTGATTGGGATTTGTGATTAAGATGAATATAACGCAAAAAGGCATATACACCATTGCAGAGATGTCGGCTAACCATGCCGGCAAGCTGGAAAATGCGCTGGCAATTGTCCATGCCGCAAAAAAATCCGGGGCGGACTGCCTGAAAATACAGACCTACACTCCGGATTCCATGACTATTAATTGCGATAATGAGTATTTTAAAATCAAGGGCGGGCTTTGGGACGGGTATGATTTATACCAATTGTACCGCGAAGCGTCCACGCCCTGGGATTGGCAGCCAAAGATAAAAGCAGAATGTGATAAAGCGGGGATAGATTTTCTTTCCACCCCGTTTGATCCCGAAGCTGTCGATTTTCTTGATTCTTTGGGCGTTGATGCATTTAAAATTGCGTCTTTTGAGCTGGTTGATATACCGCTAATTCGATACACGGCAAAAAAGGGCAAACCGGTGATTGTATCAACAGGTATGGGCAGCCTTGATGAAATTGAGGATGCGGTCAATGTTATGCTGGAAGAGGGTTTAACAAAAGAGCAGATTACCCTGCTTGTTTGCACGAGTGAGTATCCGGCTGATACATCAGATATGAATTTGCTTACAATAGCCGACATTCAGTCACGCTTTCGCGTCAGGGCAGGTTTGTCTGATCATTCGGTAGGGATACTTGCGCCGATAGCGGCTGTTGCATTGGGCGCAACTATGATTGAAAAGCATTTTTGTCTTAGCCGGGATATTAAAACGGCAGATAGCGATTTTTCCAGCGAACCTGCCGAGTTTGCGGAAATGGTAAAAGCTGTTCGTGAAGCCGCAGCGGCAAGAGGGCAGGTATTTTATGGCGCAACTGAGCGGGAAAAAAACAGCGTTGTCTTTAGGCGCAGTATTTTTGCGATAAAAGACATAAAAGCCGGAGAGGTTTTTTCGCAGGAAAATGTTCGTATTATACGCCCCGGCTACGGGTTAAAGCCAAAGTATTATGAAAAGCTTATGGGAAGAACCAGTTTGCGGGATTATTTTCGCGGGGAACCAATCACCGATTGTGAATTACAATTATGAATAAACATGGTTCGTTTGAGTCGGAGCGGTTGATTTTCAGGGGAATAAATGAACAAGATGCTGACTGTCTGGTAAAATGGCGATCAAACCCCGAATTCTATAAGTATTTTAAAAAGCCTGCACCAATTACAAAAGAAAATCATATTGAATGGTACAAAAAAAAATATCTGAATGATCCGTTTAGGTTTGATTATATTATTATTGACAAGGCAAGCGGCCGAAAAATAGGTTATGTCGGCGTTTCAAATCTGAACATTAACGACAAAACTTTTGAAGTTAATTATATAATAGGGGAAGTAGAATTTCAGCGCCGCGGCTTTGCAAGTGAATCAATTATAACAATAGTTGATTTGATGTTCAGCGAAGGGTTTTTGACCGCTTATGCTGAAATACACAAGGACAATTTTGCTTCGATAAAAACGGTTCAAAAAATTCAGTTTTACAAATTTTCTGAACAAGGCGACTTTATTAAATTTGCAAGAAAATACAACGAGAAGGTATTATGAAAAAATTGATAAGTATTTGTGTTCCATGCCGGAATGAAGTGGACAATGTAAAGCCATTGTCGGAAGAAATCGTTAAACTTTTGGAGCAGCTTCCGCAATATAATTTTGAAATAATTTTTAGCGATAATTGTTCGACAGATGGAACGCAGGATCAGCTTAGAGAAATTTGTTCAAGGGATAAACGGATAAAGGCTATTTTGAATGCAAAAAATTTTCCTATTGGTTCCGGTTATAACATGATTTTTCAGGCGCAGGGCGATTGCATTATCACTCTGCAAGCTGATTTTCAGTTGCCTATAGAGCTAATTCCTCAATCAATTGTTGAATGGGAAAAAGGCGCTGCAGTAGTGGCTTTTTTAAAAAAACCAGGCAAGCATGATAAATTACGTTTATTTCGTAAGCTCTACTATAAAATGAGCAGCTTATTTTCCAATCAAGGAAATATTTTAAGAATAAACGGTGCACTGTACGATAGGCATTTTATAAATATCTGCAAGCGGCTTAACGATCCTCTGTTTAGTTTGAGGGAGATGATTGTAAATTATGCTGCCCCGTTAGTAACGATTGAATTTGATGAAAAACCGCGCCGCAGCGGTAAATCCAATAATTCAGGTTTTAAACTAATTGATATTGCTATTAAGCGTTTCGTTTTAATGTCAGATACAGCGCCGCATTATGCCATTCTTGCAGGCATGGGAATGGGTATAGTGAGTTTTTTAATTTCCATTTACTATCTGGTTCGTAAATTGTTGGACTGGTATAATTTTCCTCTCGGTATCGCTCCGCTAATAATAGGCATGTTTTTTTTGGGAGGAGTGCAACTTATTTTTATAGGCCTTATAGGCGAATATGTAATGGCAATTAATGAGCGGCAAAAAAACAAACCCTTTGTTGTTGAAAAAGAACGAATTAATTTTGATGATCAGCCTGTCGAAAAACAATAAGTAAATAAGTAATAGAAGGTTATTGACACTGTGAAAATTTTGATTCTGGGCGGAACAGGCTTCGTTGGTAGAAACTTGCGCGAAGCTTTTGAGGGAGACTGCCAGATTTTCGCGCCTCCAAGAAGTGAATTTGACATCTACAATGGAGTACAAGTTGAGGCATACCTTAAGGAGTATCGCTTTGACACGATCTTAAACGCCACCGATTACCGCCCGAATCCTGGCGAAGCGCCTTGTCCGGAAAAGATGACAACAGCGCGGCTGCGTGGATTTTTCAATCTTGCCCGCTGCAAAGAGTTTTATGGGAAAATGATTTTTTTTGGTTCCGGCGCTGAATATGCCAGAGAACTGCCGGTTTGCAGTATTTCCGAAGAGGACTTCGATCGTGTAATCCCCCAGGATGAATACGGCTTTTGCCTGAATACAATGACACGTTTTGCTATGCAACGTACAAATATCGTAAACTTAAGGCTGTTCGGCATATTCGGAAAATATGAGCTATGGCAGACCCGCTTTATCTCTGGTGCGATATGCAAAGCATTACATGGGTATCCTATTACCATACGTCAGGATGCTTTTTTTGATTATTTATATATTGATGATTTAGTTCACATGGTTAAATGGGCAATGAACAACACAACCGCACACAGTCATTACAATGCTGTTTCAGGGCAGCGATATTCACTTTTAGAATTGGCAAAAATTATACGCGAAATTACAAATGCTGACGTCCCCATTTTTGTAGCCAAAGACGGCATAGGTAAGGAGTATACAGCTTCAAATGCACGAATCAAAAATGAAATGGGGGGCTTTGAATCCTTGCCA
>JGI20163J15578_10000676_pt1 | contig 14009 bp, 9 predicted proteins | sample TergutCu122P1_FD_15578 | JGI IMG/M metagenome (IMG submission 15578)
AAGTGGTGAAATATGGCGGGTCACTGGTAATCTTTGCGACCGTGATTGCGATACTGATTATAATGCCTTTGTCACTAGTGTTGTTCTGATTACCGCAAAGTTGCGTCCGATAGAGGAGCTAAAAGGTCTAGCTGGCAGATTACCCCAGCCGCCAGCTAGACCTTTTAGCTCCTCTATCTACTTTACTTCTCATCAGGCGAACGAACTACTACTCAACAGATTTCAACGACTCCACCATCTGAATACGCTCCAGCTTTCGTTTTAAAATCAAATCAACGATTATGGAGAAAAAGAGCACAATAAGTGGAGCCAGTATAAAACTAATCGGGTGAATCACCACTTGGAAAGAGAGCATATCAATCTGAAACTGGCTCATAATAAAGCGATGTAGAGCAATACCCAAAGGCACACCAACGACAATACCAATTAGCGACAGAACAAAATTTTCGCGGAAGACATAAGCCGAGGTTTCGCGAGGATAGAAACCAAGTACTTTCAGGGTGGCGATTTCTCTAATCCGCTCATAAATATTAATATTCCCTAAGTTGAAAAGTACAATAAAAGCGAGCAAACCGGCGGAAGCGATTACCAATAGAACGACATAATTAAAACTGTTTAACATATTTCCAACATTTTCAATAAAGCGGCTGGTGATGCTAATGCGAATAAAATTAGGCTGTTCTCCCAACCAGGTGACAATATAGTGTTCGTTTGTCAGGTCAATCAAAGATATAAACAGAGAATTCTTAAAAAAGTAATCGTTAAAAATAGATTCGTAAGTATCGGCAGTCATGTAAGCATAATAGAAGATATAATTTTCGAAAATGCCACTAATAATTACCGGCGAACTAAAGGTGTCACCTAATTGAAAGATGATTTCATCACCAACGTCAAAATTTCCGGCATTGGCCAAACGAGTATCAATAATTACTTCCCCTTCTGCCGGTCGGGGAATGGTTTCCCCGGCCAACTGAAAACTCATCGAGCCTTCCAATTCGCCATTTTGATCTACCAGCAGGGTGGTGGTTTTATTGCCTACATCTAAGATGGCATTAACACCCCTTTGCATGACTAAAGAGGTATGGGTAATGTAATCACCATATTGTTCTTTTAAATCAGTCACGATGCTCTCTTCAATCTCATGAGAGAAAGAAGCATTCAAATCAAAGTGTAGCACATTGGTGTATTGCTGTTCTAACACACCCGTAATCGAATCTCGCAAACCCAAACCAGCCAACACCAGTGACATGCAGCCGGAGATGCCAATAACCATCATGAACATTCTCTTTTTGAAGCGAAAGATATTCCGGGCAGTCACTTTATATAGGAAAGGAAGCTTCTTCCATATAAAGGAAATGCGCTCTAGCAGGATTCGCTTTCCCCCCGCCGGAGCGATGGGGCGAATCATTGTTGCCGGAAGGTGGCGAAGCTTCACTCGACAGGCCAAAAAGGCAGTTCCGGCGGAACAAAGAACAGCGACTGATAAGCAGATAAAGAGCATCGTATAGTCAACTACTAAGATTAAATCATCAGCAAAGGTATAAAGAATTGAATAAGCCATCCAGATGGCATGGGGAAAGAGTCTTGTACCTATGATGAATCCTATCAAACCCCCGATAAAAGCAGCACTGGCAGCGTACAATATGAATTTGGATAGAATGGTTCTTGGCTTATATCCAATCGCTCCAAAGACGCCTATCTGAGTGTGTTCGTCATCTACCATCCGAGTCATTGTGGTAGAGAATACAAGAGCGGCGATTAGGACAAAGAAAAGAGGAAATACTTGGGAGATGGAGGCAACAATATCAATATCATTTTCGAAATAAGCATATCCCACATTGCTATTTCGGTCTAGGACAAAAATAGCCGGCGGGTCGAGAAGTTGTGTTCCATCGGTGATACCACTCATTTGCAATAAGGTAGTCATATCTTCGAAACGACTCTTACTAATCTCAATTACTGATTCCTCCAAGGGGAATTCTATTGCTTCGATGGCCTCTCGATAAGCAGGGGTAAAAGCTAGTTCCAAAACCGTGGTAGAAACAAAAACATGATTGTAAAACTCTCGGTAGAAAGCTTCCGGTAGAAGATAGACAAAGGAATGAACCTGACCACTTCCCAAGGTGGTAGTGCCACGTTCGAGATTTAAATAAAGTGGCGAGCGAACCAATCCGGTTACGAGAAAGGTATCGTATATGAACGAGGCAAAAACATCCTCGTTATTTTCTGAGGAAAGACGTATTTCTTGTCCAATCATCTCCGCATCGAAAAAGGATGCATCCAAAACAATCTGATTGCCGGCGGTGGGCATTTCTCCCTCGATAAGAGAGAGCAAATTTATCTGCTCTGTAATCGAACGGGCGCGAAAAACCCGTCGATCATAGTCTTCTGTTAAGTAAATGAAATCGACGGAGTAAGCTCCTACCGCAAGGTCAACATTGGCCAAATCACTAATCATTTCGACCTCTTTGGAGGTGAAACCCCAAGTCGAAATCAGTTGAAAGTCAAACAATTGTACCTCTTCAAGATATACTCTTGCGGTGTGAATCATACTGGGATTGGCGCCGCGAAAACCGGCAAAAAAACCAATTCCCAAAGCACTAATGGCTAATATAGCAAGATAACGCCCGAGGCTTTGGCGGATTGTGCGAAAGATATTTTTGCGAAATGATTTTGTCATCGAAAGCTCCCCTACCACTCGATTTTACCGATTGGTACAATACTTGTATTTTGGTACATTTTTTTAATCGTTCCACTGTCCATGCGAATCACCCGATCGGCCATGGCGGTGAGCGCTAAATTGTGGGTGACGATAACGATCGTAATATTGTTTTTAATACTCATGTATTCCAGTAGTTCTAATATGGTTTTCCCGGTATGGTGGTCCAATGCGCCGGTAGGTTCATCGCACAAAAGTAACTTTGGGTTCTTGGCCAAAGCGCGAGCAATGGCAACTCGTTGCTGTTCACCACCGGAAAGCTGGGCCGGGAAATTGTCCATCTTATTACTTAAGCCCACATCTCTTAGTACGGTTGCCGGGTCAAGTGGGTTCTTACCAAGTTGGGTGGCAATTTCCACATTTTCCAAGGCAGTTAGATTGGGAATTAGGTTATAGAACTGAAATACAAAACCAATGTCACTGCGGCGATAAGCGGCCAGCTGTTTCTTAGAAAGAGCAGATACTTCCACTTGATCTAACATAACGGTCCCTTCGGTCAAGGTGTCCATGCCGCCTAAGATATTTAGGAGGGTGGTTTTACCGGCTCCGGACTGTCCGACAATGACGCAGATTTCGCCTTTTTCAATGACAAAAGAAGCGCCGGCAAGGGCATGGGTTTTTATTTCTCCGATTTGATATGTTTTTCTGACATTAGTGAATTCGATGAATGGCATGAAAATATCTCCCTTATGCAACAACTGAAGTAAATCCTTCTATGTTTTCTAGCTTTAATAAATGGACTTTCCGCTCCAGCCCACCGGCGAAACCGGTCAAATCTCCATTTTTCCCGATTACGCGGTGACAGGGAATGATTAGAGAGATGGGATTGTGACCCACCGCGCCACCAACTGCTCGAGGAGATGTCTTGTGCTTTGCATAAGTAAATAATTGATTAGAGATATCACTATAAGAAAGTGTTTCTCCGTAAGGAATGGAAAGCAATACTTTCCACACCAATTGTCTAAAATCACTTCCCTTAGGGGATAAAGCAGGGGTGAAGGGGGGCTCTTTTCCGGAGAAATAAATGCGAAGCCATTCTTCTACTTGTTGAAAAATGTGAAGAGAAGAATTTTGGGTAGTATCTTCCATCGAAATGGTCGCGGCAAAATAGGTTTGCCCTTCAAACCACAAACCGGTTAAATAATCACCATTACTACTTAATAATATATCTCCTAAGGGAGAAGAGATAGTTTTTACGTATACCATAGGATACTCCTTGAATTGAGACATCTTTATGCCGATTTTATGATTGCCGCAAAAGGAAAATAAACGTTAAAGCCACCTTTAGACAGCAGTCATCCTATTCTACCACTTTCTAACCTTCATAACAATAAAAAAAAATGTAAATAAAAAAAAATAATGACGGCCCCATTTTTCGGGCGAATCTTAAAAAACTCTAAAGATTCACCCTTTCGGGCGTAGTATTAGAATTATAAGAGGTTTATTATATAAGAATCATAAATAGGGTTTACGAAAAAAAAGCGTTGAACAACAAAAATGAGACTGAAGAAATTGACGTAAATCAAGTAACATTCATTTCTACAGGATGGTATAACCCTGTGAAGGGGAGTTGTTTAGACTAATTTCACAAAAATGGGGATGAATGAGTCTGTTGGTTGGTCAATGTGTACAGTATAATAGAAGAAGAATTATTCGGTGTAGTTTTGTTGGTGATGAAGTCTGTAAATTAGGGAAGCAATATCATTTCCATATTGACTGTTGATATGTAAAAAGATTAATGAAAGTGTATGCCCATGGGAGGGTGAAGATGTATTTAGATAAAAGAAGCAATCATTTGCTAGTAGAGGTTTTGAAGAATCCCATGATTACAGTTGGTGAACTACAAAGAAGATTTGAGCTATCCAACCGCCAGATCGATTACAGCTTTGGGAAGATTAACAGTTGGTTAGAAGAAAGCAACCATCAGGCAATTGTACGAGACGAAAAAGGAGGCTTTATCGTTGCTCCTAACTTGTCACAAGTTTTGCATAATGAAAAAGCCAATCCTCTGAATCAGTATATTTTCAAAGGCATTGAACGGGTTAACCTAATCATCCTCATGCTTGGCCATCAAAAGGAGGAATTATCTCTTCATCATCTGATGTTTGCCTTAGGAGTAAGTAAAAACACCGTGTTGAGAGATCTAAAGTCAACTCAGGAGACCTTGGAGGGATACGGGCTTTCTATTCATTACTCCAGAAGGGGTGGATACACCATTGTCGGGGATGAACTGGATCAACGCAAAGCTTTGGTGGCATGTCTTGAATACTGCATTACGATTTTTCATGGCGAGGATGTTCTGAAAAAGTTCTTGAATATTGAGAGCAGTGCAGTAGAGCAGTGGCGAGCAAAACTAGAACAGGTTGAAAAGTGCTTAAACCATCGATTTATTGACCAGCACATGCAGATTTTACCTTATATTTTGGAGATGATTCTTCGGCGTATCGGGTTAGATAAAACCATTTCAGAAAGTTTGTTGAGGGATTATGAGGTTTTTATGGAATATGAAACCATCATGAAAACACATGAGTATCAAGCCGCAAAAATATTAATTAAGGGGCTTGCCAATGTTCCCCATATGGAGCATCTCTACATCACCCTTCAACTGCTTATATCCAGTGTAACCTCTGAACATTATATCGAATTTAAAGAGGAAGCCAAGCTAAGAGAAGTCTTAGAGATGATGGTCAGTAGGTTTGAAAAGGATAAATGCATTCAACTGGTTCAAAAAGAAGAGCTACTTAAAAAATTATACGTTCATATTAGACCAATGTATTATCGTGGAAGGTACTCTCTTCACTTGAAGTCTGACTACACGGTAGTGGACTATGGAGATCAACAGTTTAAAAGAATTGAAGAGATGGTTTGCATGAAACTGTCTCCTTTAGAAGATTTTATCGGGTCAAAGATTCCAGAGGGGGAGAAAATTTTTATTAAGCTACTGATTGCTTCACATTTTATGCGAGCGGATAGCTGTCTCTACACTAGAATGAAGGCTGTGGTGGTCTGTGCAAGTGGTGCTTCTGTATCAAGAATAATGGAGCAAACCTTAATGGAGCTCTTTCCAGAATTCTTTTTCTATCAAGCCATGAGTGTAAGAGAGTTTGAAGAAACCAACCTAGATTATGACCTTATTTTTTCCTCCGTACCTATGGAGATAAAAGAACCCTTCTTTTTTATCAATCCCATCATCAACGAGAAAGAGCAGTTAGCATTAAGGAAAAGGGTAATGAGACCATACTCCAACTTTTCAAAGCAGCAATTAGATGAAAAGAAGGCAGATGACATTTTGGCACTGATTATGCCTTATGTAGATACGAAAAGTGAAAAGAAATTAAAAAAATTACTGAAACACCATTTTGAAAAAGACATGAGCGAAGATTGTTATTGTACGGTATTTGGTGCGGAATGTGATTACAAATTGCTTTGTTTAAGGAGAGGAGGGCAGGTAGGAGGGCGACTGTAGTTTTGACTAAACCAGAAGTAAAAGAAACTACTTAATTTTACTAGTATAGCGTAATCTAATTCTCTTTAAGATTTAACGCAGAAGGTGTTTTCACTTGCGAGGCGGCGGAATGAGAGGTATCGTAACCTAGGTTGATTGACGACAATGATGCTAGGTAGATATAAAAAAAGTTGATGTAAAGAGAATTAGATTACGCTGTACTAGTACTTATTCAGGAGGATAATAACCATGCATACTGTAAGAAAAGTAACAGAAGACATTTATTGGCTAGGGGTGAACGATGAGGTGACCGATATATTTGAGGAGATTCACCCTATTCCAGAAGGAGTTGTGTATAACTCTTATCTACTTGTAGATGAAAAAACGGTACTCTTTGATACTGTTGACAGAAAGGTTAAAGATCAGTTCTTAGTTAACCTTAAGCACGCCTTAGGTGGCAGACCTTTAGACTATTTTGTGGTTCATCATATGGAGCCGGATCATTCCTATTGTACCCAGCTTATTTTAGACTTGTACCCGGAAGCTACTCTGATTACCAATGAGAAGAACTTTCTTATCATGCGCCAATTTGGTGTAAATGTGAAGAACGAAGACATTATTGAGGTTGCTGAAGGGGATACCGTGACCTTTGGAAATCATACCATTGCTTTTGCCTTTGCCCCGATGGTGCACTGGCCAGAGGTTATGGTCAGCTACGATGTGACCAATGGAGTGTTGTTCTCCGCCGATGCGTTTGGTTCATTTGGCCATCTGCAAGGGAAGCTTTTTGGTGACGAAGTAGAGGATTATGACAAAGAATGGGGAGAAAAAGCCAGAAGATATTTTACTAATATCGTTGGCAAGTACGGTCCTCACGTTCAAAACATTCTTGGCAAAGCAGGAACTTTAGATATCAAAATGATCCTGCCTCTTCATGGGCATATATGGCGTCGTGATTTTGGATATTTAATCGAAAAATATGACAAATGGAGTCGGTATGAGCCAGAAGAAAAAGGAGTTCTTATCGTATATGGATCAATGTATGGGAATACAGAGCATGCAGTCAATGTTTTCCGTGAAAAGTTGGAGGAAAAAGGAGTGGAGAATATTGCCATGTATAACGTTTCTCACACCGATACCTCTTACCTTATCTCCGAGACCTTTAGGCTAAGCCACATTGTAGTTGCCTGCCCAACCTATAACCTAGGTATCTTCCCGCTAATGCATAATTACTTATTACGTTTGAAGGCACTAAATGTAAGAAATAGGACTGTTGGAATAATTGAGAATGGCTCCTGGGCTCCCAAAGCAGGAGACTTAATGCAAGATTATTTCGATAATGAATTAAAAGAGATGACAGTGCTTGACGACAGAGTAACGGTGATTTCTGCCTTACAGGAGATGAACGAAAGTGAGATAGAAGGACTTGTGGAGTCATTAGTAGAATCACTTCAGTCCCCATAAAAAAGAAGTTATCCCATCATAAGGTGAAGGGGATTTGGTTACTCATAGTGAAGAATGCAAAAGCATAAAGGAGGCTATAAACTGTTATGAATACTTATTTAACAAAAAAAGAACACGAAGCTTTTCGGATGAAAGTTAGAGATTTCGCAGAAAAGGAAATCAGGCCCATTGCGGTGTTACTGGATAAAGAAGCGAGATTTCCCACGGAGATATTTGGAAAATTGGCCGAAATGGGCCTCATGGGAGCCCCATGGCCAGAAGAATACGGAGGATTAGGATTGGACTACCTTAGCTTTGCCATTATGGTGGAGGAGCTATCAAGGGTAGATGCCGGAACCGGGGTTGGTATGGCCGTACACATCCTAAGTCAATCTCCGATTTTCTTCTACGGAACAGAAGAACAAAAGCAAAAATATTTACCTCAAATGACTAGTGGCAAGAAAATGGGAGGATTTGCTCTTACAGAACAAAACTCAGGAAGTGATGCCAGTAAGATGGAAACCACAGCAGAGCGAGATGGAGATGATTACATCTTAAATGGAACCAAAATATTTATCACCAATGCGCCTTATGCAGAGATTTACGTGGTGGTTGCCTTGACTAATCCAGAGTTAGGACCGCGTGGGGCAAGTGCATTTATTGTTGAAAAAGGGTGGGAAGGATTCACCATAGCTGAGCCTTATGACAAGATGGGTATTCGCTCCTCTCACACCTGTGAACTTAACTTCAACAATGTAAGAGTTCCTAGAGCAAATATGCTTGGTAGAGAAGGGGAAGGCTTTAGAGTATTCATGTCTGCTCTTGATGGAGGCAGAATTGGTATTGGTGCTCAATCTCTTGGGATTGCTCAGGGAGCTTACGAAGAAGCGGTTGCTTACTCCAGAGAAAGAGTTCAGTTTGGAAAGCCGATTGCTTTTAATCAAGCCATCTCCTTCAAAATAGCAGATATGGCAACCAAGCTACGTTGTGCCAGATTATTGGTTTACAGTGCAGCAATGCTTAGAGACAGCGGCCAACCTTACGGTATGGAGGCCTCTATGGCTAAGATGTATGCCTCGGACATTGGCAACGAAGTAGTGACTGATGCCTTACAGATTCACGGCGGATCTGGATATATGAAGGGTATGCTGGTGGAGCGAGCCTATCGAGACATGAAGATTTGTACCATTTATGAAGGCACCAACGAAATACAAAGAGTCGTCATCTCTAGCTACATTGTCGGGAAGCCACCGAAAGATAAAGAGGCCAAAAAAGACGACAAGAAAAAAGCAGGAGGAACCACAGGTGTCCGCAAGCAGGTAATCTTCTCAGAAGGAACCATGAAAGAGAAGGTAGAAAGTTTGGTTGCCGCCCTTAAATCTGACGGATATGACTTTACCGTTGAGCAAGATCTTAATGCGCCGGTTCAGTATTCAGACCGGGTGTTGTGTGTTGGAAAAGGAATCGGAGAAAAAAGCAATCTTGAGAAAATGGAGCAATTGGCTTACCATCTGGGTGCTGCTATCGCTTGCTCTCGTCCTGTGGCAGAGTCCTTAGACTATATGCCGGTGAATCGATACATCGGGATGTCAGGGCAAAAATTCAAGAATAACCTGTACTTCTCTGTTGGGGTTTCCGGTGCGGGTCAACATCTAAAAGGGATTAAGCAAGCTTCAACCATCGTTGCCATCAATACCAATGGAAGTGCCGCCATCTTTAAAAACTGTGATTATGGAATCGTTGGGGATTGGGCAGAGATTTTGCCAATTCTCATAGAGGTCCTTGACAATGGCGAACCTAAGAAGGTTGCTGAGCAGGTGAAGAAGATTAAGAGAGCTGTGCCAAAGAAATTACCTCCTACTTATAAGATATACTTATGTAATGGTTGTGCCTACGAATATGACCAAAGCATAGGTGATGAAGAAGGAGATATTATGCCAGGGACACCTTTTGATATGCTTCCTCATGAGTGGAGCTGTCCAGAGTGTGGAGAGGAAAAAACCGAGTTTATCTAAGAGTAGCGATAGTTTTTTCTGACGGAAATCTCGCGGGCTTAACTTCCGTCAGGTGTCTACGAAGATATAACGAATACTTAATCATAGCAGTGAAAGGCGCACACAAGCTAGGCGGTGTTGTGCCTTTCACAAAAAGAAAGGAAGAACCCATGTCAAATCTTTTACTAGAATACAATACCAACCCATTAGGATGGGAAAGCGTTATCCTTACGATTAATCGACCAAAGCAGTTAAATTCTTTGAACCTTGAAACTATTGCCGAAATAGACGAGACTTTAGACTTGCTTATCCAAAAAAAGAATATTCGCTCTTTAATTATAACAGGAGCAGGAGATAAAGCATTCGTTGCCGGTGCAGATATAAAACAACTAGAGCATCTTGACGCCTCCGGAGCACAGGAACTTTCCCGGAAAGGAAACAAAGCATTTTCAAAGCTTGCCTCTTTGCCCTTTCCGGTAATTGCCGCAGTCAATGGTTTTGCCCTTGGTGGTGGCTTAGAGCTTGCCTTAGCCTGCGACATTCGTCTTGCCGCCAAGAATGCTTCATTTTCCTTGCCGGAGGCAGCTCTGGGAGTTTGCCCCGGCTGGGGTGGGACACAACGGCTAGCTAGGGTGGTGGGGATAGGTCATGCGGCAGAGATGATGTTTAGCGGCAGTCGCATTGATGCAGTCAAAGGTCTTGAGATAGGTTTAGTTAACGCTGTATATCCCCAAGAGGAGCTATTGGATATAGCAAAAGAATTGGCTAATAAGATCGGGAAGAATGGACCACTTGCTGTTGGAGCGATAAAACGGGCGATGTACTTGGGGCATCAAACCAGTCTACAAGAGGGGCTGGAAATAGAGGGTTATGAGTTTTCGTTACTCTTTAATACCAAGGACGCCAAAGCCGGTTTGAAAGCTTTTAGTAACAAAGAAAAATACGAATATACAGGAGAATAGAAAAGGAGACAGACGATGGAATGGAGAAATGAATACAAACAAAAACTAACCACACCGGGGGAAGCGGTCAAATTAATTCATTCAGGAGATCGAGTGGTGACAGGTATTGGAGCCAGCGTATCGGCCTGCTTAATGGAAGCAATGATTGAGAATCACAAAGCTTATCGAGATGTTGAGATTGTGAATATTCTTCCGGTAATTAAAACCGATTATCACAAACCAGAATATGCCGAAAACTTTAAAATCAACTCCTTATTTGTCCACGCTCCATCTCGCGAGAATGTGAATTCAGGGGTTGGTGACTACACCCCAAGATTTCTACATCAAATTCCTCATTTGTTTACCGAGGAGTTGCCAGTTGATGTAGCGATGATTCAAGTTTCTTCTCCGGATAAACATGGCTATTGCAGCTATGGGATTTCAGTAGAGTACATTAAGGCAGCAGCAGAGAATGCAAAAACAGTGATTGCCCATGTGAACAAGCATATGCCAAGAACCCACGGAGATGCATTTATTCACATTTCACAGATGGATTGTATTGTTGAAAAAGATGAGCTGTTACTGGCGCCTCCCATCCAACCGATTGGCGAGGTGGAGGCAGCTATTGGGAAGAATTGTGCCAGCCTTGTAAAAGATGGAGATTGTTTGCAGTTGGGTTATGGTAAGATTCCGGATGCGGTACTTTCATTTTTGAAAGATCATAAAGATTTAGGAATTCACACGGAGATGTTCTCCGATGGAGTGGTGGAGCTAGTAAAAGCAGGGGTAATCAATAATTCTAAGAAAAACTTTCATCCAGGTAGGATAATATCCGCTTTTTTACTGGGAACTCAGGAACTATATGACTTTGTGGATGACAATCCGATGGTTTTGATGCATCCTGTAACTTATACTAATGACCCCTATATTGCAGGTCAAAACGACAATCTGGTATCTATTAATGGATGTATTCAAGTGGATTTACTGGGCCAGGTTTCCTCCGAAACCATTGGCATGCAACAGTTCTCCGGAGTGGGTGGTCAGGTTGACTTTGTTCGAGCATCAGCCATTAGTAAAGGCGGTCGTGCCATATTGGCCATGCCGGCAACTGCAAAAGGGGGAACCATTAGTAAGATTGTACCGGTGTTAGACGAAGGGGCAGTAGTGACCACCGGACGTTATGATGTGGAGTATATTGTTACCGAATTTGGGGTTGCCAACTTGAAAGGTAAAACCATGAAAGATAGAGCCAGAGCTTTGATTAATATCGCTCATCCTAAGTTCCACGACCAGCTAAAAGAAGCATTCAAGATTAGATTCAAGGTGGATTTTTAAGCGAAGGATTCATTTTGGAACCCACTAGAGAGAGGATGAATAACAATTATGGAAATGAAAAAAAGATGGCTTATTTTAGGTGTTAGTTTTTTTGCAAATTTAATGGTAGGTTCAGCTTATGCTTGGGGGGTGTTTTCACCTCAGCTTGTTAATATGTTTAATTATACTCAGGCCCAAGCTAGCTTAGCATTTAGTATGGCCCTTGGATTAATCCCCATATCAATGATGGTGGCAGGTAGAGTGGCACCGAAGATAGGGATTCGACTAACCATCTTCATTGGTGGAGCAGTTTATGGGTTGGGATTCTTTTTAGCAAGCTTTGTAACAGAGAATGTACTTACCCTTTATGTGACTTACGGGTTAATGAGTGCGATTGGAATCGGGACCGTTTATGGATTGACCGTTCCCAATGTAGTCAAATGGTTTCCTGACAAGCGAGGGCTTGCCGGCGGACTCATTGTCGGTGGTTTTGGTGGTGGAGCAGTTATCTTTGCCCCTATCTTTGGAGCCACTACAGCAACCTGGGGTTTGTTAGAGACATTTAGGTTTTTTGGAATAACCTTTGGTATTCTGGTACTTTTGTTGACCATATTCATTTCGGCACCGCCGGAAGGCTACAAACCAGAAGGGTGGAATCCACCTGTGGGAGGTACAGCAAATGGAACCATCAATTATACCCCTACGGAAATGCTAAAAACAGGAAGATTTTGGCTACTATGGGCTATTTTTACCCTAGCGATGGTTGGTGGCATTATGGTCATTGGACAGGCCGGCAATATTTCTGTAAACCGATTAGGAGCAACCCCTGCTCTTACGGCAACAGCAGTACTGATGTTAGGGATTTCCAATGCCAGTGGTAGAGTGGTATGGGGAGCGATTTCAGATAAGATTGGTCGTAATGCTTCCTTGCTCTGCATGTATGGCATTACTGCCGGATGTTTGTTGTTTTTGACCTTAAACACGGTCAACTTTCCTTTGTTTGTGCTGACCATAATGGGAGTTGGATTATGTTTTGGCGGGTTTGCAGGAACCTTCCCGTCCATTTCAGCTGAGAACTTTGGTACTAGTCATATGGCAACCAATTATGGAATTTTGTTCATTGGCTTTGGGATTTCCGCTTTTACAGGTCCCCAATTAGCGGCCGGTATCTTTGACGCAACCGGTAATCACAACACGGCCTTTATCATTGCCATTATCCTTAGCGTTGTTGCGTTCTTATTAACATTGTTATTGATTCATTTGTCTAGGAAGAGTAAAAAGGCTGCTTAAAGAGCCTTTTGTATGGAGGGGAAAATGCAAAATCGCGTATGTGAAGTACTGGGGATTAAGTACCCAATGATTCAAGGAGCAATGCAGTGGGTGTCAGACGCATCTTTGGTTTCTGCAGTTTCTAAAGCTGGAGGTTTAGGTGTTCTTGCTACAGCCGATGCGGAAAAGGAAGTGATTCGTAAGGAGATTTGGCAGGTAAGGGCCGCTACCGATAAACCCTTTGCGGTAAACATTACCTTAATTTCTAAAACTGCAAAGGAGATGTTTGAGCTTGCGGTGGAAGAAAAAGTACCTTTTGTAGTGACTACGGCAGGAAACCCTGCACCTTATGTTCCCTTACTAAAAGAGGCAGGCATTCCCTTCTTTTCTGTTGTGGCCACAGTAAGACAAGGGATTAAAATGCAAGAGATGGGAGCCTGTCTAGTAGTGGTTGAAGGCCAAGAGGGGGGTGGCCATATTGGGGAGATGACAACCATGGCCTTAGTTCCTCAGACTGCTTCAGCCCTTAATATCCCAGTGGTCGCAGCCGGAGGAATTGCCGATGGTCGTGGCATGGCAGCAGCCTTTATGTTAGGAGCAGAAGGGGTTCAGATGGGAACCATATTCTTGGCAAGTAAGGAATGTACCGCTCATGAAGAGTTTAAGAGGATGATTATCGAAGCTAGCTCAAAGGATGTGGTGGTCACAGGCCGTGAGATTTCTTACCCGGTACGGTGTCTAAAGAATGATTTGACAGAGGCATTTGGAGAATTAGGTAAAAATAATGCCCCCAAAGAAGAGTATCTTGCACTGGGCACAGGAACAGTATATAAAGCAGTAAAGCAAGGTGAAGTAAAGAAGGGTTCTGTAATGGCAGGACAGAT
>JGI20163J15578_10000677_pt1 | contig 14003 bp, 11 predicted proteins | sample TergutCu122P1_FD_15578 | JGI IMG/M metagenome (IMG submission 15578)
AAAGATAAGTGCGGATATAATACAATTACAAGCCAAACAAAGAAATTGGCTAAATTCAAAAATAAAGAGAAAGAGAGATATTGAATGGCACTCTGTCCATCATCAATGGCAATCATGACAACAATAAAATTATCAGGAGCCTGCGAGAAAGCAAAATAATCATAGAATATCACCCCGTGGGAACAATCCTCAAAGTGGAAAAGTTCCTGCTTCACCTGACCCACTATTCCATGCTCATGGGTTGTCGCAAAAACCTGTTCAGCATTCACGGACATGTCCACTCAGGCGATTTGCCAAGCCCGGATTGTATCAACGTAGGGCTTGACTCCCGGTTTAGCAGGTCATTGGGTAAGCCTTTTGGCGTGCCGATGCACATCAGCGAATTGATTCCGACTTTGCAAAAAGCGGAAACAGAAAAGTCTGCATATCGAAGGCAGGTAGAAAGAAAGTTTCCACAAACATGATTAATGCTCCTATAATACAATTATAAGCTAAGCAAATGCATTGGCTAAATGCAAAAACCGATGAGGAGGTGCCAATATGAACAAATTCAAAAACATCCGAATTTTTGAAGACACAATGCAAGTAATTAAAAACAGCACCACGTACAGCAACATGACCGAAAGAGCCAAAGAATCAACAAAGCTGTATGAAAAAGCTGTTGATGCGTCTCCTAAGTTCAAAATCATGAACCCGGTTGAAGTCAGTGTGACCAAAGAGCGAACTATTGAGTGTGCGCTACGGCTTTTGGAAGAAGCGGCACAAATTGACATGAGGGAAGGCGGTCCACTTCATCCGTTTAGACGCATAGCCATTTTGAACTTTGCCAGTGCAAAAAATCCGGGGGGAGGGGTTCGCACCGGCGCATCTGCACAGGAAGAAGCGATTTGTCGAGTTACCAATCTGTACCCTTGTCTGGCAAAAATTAAAGACGACGGGATATTCTACAGTGCTAATGTAAAGTCGCCATATACAGATAAAACTCTTTACACCCGCGATGTTGCAATAATTAAGTCGGATGGCAGGAAACCCATGCTGCTTAAACCTATGATCGATGAGGCTGATGTTGAGTGGCCTTGCGACTATTGTGGCGGAAGAGCGAGTTGGATTTGTGATGAAATGAATGATAATTGCTGGCACTGGCAAGAATATAAAAAAGAGCGTTCCAAACGAACACCAATTACAATTGATGTTGTTACCTGTGCCGCGCCGAATCAAAAGGGAATAACTATTCCCGATGATGAGCTTTATATTATCATTCGCAGGCGGCTCGCTATTGTATTGTCTGCGTGTTTAGAAAACGGCGCAGGAGTCACTGTTTTGGGCGCTTGGGGCTGCGGCGCTTTCCGCAATCCGCCTGAGGTTGTCGCAAAAGCTATGATTGATGAAATTCGCGAAAATTTCAACAATTCATTTTACCGGATTGTCTTTGCTGTTTACTGTCCCGGAAGAAACAAAGGAAATTATGAAGCTTTCGCTAAGGTTATTAAGAAAAAGGGAGAGGATGACGAATGAGCGCGGAATATAAATCATATAGCAGAGATATGGATATGATTCTTTACTCGCCATATTTTGCCGCATTATATGGACGTAATCATGGGCGTAATTATAGTGCGCTCCGCTATCTTGACGGAAAGGATTCTCTTACCAGACGTTTGGCAGAAAAGTATGACGCCAATAAAAAACTGATAAAAGCGTTGTTGTACGCAAGGGAATTAGGGCGTCCGCCATTAAATGATGCCGGTGAAAGATTTATGAAAGAAGAACTTGGTGCAACGCCTCTGCAAGCAAGCGTCATTATTGCAAAACAAATCGGGCTATCCTCTAAATTGGTTTCCGAACTTTCTCAATTAGACGCTCCTTTGACAATGGAGGGTAAAATCGTAAACTATGTTAACAGTAATTTCGACAGAATGTCGGATATGGATCTTGACAGGATAGAATTGTTGCTTGATGAAGCAACAAACTTTAAAGATAACAATTTTGAAATCAATGAAGACTGTGATTGGATTGAAGAAGAAAATATACCGATTCAAACCGATTCGCCGGAGCAAGAACAACAAATGAGTGCAATAAGAAATGAAATTGCATTATTGGGAACGGGAAAAGATGCAATATTAGGACTGCAAATGCTCTCTGATGGGGATTTTTATATTTCTGAATTGCCCAAAGCTTTTGCAAGTTTTCTGAAAGAGAAAATTGGTACACAAACTCAGTTTTAGGGAGCGTACTCGAATGAGCGAATGGGAGAGCTGACAAGTGCACATAAACAACAAGTTTTTCCGGATGCCAAGTGGCGACAAGCCCATGGTTGTAAAAATTAAGGAACCCCTACCTTTTGAGTGCAGTGTTTCAGCTACCCGCCGCACCTGCGGCTTTTATGTGGGCGGTGAGTTTTATTCCAAAAAAGACGATTTGCTTCATGAACGTGTTAACGCTGTGCCTTTTCCGGGTGCTCCAATGAGTTACCTGCAATGTTATCTCGACATATATGGCCGCAAGCTTGTTTTTTGTCATGCACATGTTCCGCACTTTGACGAGTATGATAGAATGTACGACAACCGCTTTTCTGAATACTTTTGCTTTGTCGATGATTTTGAATCACTTAACCCATATGCACTTGTAGAGATTTTCGGAAATTCCCGTAATTATGAGGATTTTTCTCATTGGTTTGTGTATGACGATATAAAAAATTTCGACAAAGCGTTGCTAGAAAAGATAATGCTTGACTATGATGATTCTTTTTCTGACATTGAAATACACGACCCCAATTTTTCTACAATCAATCTTCACATACACACAGCCGAAAGCGAAAGCGAAGATAATACCCCTTACTCTATTGTTACCATGCTAAAGTGGAAGGGCGTGACTACTTTCGCCATAACAGACCACGATGCAATAGAAGGAAATATTGAAGCCGCCGAACTTGCCAAAAGATTTGAGTTGACGCACATAAACGGAATAGAATTAACCTGCTCTTTTGCCGGCGGCGAGCTTGGATTAAATAAAACGTACAGCGCTCATATTTTGGGATATGGATTTGACTTTGATTTAATGCAAAGTAAACTTTCAGAACTTAAAAAAAGAAAATACAAGCCCACAATCAAAGAAGGTATCGAAATTATCCATGCTTGCGGTGGTCTTGCTGTTTGGGCGCACCCATTTGAAATAACGCAAAGCGGTAAAAGGGAAATAACTCAGGGTGGTAAAAAGGATTTGACTGAAGAGCAAGTGTCAGAACTTCTGGAAAATATGTGGGAATATGACATTGACGGGCTGGAGGTCTAAAATCCGGCGTGTATCCAACCATTGTAGTTCGTTCCTCTGAATATGAGAGTTTGGCAGATGTAAAAATCCCGGATTGGTGCCCGCTTAAACGTGGCACCCTCATTCATCGCTTGGCGGGAAAATTTCGAAAATTGATTGAGTGAAAATGAAATAGGAGACGTTTTACATGTACATGAGTATGGATGAGGCAAGCAAAGTTTTAGAGCTTGCAAAAAACGGCGACCCCGACGCACAATGCAGATACGCACTGTATCTTTACCAACGAGATTATGATATTCCCCGTGAACAGGAGGAATTTGCAGAGAAATTACTTTTGAATGCCGCCATGCAAGGGCATGAAAAAGCACATTATGAACTTGGTCATTTTTATCAGTGGAGTCTTTATTTTAAAGATTTTGAAAAATCGCTGGAATGGTATCACAAAGGGGCCGAGTTAGGTGACGCAGAGGCCCAATACTGTCTGGGAGGTATATACCGTAGTGGAGATAAGGTCCAACGTGATATAAATCAAGCAATAAAGTGGTATACCTGCGCCGCAGAGCAAGGGCATTCCCCGTCCATGTTTCGCCTTGGAAAAATGTATCATGATGAAGGTGGTGTAGAGAAAAATGAAAAACTGGCTATTAAGTGGCTCAAAAAGGCTGCTCTGGACTGGAATGGAGGCGCACATCAGCTACTTGAAGAGTTTTATCCCGAATATTATACCGAAGGCAAAAAGCGCGAACGTACTGTGTTTGACGTTGACGATTTAAGTGATGAGGTTGAAACAACTTTGTTCGGCAAAACAACTCTTAATAATATACTGCAAAACATTATGCAGCATTTTGATAAGGTAAGTTATCAAGATAAAGAAAAAGGGATGTATGAGGGCAAAAGTTCAAAGGAGCTTTACGGGGTCAGCGAAGAAGAACTTACAGAATTATATGACATACTCCCCCGTGGCTCAGACGGAGAACTAGCGGAAATCAGCAAAGAAGGAACTATCGAGTTCATCAGCGACGGCGGATTCAAATATAGGTTTTCTTCAAGCATGGGGCAAGACAAAAAAACAAGTCCGATATCAAAACAAATTTGGATAACAAGAAGCGTTATCCTTGACGAATCCGATGATACGCAGTATATCATTGAGCAGGATACGCAGTATTGGCCCCGAAAGGTTGACAAAGCGACGAACACCTCATTTAGAGCAATGTTTGAATATGAAGTAAAACTCGATGAAAGAAAAACAGCCGAAGCCAATAAGATAATTCCGCGCATTCTGGATAATCCTGAAGAAGCAAAACTTGTGGGCAGTATGTTAGATCATCATATTCCCCGGGATGAGCATCATGATGAAAGGTTTAACTTCTATCTTCTCGGACTTGGTTTGTTTAGCTTGATGGGAAGAGACAAAAACCGCAGTGAAAAAACCGCTCGATACCCGCAAGGCTCAAATACCTACGTTAAAAAATGGAGAGGGAAATTCAATATCAATCATGATGGCATAAAATGGTCATTCATTGCTATTCACGAGATGGATGGCGATCCTTACTTTGGTGATAATGCAGAACTTCTACAGGTGAAATGCCCAAAGAAAGGCATTAATATGATTATTTATCGCAATGTCCACAGGGGAAGCTTATAGGCAAAGTTACTTTGCGAGGATTGGAGGAAACGATATGTCAGATGATAGCGTCATGAAAAAAGATATGTTCACAAGAAAAAGCATGGAAAAATCAGCACCCCTAGAAGAGCAATTTGTCCTGTGGCATTGGCAAAGTCTCAACATCGGTCGCCTCGAATTCAAAGATGGTGTCTATACTTTCTACGTTAATGTAAAAAATAAGGAAGCCCTATCCAAAACGGCATTCCCTATAGACCATATTTTCGGCGGCGAAGATGTCATAAAAAGCGATAGCTTCCCATACTTCATGAAACAATTCATCCCGTCTCGCGGTCGCACAGATGTAAACGATTTTTTAGGAATTGAACAAGAGGATTGCAAGTTTGTAAAGCTCCTAAAAGTCACACGCAAATCGTTTGACCTCAGTAACGAATGGCTCGAAGCCAGCCACCCACGCATATATCCCAAAATCGGCAACAACTATAACTCCGCCTCCCTTTTTTTAGAAGAGCAAACTAAACGGCAATAAATTTTAGAGCTCCGCATTGCAAGGATTGGAGGAACTGATATGCCCGATGACGGTAAGTATAATGGGTACGATTATGATGACGGTAATTGGCACACTTGCAAGATTTGCCGACATGTAATAATCTGATTCAAATCCAAAAATACCTAGAGGAAACAAGAAAATGCACAGTTTAATTTGGGTTCATGTTATTATCATGGAGAAAATATGCCGCAAGACTATGTAAAAGCCGTTCTTTGGTACATTAAGGCAGCGGAACAAGGTCATGCAAATGCGCAATGCGATTTGGGCATACTTTATGCAAAAGGGGAAAACGTTTCGCGAGATATTGAAAAAGCAGCCGAGTGGTTGCGTCAGGCTGCAGAACAAGGACACGTCGCCGCACAGTTTAATTTGGGTGTATTATACGCGCATGATGAAGGCGCTCTAAAAGACTATGCGCAAGCTGCCGAATGGTTTCAAACAAGACAGGGCAAGACAGGGGACGGTTCTCTGTCTTATTGCACGAAAGTGCAGGAGATTAATCAAAAACACCAATTCAAATTGCGCTTGTCAAGTAAAGTGGGGAGAGATTTTAATAAAATGATATATTGCATTTCAGACATTCACGGTTGCTATGATGAGTTTATGGCATTATTGGAAAAAATTAACTTCAATCCGGAAAATGACACAGTATATATCTTAGGTGACGTAATTGGTAGAGGTGACAAATCAATTGATTGCCTCAAATATATTATGAAGACCAAAAAAATGCCTCTTATTTTAGGTAATCATGAGCAGATGATGCTTGATTATGGTAACAGTTTAATCGAAGAGCAACTAAGACGATCAGACCCTGCCGGTCTTGAAGAAATCTTTTCTTACCTTCGCAGTCGTCCGTATTATAAAACTATTAGTGTCAGTGGTAAACATTATTTTCTTTCTCACTCAGGACTTGATGTGTCAAAGCCTTTTAAGAATCAGTCTCAAGTTGCCTTAATCTGGAGTAGAGAAGAGTTCTATGACAACAAAGGTTTAGAAAAGTACATATGCATATTTGGACATACACCTACTCCACATCTTCGTGACTCCTCAGAGTGCTCAGTGTGGTTTGATGAGTTTTATAAAGATAAAGTATGCATTGATTGTGGCTGCGCTTTCGGAGGCGCATTATCGGCGTTGAGGCTTGATGATGGTGAAGTATTTTATGTAGAATCCAAAAGAAAGGAAAACCCGGAGACCTATTCGCTTACCGAAACTAAATCATTTTCAAATTTTCTGCAAAATCATAATCTTAATGAACAATCGTGTAAAACATATTATAATCGGGAGGATTTCGTTATGGGCAAAAAGATTTACGTCTCTTATTCAGGCAAAAATGTTAAACAGGTAGAAACAATTGTTGCTGAAATTGAAAAAAACAAGGATGCTGCATGTTGGTACGCTAATCGCGACCTTGATTGCCACTGGGTACGTATTGTAGATATTATTGCTGAATGTAAACTTTTTCTGCTGATTCTTTCGGAAGACTTTTTGGAACGCCCAAGAAACATAATATATGAACTGAATATTCACTTAAACAATTCCGATGCTGAAATGGTTATATTTACGCTGGATGATATTAGATCGGGTCATAATTTACCGGGTGCGTTTGATTACTATACCTCAAAATATTCATTTATTGAGGGACACTCAGATTTTGATTCCGGCATAAATATCTTGAAGGAAAAAATATACAACCTGCTTGGAATTAATGCACAAGATTCGGTAGAAAACTCTCCTCAGGAAGAGACTTTCGTTATGGGCGAAAAGATTTACGTCTCTTATTCAGGCAAAAATGTTGAACAAGTAGAAACAATTGTTGCTGAAATTGAAAAAAACAAGGATGCCAAATGTTTTTACTTAGGGCGCGACCTTGAAGCGGGAGAATTTGCCGAACGCATTCATAAAGAAATTACTGAGTGTAAACTTTTTCTGCTGATTCTTTCGGAAGACGTTTTGATACGTCCAAGAAACATAATAAATGAACTGAATATTCACTTAAACAACTCCGTTGCTGAAATGGTTATATTTACGATAAATGATATTGTGCCGGGTCGTAATTTGCCGGGTGCGTTTGATTACTATACCTCAAAATATTCATTTATTGAGGGACACTCAGATTTTGATTCCGGCATAAATACCTTAAAGGAAAAAATATACAACCTGCTTGGAATTAATGCACAAGATTCGGTAAGAAAACTCTCCTCAGGAAGAGACTTTTGTTATGGTCGAAAAATTTACGTTTCTCATTCAATCAAAAACCTTGAACAGGTAGAAAAAATTGTTGCTGAAATTGAAAAACACAAAGATGCTGCATGTTGGTACGCTAATCGCGACCTTGATTGCCACTGGGTACGTATTGTAGATTTTATTGCTGAATGTAAACTTTTTCTGCTGATTCTTTCGGAAGACGTTTTGGAACGCCCAAGAAACATAATAAATGAACTGAATATTCACTTAAACAATTCCGATGCTGAAATGGTTATATTTACGCTGGATGATATTAGATCGGGTCATAATTTACCGGGTGAGTTTGACTATTATACCGGAAGGTATCCATTTATTGACGGGCACTCCGACTTTGATTCCGGCATAAACACCTTGAAAGCAAAAATAGATGAATTGCTTGTTTAAAAGGGAGAACTGACTTATGGTAAAAAATAACCAAAAAAACAAATTCACCCCGGTCACAGAAAAGGACAACTCTCTGGACGTTGCTATGGAAAGCACTATGGATGTAATTAGGAGAGTGGAAAAAGCAGTAGGAAATTACCCTCAAATTTATGATTATTTTGGTGTGCCAACTGTCGACTATATTGCGCCTCTGTCTCCATTTATGGTCGGCAGGATTGCCAATCATAATCGACCGGATAGTATTAATTACTCATTAGTGGGTATTGATGTTGTTGATGATCAATATTTGTCCGAAATTTTCCCGCAATTGGATGAAGAGATTTTAGCACGCATGGAGATATCGGTAATCTTAAAGATAATTTGTCGTGGCCTTATAAACATGCAGGTGTTCTTGGGTGTTGAATCAAAAAAAGATAAGTTTCTAAATAGAAAGCTCAAATACTTTTTTCACATCTTTGATAACGGGAATAAATCTATTTATATTTCAGATATTAAACATAGTTCTCATCTGAGATGGGAGTATAAATGGATTGAAGGGGAGTTGCGAAAGATCTGTTTGAAACTCGGATTAGATTATGAATCAACAGGCTTGGGTGATTATGAAAAATGCCGCATGGAAAAAGAGGACATTATAGATGATATGTGGTGGAAAACTGCGAGTTTAACCGGGCGTATTGTAGTCACAATACTATTGAGTACGACCGCAAAGTTATCAGCTTCTATTGACAAAGCGTATAAACGTTACTTTGGCTATGTCTCGACCATCGTTTCTTTTAATAACATTGCTGCCGCTTCCAATGACAGATACTGCTCCGATTCCGAAGGGTGGAACAAACGAAACTATGATATCTTACTTAAAACCAACCAAATTAACCCAAGGCAACGTGAAGTTTAACTGATGAGGAGGTGCCAATATGAACAAATACAAGAACATCCGCATTTTTGAAGACACCATGAGGGTAATTGAAAACAGCCCCACGTAGACACAGAGGGAACTAATCCACATCAGATGGATATGAATCACATCAAATTAGCTCAAATAGTTTGCCGGTAAGGTAAAGCGGAATATTTGTGATTGCGCCGTTTACCATGTACTCGTTGGTGTTGAATCTAATTGCAGTTCTCGGTGAATATTTTTCGATATATCCTTTAAAACTGACAGCTTTTTTGTTTTCACCGGACTTCACTTCAACCGGGATGATATTTTCTTCATGCTGAAGGATAAAGTCTACTTCTCTATCTTGAGCATAAGAGAAGAAATTCGGAGAGTAATTTAAAATGGGCAACAATTGTTCTAATACATAGTTTTCTACTAATGAGCCTTTGAATGAAAACGCCTCATATTGCATAATAGATTTATTTGTTAGTTTTGCTAATTGTTTGATTAAGCCCACATCTAAAAGGAATAGCTTAAAATGATTTAGTTTTTCGTATGCGCGAAGCGGATATTCCGGTTTTGTAATATTCATAATGCGATATACAAGACCACTTGAAATGAGCCACTCTATTGCATCTTCAAAATCTCTTGCGCGTGCGCTTTTCGTAATTGCTGAATACATGAATTTTTCACTATTTTCTTTTGCAAGCTGCGGGACTATGCTACGAAAAATTTGTAATATTCGACCGCTGTTTACTTTACCGCAGTGCTTTGTAAAATCATTTTCGTAAAGAGCAATTATTTCATTTTGAATTATGTCAATTTCTTCGGGGTCTTTGAATATAACCCAACTTAGCACACATTCCGGCATTCCCCCTATGATAAGGTATCTCTTGTAATGTTCCAACATTTTCAAGTGAAATGCTGAAACATAATCTTTTCCGCATTTTATGCTGCAATAGTATTGATACATGCCGGTATCGGCAGTAGCTAAATATTCATCAAAGGTCAGAGGATATATATTTAATAAATTTACCTTGCCGACAGGATAAGATACTGGGTCTGCTAAATATGTGCCAAGCAGGCTTCCGGCAGCTATAATGTGATACTCGTTTGCTTCTTCATTAAAATATTTAAGACTACCGAGTGCGTTGGGACATTCTTGAATCTCATCGAAAATTATTAACGTTTTTTCCGGTAACAATATTTTGCCCCGTATTAGGGCTAATCGCTCTAAGATCAATTTCGGATCTTTTGTTTCTTCAAACACTTTTCCGATGGTGGTGTCCTTATCAAAACTTATATATACTGAATCTTCGTACGAATTTTTGGCAAATTCACTCATAAGCCAAGTTTTGCCTACTTGTCTTGCGCCTTTTAATACAAGTGGTTTGCGGCGAGCGTTGGCTTTCCAAGCCAGTAATTCTTCCATAGCGTTTCTGTACATTTCGACTACCTCTAACACGAAATTAAGCGATTTCACACCGTAGTATACCACGTTTTTAAGAGAATATCAATTAAAATCACCACGTTTTTAGATAAAAATAAATTGTAAAAGTGCACTTGACAAGTGCATTTCGCAATGAACTGCAATGTGTAAACGAGCCAAAGTTACTAATGAAAACGAGCCAAACTTGATAGTGAAAACGAGCCAAACTTGATAATTTTTTCATGGCATGTTATACTTTCATTACTAAAACACTACCAAAGGAAGTGAGCAGGCATGAATTATATCAAAAGAGTAACGGACGATATTATTAGCGAAAAACTTGATGGACTTGGCGGTTTGGTAATTGTCGGTCCTAAATGGTGTGGAAAAACATCGTCAGCAGAACAATTTTCTAAAAGTGAAGTATACCTTGATGATTCTGAGCATGGGTATAATAATATTCAAGTTGCTTTATTGAACCCATCAATATTATTAAGTGGAGAAACGCCAAGATTAATTGATGAGTGGCAATTAGCACCAATTTTATTTGATGCAGCACGGCGGGAAATTGATAAACGAAACGCCAGTGGGCAATTTATTTTTACAGGTTCAGCAACACCTCCGATTATGCAAACAAAACATACAGGAACAGGACGTTTTTCTTATGTCCGTATGTACCCGATGTCACTCTATGAATCCGGAGAATCAAATGGTTCTGTATCTTTAGCAGATTTGTTTAGTGGAAAACCAAATCTTGAAACAGCTTCATCTCTAACAATTGAAAATCTTGTTTTCTCTATTTTACGTGGTGGATGGCCGGGTACTATTCGTATGAATGACAAAGCCGCTTTGAGNGTTGCCAAGGATTATTTNTATTCGCTNGAAAATAATGAGTGGTTGTACTCAACAGACAAAAGAGTTAAACGNAACTCTGAAAAGATTAGAGCACTCATTAGGTCATATGCACGTAATGTTGCGACAACTGTATCCATTGAGACAGTTATGGCTGACATACTAGATATGGGAGGCACTATATCGCGTGCTACAATAGATTCATACATAAGAGAGCTGCAAAATATTTTTGTGATTGATAATCAACCGGCGTGGAGCGTTTCGTTAAGATCTCGAACCCCTTTGCGCCAATCTCCTAAGCGACATTTGGTTGACCCCTCTCTTGCAGCAGCAGCTATTGGGGCGACACAGGAAAAACTACTAAAAGATGCTAATACTTTGGGTTATTTATTTGAATCTTTGTGTGTAAGAGATATGCGTGTCTATGCCACTGCAAATAATGCCACAATTTCACATTATAGAGACAAAACTGACTTGGAGGCAGATATTATTGTAGAAAGAGCAGATGGCTCATGGGGTGCTATTGAAGTTAAACTGGGAAGCATCCAAGAGGATGTTGCTGCGAAAAATCTGAAAAATTTAGCAGCAAGAATAGATAAGTCTAAGTGCGGCGAACCATCGTTTCTTGCAATTCTGACAGGTGGAAAGTATCCATATAAGCGCAAGGATGATATTTATGTGATACCTATTGGATGCATGGCTCCGTGACAAAAAAATAAGCCAAGCAAATTCACGGATAAATTTACGGACGCAGCGAAACGCAACAAACGAAACTATGATATCTTACTTAAAACCAACCAAATTAACCCAAGGCAACGTGAAGTTTAACTGATGAAGAGGTGCCTATATGAGCAAGTTCAAAAACATACGCATTTTTGAAGATACAATGCAAGTAATTAAAAACAGCACCACGTACAGCAATATGACCGAAAGAGCCAATGAGTATACCAAACATACTTAAAAGACGGAAGATAAAAAACGTTGATATTTTGCTTAAAATATGTTATGATGCCTAAAACTCTGCGACTTATCTATATTATAATGTTGATAAGTTGGGGATGTATGGAGGTTATATAATGGCTATTATTACTGAAACTAAACTAATCAAAGTGTTGCAAGCATATAATCCTTGGTGGAAAAACTCGGAAGCGATTCGGGTTTTATCAAAAGTTTATAAGCGTGTAGTTTACCACGAAGCAGTAAAGATTATGAATCACCCTACCATTCGGCGCTTTGCAATTTTATCAGGCGCAAGGCGAGTCGGTAAAACTACCGTTATGTATCAAATAATTGAAAAACTAATTCACGATGGAGTATCCGCAAAAAATATTTTTTATATCACATTTGATAATCCCATAATTAAGCTGGTCAATTTCGATGATATAATAAACACCTATGAAACACTTTACCCGATTGAAGGTGAAATATATCTATTTTTTGATGAAATACAGTATGCAGAAAACTGGGAACTTTGGATGAAAGTATTGTATGACTCACGTCCTGACATAAAGATAATAGCGACAGGTTCGTCCAGTCCGGTCTTGGAAAAAGGTGTTTCTGATAGTGGCACCGGGCGGTGGAGCGTACTAAAAATGCCAACGCTTTCTTTCTATGAGTATTGTCATCTATTGGAGCTAAAAGACCAACCTGTTATACAGAAAAATTTGCGTCTGACAGAGCTTGCTGAACTCGAAAAAGGAGCATTAGCAGAATTGGTGGGTAGCTTCACATCATTGCAACAGCATTTTAATCGCTACATAACAATCGGCGGATTTCCTGAATTGGTGTTGTCTGATGACGACTCATATGCTCAGCGTGTGCTACGGGAAGATGTGGTTGATAAAGTTATTAAAAGAGATGTTATGTCGCTGTTCAACATTAGAAATCCAATTTCAATGGAGAAACTTTTTCTTTATCTTTGCATGACTTCCTCGGAAATATTCAATAAGCAAACGGCGGCAGAAACTTTAGAAAACATTAGCGTTTCTACCATTGAAGATTATGTAAGCTTTCTGGAAAAGTCTAATTTGATTTACATCTCTAATCCTATGATGGTAGGGAAAAAAGCTGCGATGAAAGGCAAACCTAAAATTTATGTTGCAGACGCAGCAATACGTAATGCGGTTTTAATGCTTGATGATGTGCTCACAGATGACATTGAGATGGGAATTATGGTAGAGACTACTGTATATAAACATATTGTTTCTTTTTTTCAAAGAGTGCAATCTGTTCGTGTCGGCTATTATAGAAAAGCAAAGGAGAACCAAAAAGAGGTTGATGTTGTTATAGAGTTTCCAAATAAAAAGATGCTTTGTGAAGTGAAATACAGAAATGATTCTTCTTTATCTCGGTCCGATGCAATAATAGCATTATCTTCTGAAAAAGATACAGGCGTATCATACTCTTTTCTCATAACAAAAAGTTTGACAGACTATGGTTTTTCCGCACATGAAACGCTGGTTCCGGTGTTTAGGATACCGGCTATAGTATTTGTGTACTTACTAGGAAAAGCTGAGGCTATGGATGAAGTTGAATGATATGGTAGAAAAATAGTTTACAGACATTCAGCGTACGGCGTCGAGGTGGTGGCTTCGATCATCCGGCGAAGATTCGACAAGTGCCGCCATGGTCAGCGATTTTGGCTTTCTGTGGCTTTCCGGCGAGTTCGTCAGAAATGCCAACGGAGTCCGCCCCGCTATGTGGGTTTACATAAATTAAAAAGAAAGCATTGGAGGTATATAATTCATGGAACAACTAAAATGTGAAATGTGTG
>JGI20163J15578_10000678_pt1 | contig 14002 bp, 6 predicted proteins | sample TergutCu122P1_FD_15578 | JGI IMG/M metagenome (IMG submission 15578)
ATGGCCTTTACTCTGCCGCCATTTCCGGCGTCAAGCAGGCGATTGAATCATTCAATAATTGGATTCACCAAAAAACTAACATTCAAAACGCCTCAAAAGTCAGGTCTTCCGCTGGCTTAATCTCATTCATTTTTGCTCGCATTGCTTGCGCTGTTTTTTGGTTTTAACTCTTGATTGGCATTAATATATATTTAAGATCGCCTGTCCAACGTTGTAGTATCAAGGGGGGCGAAAAGCGAGATGTCGAAGAAAGACACCTCGCTTTTTTTGTAACACAAATTTACAGCTTCGTATAGACGCGGAGTTATTTTTGTTGTAGGATTATGTCAACAATATTTTTGGAAGGGAAATAAACTATGAGCATTGTACGAGACTTATCGTTAGCACCGGAAGGAATTAGGAAGATTGAGTGGGTAAAAGAATATATGCCCGTTTTGCGCCAAATCGAAGAGCAATTTAAGAAAGACAAGCCATTTGCGGGTATGCGTATTGCAATCAGCGTACACCTAGAGGCAAAAACCGCGTATCTTGGGCAAGTACTTGCAGCGGGCGGTGCAGATGTTGCCATAACCGGTAGCAATACGCTAAGCACAAAGGACGATATTTGCGCGGCGTTGGCTTTCCAGGGCTACAAAGTATATGCCTTGCACGGGGCTACAGATGAAGAGTATTGGAGCCATTTAAAAAAGACCCTCGAGTTTAAACCCCACATTATAATTGATGACGGCGGCGATTTTGTTGGCCTGCTTCACGGGGAATGTAAAGAGTATGCGGAAAACCTTCTTGGGGGCTGCGAAGAAACCACCACAGGTATTACCCGCCTAAAAGCCCGTGAAAAAGAAGGCTCGCTTAAATTCCCGATGATGCGCGTAAATGACGCGGACAGCAAGCATCTTTTTGATAACGTACACGGCACAGGACAGTCTGTGTGGGACAGCATTATGTACACAACCAACGTTATGCTAACAGGCCGCGATGTGGTTGTTGCGGGTTACGGCTTCTGCGGGAAAGGCGTTGCCATGCGCGCCAAAGGCCTTGGGGCAAGGGTAACCGTTACAGAAATTAACCCATGGCGGGCAATGGAGGCTGTAATGGACGGCCACCGCGTAATGTCAATGGACGAAGCCGCCAAAATCGGTGAATTTTTTGTAACTGTAACAGGCTGCAACGACGTAATTACCAGCCGTCACTTTGAAGTAATGCGCCACAATGCGTTCCTTGCAAATGCGGGCCACTTTGACGTAGAAGTAAATGAAAAAGCACTGCGCGCTATGTCCACAAAAGTAGAAGCCCGCCGCGCTTTTATAGACGGGTACCACATGAAAGACGGACGCATATTAAACCTTCTTGCAGAAGGAAAGCTTGTAAACATTGTAGCGGGCAACGGCCACCCGGCAGACATTATGGACATGAGTTTTGCTTTGCAGGCCATGGGTTGCAAATATATTGCGGAAAACGGCAAAAACTTGGATCCTAAACTGTATTTCATTCCGGAAGAAGTCGATCGCCAAATTTCCGTTATGAAATGTAAAGCAATGGGGCTGGAGTTGGATAAATTAACACCGGAGCAGGAAGAATATTTTTACGGCACCGGGGAATAAAAATTTAGGGCGGGAATCTCCCCGCCCATACATACCGGGGGGAAATATTTTGCCGACAGCAAAAAGAACAACAGCAGCAAAAAGAGCAGTGCGGAAAAGACCGGCCAAGCGGAAACCAAACCGCAAAGGCGGGCGCAGGTTCTTTTTTTCTATGTTACTTATTTTGGTATTCGCTCTTGTGTACTACTTTTTTGGGGTTGACATACAATCGCGGCTTGGTATCAGATTTGGTGGTACGGCGGCAATTGCTCTGGAAGACAATGAAATTCTTGTATCTTTTTTAGATGTTGGGCAAGGCGACAGCATTGTTGTACGCTCTAATAACCACGCAATTTTAATAGACGGCGGCGAACACGCCCAACGAAATGTTGTACTGCGATATTTGCGCGACGCAGGGGTACGGCGACTAGATTACGTGGTGGCAACTCACCCCCACAGCGACCACATTGGCGGGCTTGTTACCGTGCTTAGACAGCTTGATGTCGGACGTGTAATAATGCCGTACGTAACCCATAGCACAAATACTTTTTTGCGTTTTTTAGACGTTATCGAAAATAACAATATACCGGTAATGTTCCCACAACCGGGGGACACAATACAAGCAGGAATTATAAACTTCACAATTCTTGGCCCTCCAAGCCCCCATCCCGGCCCTTCCGGCAACCTAAATAACGCATCTGTCATTTTACGGCTGGAACACGGTCAAAATTCCTTTCTGTTTACAGGGGACGCAGAACGGGAGCTGGAATATTGGCTTGTAAACAACGTAGCAAACCTATCGGCAACTGTCTTGAATGTTGGGCACCACGGCAGCCGGACGTCTTCTACGGAAGCTTTCCTGGACGCCGTAAACCCCCGCGCTGCAGTAATCAGCCTTGGTGCCGACAACATCTATGGGCACCCTCACCGGGAAGTAATGGACCGCTTAAATGCCCGCGGCATAATTATTTACCGTACAGACCAACTTGGCACAATACGAATGATAACAGACGGCCAACGAATTGATTTGCTTAGATAAAAAAACCTTTGACAAAACCCTCCGTCAGTCGTATAATAATCTTGACGTTCGGGGATAACTCCTTTGGACGTTTTGTATGCCCTTGTGGCGGAATTGGCAGACGCGCCGGATTTAGGTTCCGGTGGGTGACCGTGCAGGTTCAAGTCCTGTCAAGGGTAGCAAATAAGAGAATCATCGGGTTTCCGGTGATTCTTTTTTTATACCCGGAAAATATTGATACTTGTTATTGTTTGTCATCGAGGGTATTCTTATAGAAACGGCATGTTTGCTAAAACCATACATGAAAGGAAAGAATTATTATGGATCATTTAATCAAAAACCATTTCGTCAAAGTCTTGGCGATGGTCATTGCTTTTGTTCTGCTATTCTCAATTGTTTACATTTACTCACACGTAACGTTGAGAGGTGAAACGCTAAGCGATGAAGCCGCAGCTACCGTAACACGGTTTAGTTTTGACGGGGACCTTAGCGGGGCGGTACGTGTACAAGGTTACAGGCCGTTCGCACCGGGCGGCAATATTACTTTTGCGCCCGGCAGATGGGGCGAAGCCGCAGTATTTGACGGTAATAGCGGCATTTATTTAGGCACAAATATTATTACATCAAACACCTACAGTATTTCCATGTGGTTAAACCCGGCCAATTTCACATTGTTCACTACGGCTTTCTTTGGATACGTGGCAAACTACCCGGACTCCAGATGGATTTCGGTAGTGCCTTATCATATATCCGGCACGGGCTTATGGGTCAGTAACAACGACAGACCGTTTCCGTTCCAGTATTTTGGCCAGGCAAGCCGCATTCCGCAGAATGAATGGTCACATCTGGTTTTTGTTGTTGACGGCAATTCCGTTACGGTGTATGTAAACAATGTAGTGGTTGCATCATCCAATGATATGCCTGCAGATATGTTCACGATGAATGTTTTTAGGCAGCTACATCTTGGTGTAAATTGGTGGGATATTCCTTTCAACGGCATGATTGATGAAGTTGTTATTGTCAACAACGGCGCAATAAATACTGCCGGTGTTGCACAGCTTTTCACCTATAACATACTTGATGCCGCAAATATTTTACCTCCTGACGATGATGACCCAACCGACCCCGGGCCTACAGGAAAGTTGCAGCCCGTGTTACCGGAGCGTAACGACGCAGGGGCCCTTGTGTGGAGCTTTGACGGTAACTTGGGCGGGGCCATAACTGTAGGAAGAGGCAATTTCGACGAAATTATCCGTGAGGAAAACGAGCAGTCCCCACTGGGCTTTACAGAGGACAGAAATAGTAATCCAAATAATGCCGTGCGCTTAAATGGGCAGCACGGGCTTTATCTGGGTGCTAACGTGATAAGTACCCAAAGCTATACTGTTGCCTTTTGGGTAAAACCGGAAACCTTGCCGCGCGGCTCTCACTCGCTGTTTTTTGGTGCGCTGGATCAAAACAGATGGGTTTCACTGCATCCGTCATCATGGGTACCTGCTTCAAATGGCGGGTTTGGGCTCTGGTCCGGCCAGCACTGGAGCGATAATTTTACCACAACGCAATTGACTGTTGGGGAATGGCAGCATGTGGCAGTTGTTGTCTCCGGGACCAACGTGGTTCTTTACTTAAACGGTGTTGCACAAGATATGGCTGTTATGGGATGGCCTAACCCAATCGCTAACTTGTTTGGCCCCCCTCAAAACACAGGGCATTTCTTCCTTGGAATTAACCATTTCCCAGGCGGGGCATATACACCGTTTAATGGTGCGGTTTCCGATTTGCATATTTTTAACCGCGCCATTACACCGGGCGAAGTTTTGATTTTATATAACCCTGAAATGGGGATAGGCACCGACCCTGCAGATACTCCGGTTCTTCCTGCCCGCCTTCCAAATGGCGCGTATCATTGGTCATTTGACAACGACCTGGGCGGGGCGGCAGAGGTAAGCACACGGCCCGATTTAACAAATGTGGACATAACTATAAGAGGCAATGTTCCGCTTGTGCCGGGGCGTGTAGGCAATGCTGCCAGGTTTATCGGTAACAGTGGTTTGTACCTTGGGGAAAACATCATCACCGGTAACACATACACGGTTGCGTTTTGGGCAAAGCCGGAGCAAATTACTAACTGGACATCCATGTTCTTTGGCGGAAACACTCCACGGCACTTAAGTATAACCCCACGTATAGGCTGGTCAAACGGAACAGGAGCGTTTCTTGTACCGGGGCATCAGTGGCATTTCTCCCCGGGTGTTATTCCCGTAAATGAGTGGACTCATGTTGCGTTTACCAACGACGGGGATATTTCTCACTTTTACTTAAACGGGATGCGCACCCACAGCGTTAGTAACCCTACCAATGTCTTCAGTAATATGACAAACGGCCAGTTTTTCTTGGGTATAAACCTATTTAACGATATGGCTTTTAGGGGGTTAATTGACGAACTGTATATTTTCCCCGAAACAGCATTAACTCAAACCGAAATTAGGACTCTTGCCGAGTTTGAAACTGCCGAATTTATTATGCCGGGCGCAAATATGAATTATGATGACCCCGCGCCTCCGCGGTTTAGCGACATTACAGTACATGACCCGTCTCTTACAAGAGCCAGGACTTCGGATGGTTACTTTTATGTAATAGGTACATTCCTGGGTGCAGGCAGAAGCCGCGACTTAATGCAGTGGGAATCCATAAACTACGGCCTGGGGCCCATACGCCCAGGGAATACGTCTAATCACAGATTCTTTCCTGTGGACAACCCTGACCCAAGCGTTGAAACAGTTGCAAGACAAATTGAACGGGCAGATGCAGCCAACACCCCGGACGGCGGCATTAATTTTTGGGCCAACGAAATTATAAATATGCCTTGTGGACGGTACTTTATGTACTACAGTTTAAGTGCCGGTTTCCACGCAGGGGTAGAGCAAGCTAACAGAAGCGGCATAGGCGTTGCAATTGCAGACAGTATGGACGGCCCATGGGTTACAAACGGTATGTTTGTGGCCTCTGGAAGGGCAAATTGCGGCCTTCATCTTGGCTTTAACTGGGGGGTTGCCCCGGATGGTATTACACCGTTCCAGACAATCATCCATACTAATGCAATTGACCCAAGCCCATTCTTCGACAGCCAGGGCAACTTCTGGCTGGTATACGGCTCTTGGAGCGGCGGCATATTCCTGTACGAAATGTGTGCGGACAGCGGACTGCCTTTACAAAACTCCGAACTTAATTCCAGAAACCACGGTTTTGGCGAATTGCTTCATGCATTCAGCGGAACGCCCCGCGGCGGTATTGAGGGCGCGCACATACTGTTTAGCGACGAAACAAATTATTATTACCTGTTTGTAACTACCGGCGGCCTTGGGGCAAACGACGGTTACAATGTTCGCATACTGCGCTCCCGCACACCGTACGGACCTTTTGGTGACACAAGGTTTTCCCGGGTTAACGTTCAGCGCAACCCCACCAGTTCATCCGACACTGCATTTGTAGATGTGGACGGGACAATATTTGACTTTACCGATATAGGTGTAAAAATACTTGGCGGTTATCATTTTGTAGGCGCGGCAATTGAATCACACATGGGTACGGCGTATCTTTCACCCGGCCATGGCGGCGCGATTCAATGCCCCGATACAGGAAGATTCTTTAAAGTATTCCACACCCGTTGGGCAGGCCGCGGCGAATGGCACACCATTCGCGTTCATGAAATGTTTATATCGGAAGCGGGCTGGCCAATAATCGCACCTATCCGTTTTGATGGCGGCGAAGCTGCCCATAAATTTACAACCTATGCATTAGCCGGTGACTACAAAATTTTAAGCCATGGCCGCTATGTTGACCTTACGTCAAACACATCATCTTTATACCGTTTCCACAGCAACGGCACCATCATCAGCCATACCGAAGGCACAACTGTAGGCACATGGGCAGTACGAGACGGAAACACGGCAGACATTACCTTCCGCGGTTTATACCATACAGGCCTATTCTTACGCCAATTTGACAACGATCAACAAGCATGGGTGCAAACATTTACCGCGATTTCTTACGGCAACGGACGCAATTACAATGGCTTGACATTGTGGGGCGTAGGCCTCTCTGCCGGAGAAGCTTATGGAACGCCGCAACTTAGCTTCGATATTTTTAACAATGGCGAAGGCGGCAGCCCTTCAAGGCCTAATGCAAGTCTTGCAGCGACGGGTACAATCCGCATGTGGACGCAGCTTGACGGCGTAAATACCCCTGTATACCTTGCGGCGGCAGATACAATAGTTGCCCTTGACCAAGACGGCGAATGCGCAGAAGAGTTTGTACGTGTTGGCCGTATGTGGCAAGACGGCATAGGATGGCTGGATTACTTCAACCTGGTGGATGTTAACAAAAATGGTGCGTGGCGGTATATCAACTTCTTGATAACCGCATACGGTCAAACCGTTGACCTGCTGCTTGTTAATGCAAACTACACCCCTCAGCCACCACCGGAGTTTGACTGCGACTACTGCGAAGATGAAGGCTGTGATGTTTGTGAACCCGTACTCCCAACACTCCACCTTTCACCAGGCGTGATGACGTTGTCGAATACAAACCGCGCCCTTTGGAACGGCTCTGTTGTAGGCGGCACAGCCACCGGCCCAATGACGCTAACCGCACTTGATGCAAGTGCAGCCCCCGGGCTAATGACAGATACCCGTTACACAATAATAATTGACGGAAACATTACTGTTGCGGTAGCTTGGACCCAATGGGGAGATTTTATAAGCGTATGGCTTAGTGACGGTTTTACAATTACCGAAACAAAAACAATTCTTGTTGAAGTAACCCGTGATGGCGTAACAGAGACATTAACAATTCAGTTGTTGGCAAACTAATATGTAAAAGCCCGGTGTATCATGCACCGGGTTTTTATCTTACTTTAGGAGTATGTAGCACAATTGTAATAGAATTTCGGACATTTTCGTAAGGTTCAGTCACGCAGTATCGTGTATACTGCGTGCAGGTCAAGAGGCATCACTCTTTACAACCACTGCCCACAACCGGCTCTAACGACAAACGATAGCTCCGTCCCTGCGTGTACCCGGCTCTGCCCGCACGTAACCACATTGATAGCTGTCTTGAGACTTACCGGACAGATATGCCAATTATTTGTTATTACGATAAACCCATTGCTTTAAACATGCGCGCGGCAATGGGGCGGCATTATCTGTCCAACCACTTGCATATATAGGATTCTTAAACTGCAGAGTATATGTGGGTGGAATTTGTGTGAAATGGAAATTGAATAGGATACTGGAAGGAAAGAAAAGCATAGCTGATTCTGGCTTTTGCTTTATTAATGAACCCGCTTGGATAACCAGGCGGGTTTTTTGTGTGTTGTGTCACGCACAAGACATCGCTGAACTGAACATTTTTCCCTTTGCTTGAATTGTTTACAAATCCGTAGTAGAATCTTTGTAAAATGGTCAAATTGATGGTGTCATGCGTTTAGGCCGAGCATGGCTCATTCCAAAAGATGCACCAAAGCCCGGTGACGGCAGAGCGACTAATGGAAGAAAACCAACCAAGAAGGAGCAATAAAGCGTGAGTAAAAAGAAAAATGAAATTGTTACTCAAAGCGAAACGCAACTTTCGGAGTCAATGGTATATGATTATGTCTCAAATGTTATTGAAAAACGAAAAGCAAATGCCGGAGCATACGCAAACAGTGAAGTCACATTGATGTATTGGGAAGTTGGGCACTACGTTAATTCAATCATACTTGATGGCGGTCGTGCTTCTTACGGCAAGCAAATTGTGACGACGCTGTCGTCACAATTGCAAGCTAAATATGGAAAAACATTTGATGTTCATAATTTGCGGCGAATGATGCGTTTTGCAGAAAGATTTTCCAATTTTGAAATTGTGGCGGCACTGTCGTCACAATTAAGTTGGTCGCATTTTGTAGATATATTACCCTTAAAATCGGATGAAGCTCGACTTTATTACGCAAACGAAGTAGCCAAACATAATCTTGGCGTTCGTGACCTTCGCCGTGAAATATCTCGCAAGTCATATGAGCGAAGAGAGATTGCGAATACTCGTATAGGCGAAGATGATATGCTTCCGTTTAATGTTTTCAAAGACCCGTATCTACTTGATTTGTTTGGACTAAAAGATAATTTTGCAGAAGCCGATTTAGAAAAAGCAATTTTATTAGAGCTTGAATCGTTCTTGCTTGAATTTGGCAATGGCTTTTCATTTGTGGCACGTCAAAAACGAATGAGCATTGATGAAGATGACTTTTATCTTGATTTGCTTTTTTATCATCGTGACTTGCGCCGCCTTGTTGCTGTAGAACTAAAAATTGGTAAATTCAAACCACAATATAAGGGGCAAATGGAATTATACCTTAGGTGGCTTGATAGATATGAGCGGCGCGCTGATGAAAACCCGCCGATTGGAATTATTCTTTGTACAACAGCCAGTCGAGAGCAAGTAGAATTACTTGAACTAAATAAGTCGGGAATTGCTGTTACAGAATACTGGACGGCAATGCCACCAAAAGCCGAATTTGAACGCAAAATTCGTGAAATCCTCGCACAAGCAAGAGAGCGATTATCTCGCCGCAAATTGCTTGCAGATGGTAATGTTCAGCGTGAAATTGAATATTTCTATGAACCAAAAGATGATGACGATGAATAGGTCACAAAGTGAGCTGTCACAGAACTTCCTGAAAATTCGACTATAATATATTTTGCAATGTCAAAGTTACATGGGAGGCATACTGATGGATATTAAAATTATTGACGCAATTAAGCTATTGAACGATAAGCTTCCAGAGTATAAAGAGCATATACATGCAATAAGTGGTAAGTCTAATCTTATAAAGTTAACAAGAGCGCAACTGCAAGCTGATATGGAAGCAGATACAAGAAGAGGAGCATTTGTTACAGCATCATCTTCTGCGGAACACGATAAGAAGTGTGAAAAGATTTTAACACAAGATAAAAACAGTAACATTGTGCTGTTTCCTGAATATTGTATATCGTATGATTTGATAGAAAGATTAGCAAGTAACAAAAGCCTTTGGCCAAGAGAAACGGCACTTTGGGTTTTACCATGCCAAGGGATTTCACACAATGATTTCACACAAAAGTTAGAAGAACTGAAGAATATTAATAATGTTTTTGTAGTTGATGACCATACAAAGGGTAAATACATAAATCAAGATAATTTTGTTAATGCACTAATGTATTGCTTTGTTGTTGTGAATGAAACAGATGATAAAAAATTGGTGTTCATTCCTCAGTTAAAAACACGCCCAATGGCAGATTCGGAATTAAAATGTGAAGCATATATGACGCAAGGAAGCATTATATACAAATTAAAGAAATCTAGTGGAAACTGTATTGTTTCAGTGATTTGCGCAGACACGCTTGACTCTGATTCACTGTGGCAAGAGATGGGTGATGAAGATTGTAAAAACAACTTGATTCTTTTGCACCCGCAACTCAACCAGAAACCAAGAGATACGGATTTTTCTATATTTCGCAAAAAAATGTGGAGCCATGGTCCAAAAAACCTATATATCTCTGCAAATTGGGCACGAAACACAAGCGTGTATGTAAACAACGGAAACCTTATGACTATCAAAGAGCCATGGTCATGCATCTATCACAGGCATGAAAGTGCCTTAAGTTTCGATCATTGGTATAAAAACCATCACGATTTATTACGAAAGAACCCGCAGAAATTACTATATGGTAGCTATATCAAAACCAAACGTGTTTCCATTTGGTATGCATGGCACAGCCAATTAGTGCAACGAATTACTATTAATGCACCATTTGTTCCCAATGCAAAATCGCAGCCTAAGCCTGATACCGTAGCAGACGAGTGTCTTGAGTGGAATGGGAATGAGTGGATTAAGTTTACAGGAAACGAGGCTAATTACCGAAAAACTCTATATTTGAATGAATCTGAACATGGCAACAAAACTATCAGCACATATGTAGAAAAAATTGTAAGTAATCCTGTACACGAGTATCCCTTTGCTAATACTACACAAAAAACCGATACGGATAAATTTTTCGAGATACTTCTTGCTAAAGATGCTTTCAGTTTCACCCATGCACATGATACAACCGAAGTACCTATAAGTCCGCTTTTGCTAATTGAAACGAGTAACATAGAATATATGGCGATGATTTTGCGTAACTATAATTTACTAATTAACACAATAAATCAGATGGGTTTTCCATCTCACTTGCAATTTTCAAACAAAGTTGATGATTACAAATTCACATTTTCCAAACAGAATGGTAAACCAGTCAACATTGTTTCTGGTGAGAAAGCGTTGCTTATTGTCTTTATTGATGATGAAAATGAAGCTGATAAATATCTGGACAACCTAAAACGCTCAATCCAGGATGACACGCTCAATGAGTCGGAGTTTCCTTACTATGTACAGGTACTTACGATGAATATGGGGGACACATCATACAAATTTAAGCCAACGCTGAAAACAGATATAACCAGCGGTGATGCAATAGATAACAACAAAGACAGAACCAAAGGAGGCAACTAAGATGCAAAATCTTAAAGACCGTGTTAAAAAATGTGGATTAAAAATCAATGAGCAGAAAACTATGCTAATTGCAAATTATGATGCTTTTGTTGCCGACTATCTTTATGATGACAATATAGAAATTGCCAGATACATATTTGTACAGGCAACTTGTGAAGATTTTGAAATAAAAATGCATGAAGACAGTTCGTTTGTAAAGGATGCAGTAGAAACTATTTTTTATAGTCTTCGCAGTGATTTGCGTTGGAACCTATACCTTGTATGTGTAATGGAGGAACACGACTTTAATATACTATCCAATTATGAAAAAATAAAATTCCAGAACAACAAAGATTTCACTCGCAATATCGTTACTTCGTTAGACAAGTTGGAAAAGGAAATACCTGCTGGCAAGCATGTTTTTTGCCGTGCAAAAAGCACAGAAATAAATGTTGAAAATCCACTATCTATTTGGAGTAACATACTGGGTGAGGAATTGCAATTCAGTTTAAACGGTTATAGAACTGACATGATAATGTCCTACATGAACGGGGATCTAACATCTTCAAGTTCAAACGCAAAACAGACACCTACATCAAGCAGCGCGCCGCCTGTAAGCAGAATAAATAGCCTGAAATTAACTGATTATTTCCGCCCTCACTGCTTTGGAGCATCACACGAATTACCGTTTTCGAAAATTAACATAATGGCGGGAGCTAATGGCTCTGGAAAAACATCTATTTTTCAGGCTATAGAACTTGTTATGACAGGTGAAGTTAGGACAAACGAAATCAAGCCATCTGCAGAGGAGAAAGGTTCACAAGTTTCGCTTATGCATAGCGAAAAAAAGGAGATGAATATCCCGAGCAATACAAAAGAACAAAAAAAACGTCAAAGCGATTGGTATAATGATAGGAGCGGTACCGCAACCGCTCAAAAGCTCAATAATTCTTTTCATAGATTTAATATGTTTACGCCTGAAGATGTTTTCCGTGCATCTTTCAGTAAAGACAAGGAGAATTATATAGACATTTTTACAAAAATGTTATTTGGAGAAGAAACTGAAACCGCACAAAAAAGTTGGCAAGGTTATAAAAAAGAGTTTGAAAAAACATACCAGTCAAAACGGGAAGAGCTGGAGGGCTTAAAGCAACAACTTAAATTATTGGCATTTCCCAACGAAATAAAGAAAGAGGGAATAGTGAAAAACATGCATATTATAGGTTTCCAAATAAACCCGGAAGCACCTATGAAAGAGTTGCGTGAAATTGTTATCGAAGTGAAAACCTTGTGCCTTGCTGCAAATAGCCATACAGAAATTAAGACTCTTGCACAAGTTGATAGCCAACTTTCGCAAAAAAGAAAAAAAATTAAAGCACAAGCTTTGGAAATTCAAGCTAAAGAAACAGAGACAACTAAAGCCAATCTTGCGGTAAAAGACGCAAAAGTAAAACAGGCAGACTTGGCAACTGCGTTAAATCGTATTAACCAAGAACGAGAAGTGTTGATTAATACTCTATCTTGGCAGGAGGGCTTTCGTTTTATTGCAGATAATTATGATGGGCTGAAAAACTTGGATAGAAAAAAAGAAGAACGTCTTAACATTCGAGAGGAAGCTATAAAGACCAAGAAATTCATACAAGAGTATGGATTTATTATGGATTTTCCTGGTGTCTACGCAGATTATAAATTATCACAGTATAAGCGTAAAAAAGCTTCGGCTAAACTGGAAAAACTGCGAAAAGAGGAAATCAATTTGTATAAGGAACAAAGCGAATTAGAGATTAGTAAAACTGCTATAGACCATGCTATAGGCAATATAAAAGCATATGGACGTATATATATTGAAGCTATACAGGATTTTAAAGAGTGTCCTTTGTGCGGTAATAATGTTATTACTATTGATGGCTTTAAAGCTCATCTTGAAGCCGAAGCAAATGAAACATACGGTGAGTTATCCCAAATTACAGAAAAGCTATCACATCTAAAAAAGGATATTAAACAGTTAGATGAGGAGCTTATACAGTTAGACAAAAAAATTACCCAAGGCAACCAAATAGATGTTTCTTATAACGAAGTTCCACCAAAACATAGTTCTAAAGAAAAAGTGGGAGTAGATAAATTGGAAGTCGTGCAAGACTATATCAGATTTTGCATAGAAAACGTAACGTATTTTGATGAACTGGATAGTGAAGTAAGTATGACTGAAACCCAGTATATAAATGATGCCCCATCAAAGGTGAAATCTATGTTGGTGGGAAATGAGAACTACAGTTATTACATCAGAATGGTTGAAGAAAACCTTGGTATACCGCCGCTAAATGACATTTCAATTCCTCAACGAGTTTCGAAATTGTTTACCACTGTACAATCTAGGCAGAAGGAACTAGACTACCAGCAATTTGCTGCAGTGCAAAGCCAGAGCGAAATATTAGCAGAAATCAAAATTTTAGAGCAGGTAGAAAAGCAACTTAAAGAAGAGATTGAACCACACAAAGAAGCGTACAAAGTCATGCTTAAAGAAGCTGATGAACTTAAGAAGCTTGGCGTATTTTTCAACAAAATTCATGAATACATGAATTCAAGCGAAATCGACCGCACTGCACTTGTTAGTCAATGCGCTGCACTTGAAAAAACTATAGATGACCATCTAATACAGCAAAAATCCCTTCTTGAACGCGAAAGTATAGAAAGTGAAATTCATAGTTTGGAACCTATATTGGCCCGCTTAAAAATAGCCAATGGAACCTTTTCCAAACTAATATTACAGTTGTAAAGTCGAAAGAAACCAGTTAAACTGTCCGCGGTGATAACAGATGGAGCTAACAAAAGAAGCAATAGAGCAAGAATACGAAAAAG
>JGI20163J15578_10000679_pt1 | contig 13999 bp, 10 predicted proteins | sample TergutCu122P1_FD_15578 | JGI IMG/M metagenome (IMG submission 15578)
ATGATTTTAGCTTAAAACGCACTTGAGGGCCTAGTAAGATAATATCTGCCCCATCAATTACGTTTCCAACTTCTCCTACAGGGTAAGCATTTACAATAGCCTCTACGTTTTTTACTTTGGCGGCTTCCACTATTTTGTCTACAAGCATCCCAGTACTTGCTCCATATTGGCAAAGCAATACAATGTTAAGCATTTTCACACCTCCTTTTTGTTGGTTTATTTTTCAATACTCTCATGCAAAGTAACAAGCTCTTCAGCAAAATGCCTGGAAACTTCAGCAATGGACAGATGGGTTGCAGCATGAACAACCAGTAACGAAATATCCAAGCCTTCATTTGATTCATGGGCTAAAAGCCGAGTGTGAGCTTTGTGGGCTTTTTCTAAAGTCTCTTGGCTATGATCAAGACTCTCTTTAGCTTTTGAAAAATCCCCTTCTTTTGCAAAGTTGATAGCTTCAATGGCAGAACTTCTGCTGTCTCCGGCATTTGCTATCATGGAAACAATTATTTCCTCCAAGTTTAAATTCATATCCATGTCTTCTCCCTGTTCTCCCGTGAAAGTAGTATTCTAACAATAGGGACAATAAATCTTGTACTTATTGTTAAATCAGTGGGCAAAATACGCCTTTTTTCAGTTACATTTTCGTCGAAAATTTATACCAGAATTATAGCTAAAAGTAATAAAGAAAAAAACACTCTATTTTGTCACAGGTTTGACAAAAATTAAACCCCTATTTCACTGACGATTTTATAAAATAATCTATAGAAGAACCTATTCCTACATACCCTTAAATATGATACAATGCGGTTACTAACCATAAGGGGGCACTTAGTTCGCAATATAGTTGTTGGCAATTGCAATAGTAGCAAAAGCAGACTCTATGAATAACTGTCAATTCGCTGACTTTTGATTTGTGGTTTATGGCAGGTCTCTAGCGTGAAATGAGGGAGGCGATTTAATGAATATGGATAAAAAGAGTAATGAGCTTCTTGAATTATTAAACCATACGAAAACATGGACAACTTGTGCTGATCTTGCCCAAAAACTAAACATCACTCCGCGAAAAGTCCGGTATATGATTTCGAAAATCAATGCAGAAAAAAACATCATCACTTCTTCTAGCAAAGGGTATTTCCTAAAAAAGGATGATGTTGTTGCACCTAGTTCTACTTACAATCCCTCTATTATCCCTGCTAATGTTCATGAACGAAGGAAGTATATTTTTGAGCAGCTAATTATCTTTAACAAAACTTTAAATATTGATGAAATATCTGGACACCTATGCATATCTCCCATAACCTTTAAAAATGAATTGGCGGCTTTGCGAAAAGAGATTAGTCATTATGGCCTTTACTTTCGCACAAAGAATAACAACGTCTCTGTCATTGGCAACGAAGGAGACAGACAAAAATTCGCCATGGCTCTTATCCGTACCGAAATGGAACATTCTAATTTTTCATTGGCTAATATTCAGAAGTTTTTCCTTACGGTGGAGCTTAACAAAATAAAGCAGGTGGTTATTGAAGTGTTTACCAAACATGAGTATTTTATTGATGAATACTCCCTTCTTAACTATGTGTTGAATTTGGCTGTGTGCATAGAGCACGGTAGCATTCACGGCTTGCATCCAAGTGGAGAGCAGTTTGCCGACGAGACACTAGTTAACATCATAGAGGAAATTACGGAAAACCTACATACTCATTACGGCGGCAGTTTTTCTGCTGGATATATCATGGAGGCCTCCATCATCATGTCTACCCGCGCTGTATCACAAAAATCATTTATGCTTGATTTTAATAGCATTGAACAGGTAGTAGGTAACAAAATAAAATACCTTATTATCGAGATTGTGGATTCCGTCAAAGAAACATATCATATCGATTTAAATAATGACAAATTTATGGTTCGTTTTGCCATACACATTAAAAACCTGCTTCTTCGTGTCAAAAGAAACCAATCCTTAAGTAGCAGTCAATTTATCAACATTAAAACCGAATATCCCTTCCTACATGTTATCGCTGTTTACATTTCCTACATTATCATGAAAAGGGAGCAGTGCCATCTTTCGGAAGACGATATCGCCTACATTGCCTTACATATCGGCGTTATGCTTGAGGAGCAAACAGTTCATCAAGAAAAACTCACTTGTGTCATCATAGCATTAGACTATAATACAGATGCGAAAAATATTTATAAAAAGATAACCCAAACTTTCAGCGACAGCTTGTTTGTTCAAGGTGTGTTTACAGGTTATGACCAAATTGAAGGCTCCTTGGATAATATTGATCTAATCATCTCCAACTACAGCATAAGCAACACCTCATTACCAAATATTGTAGTGAAGCCTTTTCTTAGTGAAGCTGATATCTCTGAAATATTTAACAAAATTAAAAATCTAAAATCGCTAAAAAGAAAGAACAGTATCCTAGCCCAGATTGAGGAATTTATTCAAGAAGACTTATGCTTTTTTAACTATGACTTTAAAACTTCAGAAGATGCCATCGAAACTATTTGTGATTATATGTTAGAAAGAAATTACGTCCACCAAAACTTCAAAAAAGATATATATGTTAGCGAGAGGATATCCCCTAGCTCTTATGGCAATATAGCGATTGTTCATACTCTTACCAACAATGATCTATTCTCCCATATAGCTCTGTCCATTAATCCCTCCCCAATCATCTGGGGTGATAATAAGGTGAATATTGTCTTTCTGATTTCCTTGAACAAAAAAGATCGGGAGCTGTTTAGAGATATATTTAGATTTCTTACAGACATTGTCCAAAACAACCAAGCCTTTGCCCATATTATGAGAGCCAAAAGCTATGAGGAGCTTAAGGAGATTTTTAGGTTTTTCTTGTAATGGCTAATATAATATCTAATTCTTGCAATTTTCTCTAATATGAGCTAAAATATTATCTATGAATACATATATATTCGATAAAAAAACACCACCGGAAATTAATATGCTTATTGCAAATAGAATTCGCACCATTCGAAAAAGGCGAAAAATATCACAGGTAAGGTTAAGTGAAAAGTCGGGAGTTAGCTTAGGATCTGTGAAGCGCTTTGAAAGACATGGCGAAATTTCATTGCTTTCACTTACAAAAATAGCTTTCGCTCTAGAGATAAGTCACGAATTAGAGAGTCTATTTGAAGATGTTCCCCCTATGTCTATTAAGGAATTGATGTGAAAGGCAAAAGTTTTTTCTGTTTCAATAGGCAACATTTTCAAATGACAAAGAAAGGATAAAATCAATCTCCCACCTATACCAAGGAGAGGACTTTGATTTTGATAAATTAATATGATAACTGAAATCAAACAATTAGAAGTTTATTGTTCCAATAGAAAAGTTGGAACACTAGCATTTTTCCAAGATGCTTTAACAGCATTTGAATACGATGCAGATTGGCTAATTGAGGGGTTCCCCCTTAATCCGTTTTCTTTACCCCTAGAACAAAGGGTTTTTATTCCAAAAAGAGAGCCTTTGGATGGAGTCTTTGGCGTTTTTGCAGACAGCTTGCCAGATGGCTGGGGGCGTTTACTGGTAGATAGATTAATGCTGAAAAATAATATTGATCCTAGAACTGTTAGCAGTTTAACGCGACTTGCTATTGTTGGACATTCAGGAATGGGGGCTTTATCTTATGAGCCTGAATTTCATTTTATACAAAACCAAGGGGATTATGATCTTGATAAAATTGCAAATGAATGTAGCAGGGTTCTTAACACAAAATACTCTGATGAGCTCGATACTTTGTTTTTACTTGGCGGTTCTTCGGGCGGTGCTAGACCTAAAATATTAACTACTATTGCTGATGAAGAGTGGATAATTAAATTCCCTTCTTCAAGTGATAATGAGTCTATTGGCAAACAAGAATATGATTATTCCATATGTGCAAAAGAATGTGGTGTTTTGATGACTGAAACCAAACTCTTTCCTTCCAAAAAGTGTGATGGATATTTTGGCACAAAACGGTTTGATAGACAAAAAAACCATGACGGGACAACCGAAAGAATTCATATGATTTCGGCTGCAGGCTTGTTGGAAACTTCTCACCGAATTCCTAATTTGGATTATGGTATTTTGATGAAGTTAACATTAGAACTAACAAAAGAATTTGAGGAAGTTGAAAAACTCTATCGCTTAATGTGTTTTAATGTTTTTGCACATAATCGTGATGACCATTCCAAAAACTTTTCATTTTTGTATAAGGAAGAGGAGTGCCGATGGCTTCTATCCCCTGCTTACGATTTGACCTTTAGCTATTCTATAGGTGGAGAACATGCAACAACAGTTCATGGGAATGGCAAAAATCCTGGCATAAAAGAATTGCTACAAGTTGCCAAAGCTATAGGTATAACAGAGACAAAGGCAAAGACAATAGCTGACGAAATTTATGAGTGCGTAAAATCAAGACTTGGCGAATATCTACGAATGAGATAATTTAGAAGCTGCTTTGAAAATATAATTTTCGCAACAGCTTCTTTTAAATTCAATTCATTATTAATTCTACAACTTCACCTGTAACTCCAAAGGTTTCACCCCATCCATTAACTCCACACTACAGGGGCTTGGTTGGCTAAATCCTACATACATTTTAAACTCGTTGCCATCTACAATGTACTCACCTTCATCATTGACTACTACAAAGGTTCTTTTGTCAAGATTAATCTTCACATCCTTTTCTTCACCGGGAGCCAAGGTTACTCTCTTAAATCCGCAAAGTTTTGGATGTATGGTAGCGAATTTTGAGGTTTCACTTTTAATGTAAACTTGGACCACCTCGTCTATTTCTATACCACTAACATTTTTCGCTTTTGCAGTAACATAAGCCTCTTTATCTAAATCTTCCACACTTGCCAAAACCATTTCAGCTTTTCCGTAGGTCAAACCAAATCCAAAGGGGTACTGAGGTTTATGCTCTAGATATCTGTAAGTTCGCCCCTTCATAGAGTAGTCGGTGAAATCAGGCACATATGCTATATCTTCATAAAATGTAATTGGGAGTTTTCCTGAAGGGGAAAATTCTCCAAATATTAATTCCGCTGCAACCTTACCTCCTCTAGCTCCAGGATACCATAATTGCAATACTGCTCCAAAGTTCTCCTTGGCAATAGACATATCTATACTACTGCCTACTAGTAGGCACAGAACTACTGGAGTGCCTGTTTCTACAATTGCTTCCATTAGCCGGATTTGAGACCCTGGAAGGAGTAAGTCCATCTTATCGCCAGCATCGTAAGGATTACTTGCATCTCCTTCTTCTCCTTCTAGTGTAGCATCTAATCCTACACAAAGTATTACCACATCACTATTCTTGGCTACGATTTTGGCTTCTGAAATTCTATCATCGGGAAAGGCTAGGGCTTCCACTTTATCTTTATATAGATGAGAACCTTCTGAATAAAGTACCCGCACATCATCGCCAACATAGCGCTTAATTCCTTCTAATACAGTAATGTATTCCGAAGATGTCCCGTGGTAATTCCCTATTAATGATGCTCTATTGTTAGCATTTGGTCCAATAACGCCAATTGTGCCTAACTTATCTTTGTCCAGAGGTAGTAGTCCATCGTTTTTAAGCATAATCATACTTTTTCTAGCTACCTTTTCTGCTAGTTCTAAATGCTCTTTTGATTCAACAACAGTATAAGGTATATCATCATACTTGCTACCATCAAATAACCCTAACAAAAATCTTGTGGTAAACAACCTAACGGCAGATCTAGTAATATCTTCTTCTTTGACTAAACCATGTTCATAGGCATTTAATAAATGGAGATAAGAATTTCCACAGTTTAAGTCACAGCCTGCTTCTAAGGCCAGAGCCACTGATTCTTTTACGTCTTTGGTTATTTTATGATTTTCATGGAAGTCTCTAATTGCCCAACAATCCGACACAAAATGTCCACCAAACTCCCACTCACCTCTTAAAATCCCTTTTATAAGAGTATGACTACCACAACAAGGTTCTCCATTAGTTCGATTGTAAGCTCCCATTACTGCTTCAACCTCTGCTTCTTTTACCAATGCTTCAAAGGATGGCAGATAGGTTTCTCGCATATCTTTTTTTGTGGCAATAGCATTAAATTCATGGCGTAAATCTTCAGGTCCTGAATGCACAGCAAAGTGCTTAGCACAAGCAGCCACCTTTAGATCCTCCCCTTCTCCTTGAAGACCCTTTACAAAAGCTACTCCAAGTCTACTAGTTAAATAGGGATCTTCCCCGTAAGTTTCATGACCACGGCCCCATCTAGGGTCACGGAATATATCTACATTTGGCGACCAGTAGGTTAGCCCTTTGTAAATATCTCTATCTCCTTCACCTGAGTAAGCGTTATGCATTGCCCGCCCTTCTTTGGAAATGGTTTCTCCAACCTCTCTGATTAGTTCATCGTCAAATGTAGCCGCCATCCCAATTGCTTGGGGGAAGCTAGTTGCCGTTCCTGCTCTAGCAACACCATGAAGAGCCTCATTCCACCAATTATAGGCCGGGACTCCTAGGCGCTTAATAGCTGGAGCATCATATCTAAGTTGACTAGCCTTTTCCTCTAACGACATCTGAGCCACTAAGGCTTCTGCTTTTTCTCTTGCCAATTTTCTGTTTCTCATATTTACTCCTTTAATCCTCCCAGAGCCACCCCTGCAACAATATACTTTGAAAGGAAAAAGTATATTACAAATAGTGGCAATACCGTTAGCGTCAGTCCTAGCCAAACAGTTCCAAGTTCCGTTCGATATATATCACCTTGTAGCTGGGTAACCATAATAGGCATGGTGTATAAATCAGTCCGTATTAACATAACCATGGGTAGGAATAAACTATTCCAAGTTGCAACAAAAACAAATATTGCCTGAGTAGCAAGAGCAGGTTTCATAATAGGTAGAACAATTCGATTAAATGTTGCAAACTCGCCGGACCCATCTATTCTAGCTGCTTCCACCATCTCTAGTGACAAGGCGGCAAACAGATACTGCCGCATAAAAAACACAATAGTTGGGGAAGCAATGGCCGGCAGAATCAAAGGCAAATGGTGATTATGCCAACCTAATCGCCACATATATTGATAAAATCCAACTATAAAGGCCGTTGTGGGAATCATCAATATACACATTATAAAGGTAAAAAACGCATCTTTTAATTTCCAATCATATGCCACTAAGCCAAAGGCTGTTAAAGACGAAAAGTATATTGCCAAAACCGTAGCTGAGGTGGAAATAATCATGGAATTACGAAACCCTACAAAGGCATCAAAATTTCCTCTTCCCATATGCTGGTAATTATCCATAAAAAACCTACTGGGGAGCAAGGAAAATGCTCTTTGGAAAATCTCAGGAGTGCTTCTAGTGGCGTTTACAAACATAACAAGGAAAGGTAACACGCTTAATATAACCAACACAATTAAAAGTATATAAATTAAAACTCGTGCAAATCTTGTAGCACCTGAAAGGTCTGTCCTTTTCTTTACTTTAGCGGTTTTACTCATGCCATTGCCTCCTCTCTCGCTTTGTCCGCAGCCTTACGCTCTTTCTTAATTTTAGCGGCATCTTTATCCCGCATAATGAAGAACAATATAGCAGAGAAAATAGCAATAATCACAAATAAGGTCATACTAGCAGCAGCGGCTATATTAAATCTATAGGCTCCCAAAAATGCTTGATTATTTATAAAAACAGCTGTTGTTAGAGTGGCGTTATCAGGCCCACTTCGATCTACAAGTAATCTTGGAATATCAAACATCTGCAATCCACCGATTAAACTTGTCACCAGAACATAAAGTACAATAGGTCTTAGTGATGGTAATGTAACCCTAAAAAATGTCTGGGTGTTAGAGGCTCCGTCTATTGCTGCTGCTTCAAACAAGGTAGGGCTAATTCCCATAATTCCAGCAATAAGAATAATCATAGTAACACCGTACCACATCCAAAACTGAATAAAAGCAACTGTCCCTCTTGCTACCATTGCATTTCTAAAAAAGGCCACTGGCTCTGTTGGAAAGAAAAGGGTAGTACCAGTTCCTGTACCAGTGAACATTTGACTAATACTATAAGTAATATGATATGAAAAATCCCCTAATCTAATTAAGATATCATTTAAGGGCCCTACAGGAAAAGCCATGAAAGCTTGGAATAAAATAGCAATACTAGCTGCTGTAATAATATTGGGCATATAGAATAGTACCTTAAAAAACCCAACTGCTCTTATTTTTAAGCGGTTGTTGGTAAACCAGGCAGCCAATGCCAAAGCTAACACGATTTGGGGGATGAAGTTGATAATCCAGATTAAAGCTGTATTAAACAATGATATTCTAAATGAATCATTAGCCCAAAGGCTAACATAATTTTGAAATATTGGCGTAAGAAACTCAAAATCTCTAGTTCTTATTCCCTGCAAATCTGTAAAACTAATCACTACAGTATATATTAGAGGATATAGTGAAAAGGTCAGAAATGCCAAAACAAAAGGGATGGAAAATATGTATCCATACTTGGCATATTTATTTTTTGTTTTTTTCAAAGCAATATTCCCTCCGAGTTAATGTAAAAACATAGCCGGGGCTACTGGTCAGGCTTTCACCTCTGACCTGTTAGTAGCTCTCCCGGCTTTAAGTTTCGTAATCTTACTTATCTAAATGGAACACCTAGGTTATCGTAAACCATTTGTTTAAAGTCTGCAATTGCTTCCTCCAAGGTTTTCTCCCCTATGGCATGTAGCATAGATTGATCCATAAAGAAATCATTTATTGTTTGGTCGAATTGGGTTAGGATACTACCATCTGCGTATTCTCCAGCAGGGATAAAGATATCAAACATATCTTGTCCACCTAAGAATGCTACTGTACCATCAGACTTGTCCATAACTACTCCAGAACCTACAACGTCCTTTGTTGGGTTGTCTTCAAACAACGTTCCGTTTGCCCATGCATATTGCAATCCTGTTACTGAACTATCTAAGGTAATCCACTCAATTAATTCTGCTACTCCACCTCTTACATCTGGATTTCCGTATGCATTAGCAATTACCCAGGTACCTCCCCAGAAGAATCCTGCTGGTGGAACTGTAACTGCCCAGTCGCCATAAGTGTCCCCTGCATTTGGTGCCATTACATAGTTAATTAACCAACCAGGTCCTAAGAAGCAAAACACTTCTCTTTCTCCTTCACCTGACATATCAGCAAACCAAGCATCTTGCCAAGCATTTGTGTCGTTCATAAATCCTTCTTCAAACAAGGTTCTATGCATTGTCATAAAGTCTCTACGAAGAGGATCAATATAAATATATCCATCGTCGTCAATCCAAGAAGCGTCTCCTGTGTTACGAACTACTTGCCATAAATCACCTGCGCCTGATACCATAGCGTATCCTGCATCTCTCATTTCTGCTGCTGCTACCATAAATTGATCCCAGCCAGGTCCCACACGATATCTAACTTCTGCTGGATCGTCTGTTCCAAATACCTCTAGGGCAATAGAACGACGATAAATCATAGCTCCACCAGTTGCTTGGAATCCAAGTCCAACTATTTGGCCATCTCTTGTTCCTATTTCTACTGTGTATGGAGCGATTTGTGACGCTACAACTAAGTTGTCTACATCGATACCTAAATCAGCGTAAGGTAACGCAAAGTCAGACATATCTCCTTGGGTATACTTTAGAACAAATGCCGCCTCTGCTGTAAAGATATCTGGTGCATCTGCTCCACCAGCTACTAGTGCTTGGTCTAGGGCCGGCTCATAAAGACCGTCTGTTGTTGCAATAACTGTTACATTAACATAGTATCTTTCTGCGAATTCAGGGTTTAACTCCTTGTACTTAGCTACCATGTTTGGAACTTCGTCTGTAAATGACCACAGATTAATTATCTGCCTCTCACCAAGGTCTGCTGGCGGTGGGGTAGCTCCATTGTCTGCTGCTGGTGGATCATCTTGTCTGTCTGCGCCTGGTCCACAAGCCCCAAGAGCAAATGCAGATAGCACCATAGCCGTTGCTAATAATGTTGCTAATAACTTTTTCTTCATTGTTTTTCCTCCTATAATTATGTACATAGTTTCAACGTCTCAAAGGGGCAATTCTACCCCGTTGTCTAAAGAATAAACTCTTTACTAAAGAAATAGAACATCATATCTTTACATGTATGTGGAAATTTTTTACCATTATCACATCCAAAACGTTTCTAGTAGCGCTTAGGCGCGGGAACAGTCGCATGATGTGTGCAACTAAGGACATTGAGTGTTAACTATAACAATTTACTGTTATTAGTAACGTACATACATACCATCACCCCTCATCTCAATATTTAATTGTACAAATTCCTCTGGTGCGATTCTACCTAAGAATAGTTGCTGTAGCAAGGATAGGTATAAACTTGCGTCATCAGCTTCCATAAAGGTATCTGCCCAAGGAGTAAATGAGGTGGCACTAGCAGCATACTCCGCTACCTGCTTAGTCAATGGATTTACTTCTCTATCATCAAAGTCAATTCGCCAAGCAGGAATCCCTGCTCCTTCTAAGTAAGCATACTTAGATATATATCTAGTTAACTCAAAAACCGCCCTAGATGCTAATTCAGGATGAGGAGTTGAAGCTGCCACCATTAAGGTGTCTAACCCTCCTCCCATAAAATCCGTTATCTGGGCATTACTTTCGTTTATCAAAGGCACTCTAAAAACCCCGAAATCATCTGGGTTATCTGTATCTGTTTGGATGGAACCAGCCATCCAGCTACCTGTAGTAAACATAGCTACTTCACCAACTAAAAACTCAGCAATAGCCTCATCGTTAGATAATACACTTGCCCTTCTTGAAAATGTACCCATCTCCACTAAATCTACAAATTTTGCTGCAGATAATCTAAGCCCTTCCTCATCAAAGGAACCTTCTTCTTGAATCAAAGCCGCCCTAAAATTATCAGGACCCATGGTTTTCAAAGCAATGGCATCATATAACATGGCCAACACCCAGGTATCTTTTGCACTTATTCCCATGGGTGTAATGCCTGCTTCAATTAAAACTTCACATATTCTAATTAAATCCTCCCAAGTGTTAGGAGCTTCTAGTCCATGCTCTCTAAATATAGCCCTGTTGTAAAAGGTAGCTGAAACAGGAGTAGTCATTACTGAGCCGTAAATTCTGCCATCGAAAATAACATTTTCTAACATAGTAATGGGGAGATAGTAAGAGTATTCTTCATAAAAATCGTCTAAGGCTAGTACTTTTCCTGAACTGACAAATGGCCTAGAAAAACCTCCTCCCCATGAAAAGAAAATGTCTGGCAATTCATTAGTTGCAACTGCCAAACGTATTTTAGTTTTATAAGATTCATTATCAAAAGTTTCAAACCTAATTGTTACCCCAGGATTGTTTTCTTCAAAAACCTGGATGGCCCTGAGATAAGATTGGTGAAAGGCATCGGTTTCTGTAGAAATACTCCATACAGTTATCTCTATGTTCTCCTCTGCTGGCACTTCAAAATTACCAATTCTTCTAGGCCCGCTACATCTTGTAAACACCAAAGCAATAACTAGAAAGATAATTATCAAAATTCTTGCAAAGGTTCTGCGGCGCCTATTTATATTTTCTTCGGCCTCTGCTTCCTCTTTTGCATCTTCATCTACATCCACAATCACTCCTGCTTCTTCCACACCTGTACTAACTTTTACCACTGTTTCCTTATTGGTGTGCAAATCTTCTGCTTCTACCTCACCCTCCATATCCTGCTCCATAAGCTTGTCAAAAACACCTTCCGCTACAAGGCTATCTTTAATACTAGCACTATTAGGTTCAGGGGCAATATCTTCCCTGTTGTTATCTATTAAATCTTCATTTCTTCCATACTTAGAATTATTTTCAAATTTCATCTATCTTTCACCTCCTAGAGTTTAAGTGTTCTGAATAAGAAATCCCTGCATATTTTTTAAAACATTTACCAAAATAATTTGGATCAGGGATGCCTACCTTTTCTGCTGCAACATACATTAACTTGCCTTCCTGTGCTAATTCCTTTGCTTTTTCCATTCTTATCATTGTCAAATACTCTATAAAACTCATTCCTGCCTTTTCCTTAAATTTCCTACTAAGATAACTTGGGTTAAAACCAAACTCTTTTGCGACATAGGTTAAGTTCATTCTTGGGTCATTATAGTTTTTGCTAATAAAGTTAATTATTTCATCTGATTTCTCAGGATTTATCTCTTCTTCTGTTTTTATATCGGATTTTTCTAACTTTCTAACGGGCTTTTCAGCCTCTAAACGCTCCAAAGCCCTGTCCAGAATATTACAAATTTCATTTTTAACAATAGGCTTTAGTATATAATCAAATACCCCGATTTCAATACATTTCTTGGCATAATCAAAGTCATCATGAGCAGTCAATATAATAATTTTCAAGTTAGGATAACGGGTGGTGGCAAGTTTTGCAAAGTCAATACCATTCATAAAAGGCATTTGGATATCTACAAAGGCAATATCAGGGCGTATTTCATCAATAGTATTAATTGCCTCAATACCGCTAGCAGCTTCTCCAGCAACTACCATATTCTTTTCTTCCCATGGGATAGTTTTTTTCAAAATACCCCGTATGGCTCTTTCGTCATCAATTATCATAACCTTATACATGATACACCTCATCATATTCCAGTCAACATTTTGACAGTCACTGGGAATCCCCTTGCGCTACTTCTTCGTAATAATCTATTCTACTGAAAACTCCGTGGATTTCCCTGTAGAACTCATAGGTATTTTCAAAATAATCTCGCAGTAATAACCAGCTTTTGTGTTAATCTCATAAACATCGGTTTCATCATAATAGTTACGAATTCGCAATATAGTTTTTCTTAAGCCAAAACCTCTTTCGCCATTGTTACAATCAATGCCTCTTATAGCCTCTTCTTTTATACCTATCCCTGTATCGTAAATGGAGATACACGCTCTGTCTCCAGATTTATATACAGAAATTTTAACAACTCCCTTTTCACCTTTCATCCGAATGCCATGATAGAGGGAATTTTCTACTAAGGGCTGTAATATTAATCTAGGCACCATTATATCTAAAAGGGTCTCGTCAATTTGGTATTCATCTGTAAAGACATCTTCGTATCTTACTTTTTGCAATTGGAGATAATTCTTTATAATCTCCAATTCGTCACCAAGAGTAATCTCACTGTTTCCGCTACTTAAAAACTTCCGATAAAATGAACCTAAAACTTCAACTGCTTCATAGACCTCGTCTCTAGGTTTTTCCAAAGCCAAATAACCAATGGTTTCCAAGGTGTTATAAAGAAAATGAGGTTTTATTTGTTCTTGCATTGCTTCAAAGGATGCCTGCTGAACCACCTTCTCTTTTTCTACTAATTCCTCCATAAGTCTATTTAATTCAATTAACATCTCATTATAATTATCTTTTAGATGTCCTATCTCATCGTCGGCTAGTTTAATGCTAACTCGCTTTAACCAGCCGCTTTTGGCCAACTCCATTGAACTTGATAAACGCCCAATAGGCTTAGCTATATAATTGGAAATAAATAATCCAATTATTACAACTGCCAATATAGTTACAACTATAAACACTAGAAGTAGGGCTATGCTTTGGGGTGAAATATATTCTAAAAATCTCGCACCCTCAAAGGAGATAACTACAAAAGGAGTGTCTGGTATCTGATATCGATAGATTGTAATATTTCCTACTGTCTGGAAATCAAAAGCATTTCCAGTATCATCCCATTCTAGATTCTCATATAGAGTTACAAATTCTTCATTCCCACTAATGAAATAGCCATCATCTGTAAAAAAAGCTATATTGTTATTATTGTCTGAAGCATTGACAAAGGTTCTTCCTAAGATGTCGGAAGTATAGTTCATTACTAAAATACCAATAGGCATCTGAGTGCTAACGTCATTAATTTGTCTAATGAAAGAAATTAATGTCCTGTCTGCAGCAGTAGCAAAAGCACCACCGCCATTTACTCGCAAAACATATCCGCCAGCCCGAGTAACA
>JGI20163J15578_10000681_pt1 | contig 13988 bp, 12 predicted proteins | sample TergutCu122P1_FD_15578 | JGI IMG/M metagenome (IMG submission 15578)
TATACAGACGAAAACCCCGATTGCGACCCGCCATACGATTTTATTTCAGAAGTTACCGTTACCTTTGTCGGCAACGGCGGCATACCCTATGAGGAAATCCACAGCATTGCTTTTGGAACAGCAATGAGTGACGATATGCCCGATAACCCTACACGCATGAGCCATTTGTTTTTAGAATGGAATACCGAGCAGGACGGCACAGGATATACCTTTGATTATGAAACCGCAGTCTACGAAGATATAACCGTGTACGCACAATGGCAGCCGCTTATTATTATCTACCCTGAACCGCCTGTAACCTACATTGTAATTTATCACGGCAACAACCACACAGCCGGTAGTGAGCCTGTAGATGAAAATATCTATGTTTATGGCGATACAGTCACGGTACTAAACGAGGGCGATTTACAAAGAACAGGCTATATATTCGTTGAGTGGAACACCGAGCCTGACGGAAGCGGTACAGCATTTGCCGCAGGCGATACGCTTTCAATCACTTCCGACATGACTTTGTTCGCACAGTGGAAAGCTATACCGCCGACAGAACTCGACTTTGTAACTGTAACTTTTAACGGTGCGGGTGGTTTTGTTTTATCTGCAAACCTAACCCGGCAAATAATAAGCGGTACGCCTTTGGGGGCAGATATGCCGACTGCTGTTCCTGTTCGTGCCGGATATGACTTTAGAGGATGGACTACCTTGCCAAACGGCGCGGGAACTGTATTCACAAGCACAACTGTTGTGGATGCGGACATTACAGTTTATGCCTATTGGACACAGATACAAGCCCCACCGCCTGAATATCAAGGGCGTTTACTCGTTACCAACATGGCACAAGGCACAAGAGAACGGCTTACCGGCTCTGTGTTTGGAATATTTGATGCTTTGACTGACAGACAGATTATTGAAGTGGAAGCAGACCGATTCGGTGAAGCCGTTGCCACACTCCCTGTCGGTGATTATTTCTTACGCCAAACCACAGCACCGCCCGATTATCAGCTTAACATGAACAGGATTAACTTTAGGATTCGGGCAAATGAAGTCACCGAGGTTATTGTATTCAATAGCCCATATCCAACGGAAACACCGCCGCCCACAGAAGAACCGAGGCGATTGCTTGTAACCGCAATAGCCGAGGGCAGCGGAAATAAACTGCAAGGTGTGATTTTCGGCTTATATAACAGTCAAACCAATGCAAGGGTGGAAAGGTTGACTACTGATAGATTCGGTGAAGCATTTATACAGCTTCCGGCGGGCGATTATTTCCTACGTCAAATCTCTGTGCCTGACGGATTTATTCTTAGCACAGACAGAATAAACGTGAGAATCCGTGCAGGCGCATTAACAGAAGTTACCGTTAGAATCAGAGCAGAAGCACCGCCTACCCAAGAGCCGGAAACACCGCCTACCACTCCACCATCGACACCACCGACTGAACCTCCGACTACACCTCCTACAACGCAACCGCCGACCACGCCGCCAACTACTCCACCGACTACACAGCCAACACCAAATCAGCCACCGTCACAAGGCACAACTCCACCGACACAGACCACTACTCCCCATGCATCCACGGCAAGACCAACGGAACAGGGAACGCTCAGAGTTATCACAAGAGCGGAGCAATCCGGCAATATGCTGTCCGGCGTGACATTTGGGGTATATCGTGTTTCTGATGGGGTGCGTGTAGCTGAACTGGCTACCAACCTTGACGGCCTGGCAACCCGACAGCTTCCTGCCGGCGAATATTATTTGAGAAACCTTGCCGTGCCGTTTGGATTCTTGCCTGAGCAGTCAAGGGTATTCTTCACCGTTACAGAAAACGGCACGGTAACAGTAGACATCACTTTGCTTCGGGATGAGAAAATCCCCTATGCGGCTGATAGTGATATTACCCTGCCGCAAACAGGCGAATTGCTCCCGATTGTCAACTATGTTTTGGGTGCAATGTTGCTTCTCACAGCCTTGCTATTTGCAATCCGCAACAGAAAGCAACGCACAGGATAAGTCGTAAACGACAGCCAGCCACTATTGTGGGTGGCTGGCTGTTTTTTCAAAGTATGCGGTGTAACCGAAAATCATAATCACAGTTATTGGGATTACGAATTTTTTTATTCAATTTCTACATCAATGAGATTGAAAAACTTGTTAAAATTATCAGCAAACCAACCGGGATTATGAGGAAAGTCAAATCTTATAACGAAGTGTTCAACGCCTTGTATTGAGAACTCAAAATGTTGAGGGAATCCAGTGGTAGAGATGTTCACTTCATGTAGAACATCATCATGAGATAGAAAAATTACAGTTGCATCGCCTTGAAATCTACTAGCACCTACCCCCATGAAACCATCATTACTTGTAGGAGTTCTATCATCAAATCCTACTCTACCTCTTATTGTAGAATACGCTCCTCGTAAATTATAGATTAGCTCAAACGGCCCAAAATTACAGACGGAAATAACTTGGTGGTAGGGGTTTCCTCCAGATACAGCAAAAAAGTCTTCCGGAAAGCCACTTCCGCGAAGTGTGTTAAAATCGTTGTTAATCATAAACCCATTAACTCCGTCCATTCTAAAAGGAATCAACGATGTTAGATATCCCTCGGTCGAAATGACATTTACGTTTTGTGGCACAGCCACGTCATTCGATATTTTATGCACTGATAAAGATGCTTCGGCTGATGATATAACCAGTGCATCTATATCCAACATCCCATAAATGTCAAGAAACCCAAAGCTACCTGGTCTAACAACCCACTCATAACCTATCAAAGAAATTGTCATGTCATCAGATATAGTACCTCTCATCGAGTAAAGTCCACGTAAAACCATATCAGGGTTTTCAGGATGAGGGGAAAAATAAAAGTATGCTGTAATATTGCCATCCATGTAGTCAGTAATTATGAGGTTCAATGAAGTTTTTCCTTGACCCGCCGTGTATTCACCAGACCATGTTCCCAATAAAATATCTCTCATTGATGAAAAGTTTGATTCTAAAGACGTTGATGGTGAATCGTTGGATGGGGTTTGGGCTATTTCTGGTTGGGCTTGTGTATCTGTATCTGCTTCCGACGGAATGCTTAATGTCGGCTCAGAACTACCAGAGATAGAAGACCAAATATCTTGAATGCTCACTATTCCAGTCAAAAAAGTGAATACGGCAATAAAAGCAGCTACTACCATTACCACACTGATAATTTTTTTCATTCAAAACACCCTCCTCATCTCCAAAATAGAACAACTAGCAATTTTTGCTCAGATTATATCACAAAAGTGCGAACAATTCCATTGGAAAAAGTGCCAATTTCAACAGATGCGGCATTTTTAGTACACAAACTCAAACGAAAGGATGATTATTTGAAACTGATTATCGCAGAAAAACCCTCCGTGGCGAAATCCCTGTCCGATGTACTCGGCGCAAAATCCCGCCGTGACGGAAGCTATGAGGGTAACGGCTATGTAGTTTCATGGTGTGTAGGGCATCTGCTTGGCCTTGCAGAGCCACAAGCCTATGATGAAAAATACACGAAATGGCGGTATGACGATTTACCCATTGCCCCAAAGGAATGGAAATACACCGCCAACCCAAGTACAAAAAAACAGCTTAAAATCCTTGTGGATTTGATGAAGCGTTCTGATGTCGGCACGATTATCAACGCTTGCGATAGTGGTAGAGAGGGTGAACTCATTTTTCGCCTTGTTTATAATCACGCTAAATGCACCAAGCCTATAAAAAGGCTTTGGATTAGTAGCATGGAAGAATCAGCAATATCCGAGGGCTTCCAAAATCTTAAAGACGGCACGGATTATGACGGTCTTTATCATTCCGCTAAATGCCGCCAACAAGCGGATTGGCTTGTGGGTATGAACTACTCTCGCCTGTTCTCCGTGCTGTACAATACTTCCCTGCGTGTAGGGCGTGTCCAAACGCCTACACTCGCCATGATAGTGGAACGAGAACAGAAAATAGACAGCTTTGTGAAAGAACCGTTTTATGTTGTCGGTGTAAGTGACGGTAATTTCACCGCCGAGCGTGAAAAAGTCAAAGATAAGCCCACCGCCGAGAGCATCCGTGCCGATTGTGACAGCAAAACCGCCGTTGTGAAGTCTGTGGAACGGAAAGAAAAATCTGAATCCGCTCCCAAGCTGTACGACCTCACCACTTTGCAGAGAGAAGCCAACAGGCTATATGGCTACACCGCCGCTCAAACATTGAGTGCCGTCCAAAACCTCTATGAGCAAAAGATTGTTACCTACCCACGGACGGATAGCCGCTTTATCACGGAGGACATGGCAGACGGCATACCCGCACTTGTGCAGAGCGTGGCGGCGGTTCTGCCCTTTGGCATGAGTGTTGCCAATATCAGCACTTCCCAAATGGTGAACAATAGTAAAGTCACCGACCATCACGCCATCATTCCTACCCCTGCCATGTCAAAGGCTGACACATCAGCGTTGCCAACAGCCGAGCGAAATATTTTAATGATGGTATGCACCCGCCTTTTAACGGCGGTATCGGAAAAGCATATCTACGCTGAAACGGTAGTAACCATTGACTGCGGCGGTGAAGTGTTCACAGCCAAAGGCAAGACCGTTGTTCAAAGTGGATGGAAGTCTGTAGAGCAGGCATTTATCCAAAGCACAGGGAAAGCCAAAAAAGACGCGGATAAGCCTTTACCCGAACTGTCCGAGGGGCAGCAGTTTTCTGTTACTTCTTCTGTCCGTGAGGGCTTCACACAGCCCCCAAAACACTACACGGAAGATGCTTTACTTGCTTCTATGGAATCGGCAGGGGTAGAAGATATGCCCGAAGATGCGGAACGCAAGGGGCTTGGCACTCCGGCTACAAGGGCTTCCATTATCGAAAATCTTGTAAAATCCGGCTTGCTTGAAAGAAAAGATAAAAAGCTATTGCCAACGGACAAAGGCATAAATCTCGTCAAGGTTCTGCCTGATGAAGTAAAATCCCCCATGCTTACCGCCGAATGGGAAAACAACCTGAAACGCATAGAGCATGGGGAATTATCGGCAGAGGAATATATGACCGCCATAAATCAGTTTGTCGCTGATACTATAAAAGCCCATAATACCGTACCCGATAATCTCAAAGCCCTGTTCCCATCAGACCGAGCGGCACAAGCCGGTGAAGTTATCGGCAAGTGTCTACGGTGCGGCGCCGATGTTGCGGAAGCTGTAAAAGGTTTTTTCTGCGGTAACAGGGATTGCAAGTTTGGACTGTTCAAGGACAGCAAGTTTTTTACAGCCAAGAAGAAAAAACTAACCAAAGATATTGCAAAAACGCTTCTCTCTGAGGGGCGTATTTTTATGTCGGGGCTTCATTCCGAAAAGACAGGCAAGACTTACAACGCCACCATCATCTTAGAGGATAAGGGTGATGGCTACCCTAGTTTTGGGATGGAGTTTGAATCTAAGGGCAAGGGGGCGAAGTCTGATGGCTGATAAGTTACCTAACGGCAAAAAGCCCAACTACCTATCTGCTGCCGAAATATCCTTAGAGGACAATTACAACATGGTTGGTGACGGCATTATCAATAATGTTGGCAAGCCGTCTATGTTGGAGCGTTTGGACGAATTTGAACAACGCAAAAAAGAACGCCACAAAGACCATATCTTGGATAGGAAGCAAGACCGCCATCGTGAAGCACGGCACAATGATGATAACCGTGACCGCTAAAACCACATATAACACCGAGCAAGCCGTCTGTAGCCATCAGGCGGCTTTTTCCATTTCAGCATGAAAGGAGCAAGCCCATGTTTACAGACGGCAAAGACCGTTTTTATGAAAGTCTTATGCAACAATTACCCGGCAAACACAGAAAGCGTGGCGGCGGTAAGCGAAAATCCGGCTTCCGCTATCGCTATGCAGATATGGCCTGCGAATACTGCTCTCACCATAAAAAGTGCCAACATGATATATGTCCATTCATTATGGATAATCTCGCCGACTTAATGGATGACGAGGCTTTTTTCCATGCCGTTGAAAACGCAGAAACCTGTAATAACAAGCACAAACGAACACTTTTACTACTCAAAGTAAAAATAGATGGGAGAGATTTTATTGAATAAACGAAAAGCTGCTGAAAAATGGATTGGTGAATTTAATGCCATGCCACAAAGTATGATTGCGAAAATATGGCAATCAAACATTGATGATATGCACGAGCTGACTAAGCCCCGTGTGGGTGATTATGCATTTCATTATCCATCACAAGAAAGTGGCGAAATTGTACAATTTAACGCCGAAACAGAGGAATACGGAATCAGTATCGGCGATGAAATTGTCCATTCCACAATAGACGATATAACAGTCGAGCATGATGACGGATTGCCTATGTGGGGTACAATGTGGAGCTTCGGCACGAAGATGGATGACTATTGGTTAGAAGAACAAGGTGGCATTCAGCAAATGTCCGATTGTGGTTTTCGGATTTATGAGCATGAAGAATTTGGCTATTTCTTTGGTATTGATGGTGCCGGTTATGACTTCTATGAACAACACTGGATTCCGTTATATGAAGCACGCGGCTTGCAATGGCACGATAAAGAACTTGAAACGGCACTAGGCGATATTCAACAAGAGAGTGCTGTGCTAAAGCTCCGTGAGGTTGGTGAGAATCGTTTTATCGAAGAAAATACCAACGATTTTTATACCTTGAAAATCTCCGATGACAATAGCCGCGTTTGGGAAAAAAGCAATGCCGAAGAACCACGACTTCCTTTAGCGGATGGACAAGTCATAGAAATATGGGGATTAGGTGATGCCGGAACTCTTATCTATCGTGAGCAAATCACTCAGAAAGTAGAAACTATCTCTGTAGGTACTATCACGGATATTGCGCCGGAGTTGACTGCTAAATCCACTACTGAGAACATTGCAGGAGTGGATTTTTCTTTCGAGGAAATTAAAGCTGCCACGCCTGAACAGGGGCGGCAAAACACGGTTGAGCATCGGAATTACGAAAAGATAGCAGAGTTGTTTCCCCAACTGGAAAGTAGAGAATGTAGTTACCTGCACCTTGAAGCCGGAGCAGGAATGATGCCACTTTCGGTGGAATGGATTGGCAACAATCAGCTATCCATGATGCACACATATACCCAAAACGGTGACTTGATGTACGACCCTATGATAACGCTGGAAGTGGACAAGCAAGCCAAAACCGCAACCGCCGTGGAGTTTGAGCAGTCCTACCCACCTATATATCAGCGTATAAGCGATGATGGTATTGGTCACAGCATTGACGGCAACGGCAATGAACGGTCTGTAAACAACTTACAGGAGCAGTTGAACAGCTTTACTTCTCAATGGCTTGAGAATATTGGAAATCAAGGCTATATGCCGGAAAGAGCAAATATGGTCATTGACGGTGAAGATGTGCGAATTTCCTTTGATAAGGATGGCAACCCGATTATGCCTGAGCCTGAACCGTCCGACATTCCCAATGCCGATGTTCCAATCTATAAGTTTTCATTTGAAATAGCCCAACAAAACGATGATGTGGAAGCATATTGGAGTAGCCACAGGGTTAATGTCGCTTGCGGTGAAGCCATTGATAAAGCCATATCTGACAGCAACTACGAACTTCACCGCTATGATTTGAAAGCTGCCGCAAGGGATGTTATTGCCGAATTTGGTGCAGACCGTGTGGCGTGGGTAATAGCTACAAATGTTCAGGACTACAATCACGATGGACGGTTATCGGCCGCTAACAAGGATTGGGCGAAAGAATTTGATGTGTCCTCAAGACCTGATTATCACCTAAAAACGCATCTTTCTGTTCTTGATGGCTTCATCAACCGATTCCGTGAAGTGGAAAAAGAAAAGCCCTCTTTAATGACAGCCTTGAAAACAGGAGAAGAAAAGAGCAAGAAAGAGCATGACAAAACGCAGCCAAACTTAGATGCTGCTCAAAAGCCAAATAAAAAAAATAGGGAGGAAATTTAGCCTATGGAAAAATTCACTTTTGAAGAAATTTCCCTGATGCGGATTTTTAGTACCGCCAGCTATGAATCCTTGCGTAACGAACTCATCACAGGGCTTCACGATGTAGACGAATATACCGAACCGAATTTGATTGCTCTGTTCGGCTCTACTCTTGAAAAACTGGATTCCCTCACCGATGATGAATTTACCGCCCTTAGCATTTATCTTGATGTGGAGGTGTATGTATAACACGCAAACGTAACAACAGAATTGTTTTCTACCTTGACGATGCAGAACTCGCATTACTGGACGAAAAAATGACGGCGGCCAACATTGGTAATCGTGAAGCATATCTTAGAAAAATGTCACTGGACGGATATGTAGTGCGAATTGACTTTTCCGATGTGCGTGAGATGGTTCGCCTACTTCGCAATGCTACCAATAATCTCAATCAAGTGGCGAAACGAGCGAATGAAACCCGAAGCATCTACGCTTCCGACATCACAGATTTACAGGACAATTACGAAAAGCTGTGGCAGTCTGCCGAGAGCATTGTGAAGAAGTTAGCGAAGATGTAAAAACGGTGCGGCGGTCACTTGCATTTGCAATGTGACCGCCGTGCTTTTTTTATCGCAAAATGAAAATTTTGTCATAAAAAGGGCTGCTTTTTCTGCTTGAGTGCGCTACAATTATAGCGTAGATATTCAATAGGTTAGAATAAAATGTGAGGGAGGTTGTATAGTAGTGGCGATATTGATTTTGATTGGGATACACATTTTAGCCTTTTTTATACCGATTTTAGCAAAGATACTTATTCATTTTGATTATGTCTTGGTTTTCTTTGCCACATGGGTTTTTGTATTCGGTGCAGGGGGGCATAATGAATATGGGTTATTAGTCAACCACGAGATACACACTGTCTTTACAATTTCAATCTACGCTGCCGCTCTCGGCATATGGTTTCTTTTACAGCAGATTAAGATTTTAGGGATATACATTTTTAGGATTCTTGCCTGTGCGTTATCAGCCCTAATTCTCACTTACTTGGTTTCAACAGGATTGCTTGGACAGACAATCGCAGACGGCATGGACATAATATGGATGTGGGCTGTAGGTATCATATATTTTGGTGTTGCGGTAGGATTAAGAGCAAAAAGCAGCAGTATCATAGATAGAGATTAAACAAACTGGCTCAACCGATATTTTCTAAGCACGGCACTCATGCTGTGCTTATTTTTTTGCTCTTTCTCGGCTTTTAACTCTGGCTTTGTATGTTTTCGTATATTCGGGGATTTTATCTTTTGCATTGTTGCTTTCGATAATGCGAATCTCATCAATTCGGATTTTGAGAGTGAGTGATATTTCTTCTATTGGCATACCGCTTGCGAGCAGGCGGCATACATTTTCTTCTCGCTCATTTTCATGCCCGAGTTGCCGTGCGTGGCGTTCATTTGTTTCAAGCATTTTTTCTACAAACAATTTGGGCAAAGTGTCGCCTGTAATATCAAACCCTGCCATTTTTGAAAAATTGTCAAGTAAACCGTTATCGTTTCCCATTTCATCACATCCCGAAAATTAGTTTTTATCTGTGTTATTAAAACAGTATATCTCATAAATCGGGTAAATGCCATAAACCACAGGTTAATTTTTGAGTATAGGTACGAATTTTATAAGTACCACTCATAGAAAGGAGGCTCGACTTGGCAACAACATTCATAGCACCTATACGAGCAGTCAATGGCAAAACCGCCGCCCAAACCATGCAAGACAGCATCGACTATATCACCAATCCTAAAAAGACCCGAAACGGCGAATTGACCGCCGGTTATGAGTGTGACCCACGCACAGCAGCTACAGAATTTTTCATGTCTAAACAGGAATATTCAGATTTTACAGGTAAGGAACGCAAGCGTGATGTTCTTCTGTACCATATGCGGCAAGCGTTCAAACCGGGGGAAATCACAGCAGAGGAAGCCACAAAAATAGGCTACGAGTTAGCAATGCGCTGGACAAAAGGTAAGCACGGCTTTGTAGTGGCTACCCATGAAGATAAAGACCATATCCATTGCCACATCATGTTTAATGCCATCAACACCGACTGCACGAAGAAATACTTTAATTTTTGGGGTTCAAGTTTTGCCCTGCGGAGATTGAGCGATATTATCTGTGTAGAGAATGGGTTATCTATCGTAAAAGACCCCAAGCCGTCCAAAGGGCATTATGGCAAGTGGCTTGGCGATAAAAAAGAGCCATCCCAACGTGAGCAACTGGAGCAGATTATTGATAATGTCCTTGAACAAAAGCCAGCTTCCTTTGAAGATTTTATCAAGCTGTTGGAAGCTGAAAGCTGCGAATTTAAGCACAGTCGCCGTTCCGTTCGTCTACCGAACAAGAAAGGCTTTCTCCGGCTGAACGGTTTATCTGACGATTATACCGAAGCTGCCATCCATGAGCGAATCGAGGGCAAACATACCGTTACACCTACGAAAAGCACAGTTGCCGACCAGCCGACCAATTCGGCATCATCCCCTCAGACCAATGAGCGGAAATTCAGTTTGTTGATAGATATTCAAAACTCTATCAAAGCAAAAAACAGTCCCGGATATGAGCATTGGGCAAAGAAATTCAGCTTGAAAGAAGCCGCCAAAACCATGCTTTTTATAGAGAACAGCAACATTGCTGATTTGGATGAATTGCGTGAAGCGGCACAGAAAGCCAAAGACGATTTTAATGATATTCAAACTCGCATCCACGCCGCCGATGCTCGGATGAAAGACATCACTGTTTTGCAAAAACATATCGGCGCATACATCAAAACCAAAGACATTTACGCCGGATATAAGAAGTCCAAGTTTAGTAAAAAGTTTCATTCCGAAAATGAAAAAGCCCTCGCAGACCACAAGGCAGCAAAGGCCTACTTTGATGAATTGAAATTGGATAAGCTGCCCACCATCAATATGCTAAAACAAGAATACGCTTCCCTGTCTGCCGAAAAAAAGAAACTGTACGGTGGTTACTCTGCCGCACGAAATCATATGCAAGAGATTTTGATGGCACAGCAAAATATTCATATGCTCTTAGGTCATCAAGACCCCGAACAGACCAAAACACAGAACCGTGAGGGGCGGTAATTTTGTGGCGATGGGTGTAATATTCTTGATGGTTTTTGCACTCCGTAGGAGTGCCAGCAGATGGCGAAGCCAGCTTAAAAAGAGAAAACCGCCGTGGCGGTTTTCTCTTTAGGGGCTTGGGGATTTTCCCCAACGAGCGGTATCTGCTACAGCAGATACATTGCTTGCCGCACTTTGAAACTTAGTCTGACTGCAAGGGGGTTGGCGAATCCATAAGTATATTTGCATCGCCATTCAGTAGTTTCCTCATAATTTCTTTAGTGTCGGCATTCACCTCTATCTTGCTAATACGTTTAAGTTCTTCATATAGTTCTGGTGAAATTTCATCAAGCTGTTTATTAAGCAACTTCATCCAGCCGGACAGAGCGCGACAAGCCATATTTCTACCACGAACAACACGAGAGTTAAGTCCTGTCTTTATCAGCTCAACGCCTTGCATGGGATATGATGCGAGTTCCGGCAAAATAAAATCAAGGCACATATGCTCTTGATTGCGCTTGTCGGAAAATAGATAATCTCCCATGCCCTCTGCCATATCGTTTAACGGCAAAATAGATTCATACATGGCTATTAACTCATGAGCCATATCGGTTTTATTGAATAAGCGTTGCACAGATGGATAATGTTTTAATGGTTCGGATTTGACGGCAGCAAACAGCTCTTTTGATATATCTACATCCATTCTTGAAGCCACATTACTGGCGCAGAAGAACGCAAAATCGTTTTCGTTATTCGTTATAACTTCAACAATTTTTTCTCTCCATTGTGGTCGGCTTGCAATCTCGTCACATTGAGAAAGAACAATATTCTTATAATCAGAATCGCTAAGTTCAGCCCAAGATTTTATGTTAAATATACGCCAAAGGCTTTCTATGGTATTGACATGATTTTCAGCGTGGCGCATAAATAAAGTCATTGCTTCGTTTGCGTGTTCGTAGACACTTATTCCGTCAACCGGGCCTTCATCAAGCAAAGCATCAATAATTATAGCGGCACTATTGAACAGTTCATCGTCAATAACTTCTTGCCTTAAAGCAGAAATCAAATCGCCTTTAACAGCGCAAGTCAAGCCAAGATACGCATCCATAATTCCGTTTGAGCAACCATGCCTCAGTATCCAATTTTTTATTTCCTCTGTATCAGGTTCAAGACGTTCTACGGCATGAATTTTCCCCCAACCATCAACACGTTTTGCTATTTTATATATAGCATCATTGCCGTTGCTCCAGTTTGCGGCAGCAACAACAGCATAGAGGGTAAAATCATCATATGATGACAAAGTAATTGTGATTTCTCTTGCTTCGTGGGGTTCATCAATATCAAATAGTCCAAGTAAAGCTATGCCGAGTTTTACAAGCTCAATGTTGTGGCTTGTTTTTACAATATGCAAACTCGCTTCAAAAACTTTTCCAGCATCTATGCTTTTCTCGTCATTGCGGATACTTTCTAAAATTGGGTCAATCACGGAAATGGTGCGACTATTCGTTAATATGTTCTCAATTTTAGCGATATATTTTTCTTTTCCTGTTTTGAAATATTTTCTAAGCAGACTGTCAACTTTTTTGATTACCTTTTCCTCTTTGCCACCACCAACATGGAAAATGCCCACACCATCCATAGCGCCGGGCATGAAGCCAATTTGGTTTGGTGCTTGTTTTTCTTCGAGAGAAAATGTATGTGGCAGTTTTCCATTAGCATCAAGATTTTCTTTTATTTGCTCATATGCGCTTTGTTTAATCATGGGTTCACTGCCTTTCTTTATAATTGTTGCTTGCAGTAACGCCATATAAGTTTAACAACTCATCTAACGAAATGTCAAAACCAACGGCGGTTAGTTTTGGAAGTTGGATTTTATATAGTGTTTCTATCATGTGTGTTTTTGTAGTGGCATCACCATAATGGATAGCTCTGTGACAGTTTGGACAAATGCAAACTATATTTTCTTCACGGTCAAGTCGGGATACATTTTTGAACTTTTCGCTATTATCAACCGTGCATGGAATTAAATGATGTCCTTCCATGTACCATACGCCAGCATTTGTCATAAATGTAGTGTGGCTTTCATCGAACAAGCATTTATAATTATTATCATGAAGCACTTTCTTGGCTATTGTCGGGTTCTTTTTGATTTGCCAAACACCGTTATTTTTTATTCTTTCATCAGGTTGCATACCATGCTTCGCGGATGTTTCGGCAGAAGCAGGTGCGGAACTTTGGATATTAGCTTGCGCTGTGCCATCATCTTGGTCGATTACTTTCTGTTCTGCAATGTATGCTAAAATATCTGCTTTGAGCTGAGGATATTGTTCCAAATAGCTTCTTTGCATCCGAAACATATATGAATTATAACGAGCAATTTCAATCGTAAATTTTTGCGCCAGATTTCGCAAGTCTGTGAGGTTGTTACTCTCAAGATTGTAGTGCGCAATCTTTTTTGTCCCGTCTTTATCTTCAAATTTTCTGTTTAGTTCATCGCCGGGTTGTGGCTTTCTAAAAACGGTGGCGTTCTCGCAATAAGCTATAATCTCCCGGTTGTTATCTGTTTCGCTTACCTTTTTCACATATACAATCAACACATCAGAAACAGACTCTTTTGCACCCGCTTCAATTCTATCAATATCTACACCATCCTTCGGTGGAACATAACCATAATATTTATCATCTAAAGGGTTGCGGTCTAAGTTGAAAAGCTCAAAGCCTGTTAATTTATCGTTATATCTTCCCGAATATAAATCAACAACAAGAATTTTATCAGTCATTATTTTTCACAATCCCTTCCAAACAGTAAATCAAAAATTGTTTTTTGCTACATACTTTTCCTAGATGATGTCGTCACGAGATGACATAAGAGTAGTATTGTGATATAATGGCAATAAAACACTGGAGGATTTTTATGAGAGAAGATTGCCATCGCCA
>JGI20163J15578_10000682_pt1 | contig 13987 bp, 13 predicted proteins | sample TergutCu122P1_FD_15578 | JGI IMG/M metagenome (IMG submission 15578)
ACCAATAAAAGTTCTTGGTGCACTCGAATTTATGCTAGCTTAAACATAAATTCTGTGTCTACATTGTTCAATTTACAAGGTACAGCGCCACCAAAGGCGGATTCTCATATTACCACTTTCACAATACCCATGTCAATACTTTTTTTCACAACTAAGCAATCTTGTATACGCTAATCCGCGTGTTCCTTTTTCGGGCTCTGCGATGTGAGTAATATGTAATCGCTACTCCTGTCGGGATTTTTAGCGACTCGCATAATTTAACACCTGTGCCTATCATTGTCAAGCATTATTTTTCCGCTTTTTTAAAAATACGCATCTTTTTACACACTCATCCGTGTGTGTCGCGCAAAAACAGAGTGTCAAAACATGACAGGATTATGCGTTAAAAAATATTCTCTATGGAAATATTACAATAAGTGCTGTATAATCATAAATGAAATACTTGTCCCTTTGGAGGTTTGTTTATGCATAGTCAAATACCTGAACTCCTTGCTCCGGCAGGAGATTTTGAGAAACTTCAAGTTGCTATCGCTTATGGTGCGGACGCAGTATATCTTGGTGGTACGCAATATAATCTTCGTGCAAACTCAAAAAATTTTGATTGTACGAATTTAGCAGAAGCAATTAATTATGCTCATGCGCATAATGTGAAAGTATATGTTGCAGTAAACATCTTCGCTCATAATGAAGATTTAGATGGCATGCATGAGTATCTGCAAATGCTCAAAGATATTCGTGCCGATGCTGTGATTATATCGGACTTAGGTGTATTTGACATTGCGCGACAGATAAAAAATCTTGAGATTCACATCAGTACCCAAGCCAATGTAACCAACTTTAAAAGTGCTTTGATGTACAAGAATCTCGGCGCCTCTCGTGTTATTTTAGCCAGAGAACTTACATTTGATGAAGTTACGAAAATAAACGATAGAATCGCAGATGATACTTTCCAAACAGAGGTTTTCGTTCATGGCGCAATGTGCATTTCTTATAGCGGGCGTTGTCTGCTTAGCAGTTATATGGTCGGCCGCGATGCAAACAAGGGAGATTGCGCTCATCCGTGCAGATGGAACTACAGTCTTATGGAGGAGCTTCGTCCCAACGAGTATTTTCCTGTGGGAGAAGCTGAGTACGGTACATATATTATGAATTCCAAGGATTTGTGTCTTGTAGGTCATATTCCCGAGCTTGTAAAAAGCGGAGTCTCGAGTCTCAAAATCGAAGGGCGCATGAAGTCCGCTTATTATGTTGCAAACACCATAAGCACCTATCGTGAGGCACTTGATGATTACTTCAAATCGGAAGAGTTGTACAACTCAAAAATTGAGCACTATATTGCGGAGCTCAGTAAGGCTCCACATCGTGAGTTTTATACCGGCTTTTTTGCTCCCAGCAATACCACAGGGCAGATATACTGCGCCAATAACACCAACAGTACCCATGAGTATTTAGGAATTGTGCTCGATTACGATGAGGCGAGCGGTTTCGCAATTATTGAGCAACGCAACAAGTATTCTCTTGGCGATGAAGTTGAGTTTATTAAGAGTAAGCACTCTCAGAAAATCTCTGAAATGTATAACAGTGATGGTGATAGGGTTAGTTCATCGCCTCATGCACAAGAGCAAATTCGAGTAAGAATGGATATACCCGTAGAAAAGTTTGACATAATGCGCGGGGTGGTTAAGAAAATGAGGTGCAGGTAAATTCTGCACCTCAAATTAAATTAACTCAAACGAGAATCAAGTGGTAGGGGAAAGTATTATCAAAAATTACTCAAAAACCCTTTCGATTTGTTGAGCTGCGTTTCGTAATGCATCTTCAACGCTCGCCTGTCTGAAATACGCAAGCTGCACAGCTTCTGCCCATATATCTAAAACTCTGGTAATTTCAGGATGTGCCGGTAGTTTTAAAGCTGTCACCTCTGCCATTTCTTTCATTACATTCAAGTATTGACCGGGATATTCACCCCAACTCTCAACCATTGCAGAAACATCCGGGTCGTCCCATGCGGAGCTGCGAACCGGGTTCATGTTACCTGCAAGATGTGTCTTATTTAAAGTTTCTCTTGACGTTGCCCATTGCAGGAACTGCCATGCATCATCTTTATTTCTTGAAGCAGAATTTATTGCCATAGCCCAAACCCATATGGCGGCAGAGCGGGTACCATCCGGCCCAAGAAGCGTTGGAGCATATCCTACATCATCCCATACGTGAGATAATTCCGGATTTTGATAAGTTGATGCAAATCCATCGGCCTCATTAAACGAATAGATAAATTGACCTGATGCAAAGCCTTGCAATGCTTCATACCATGTGAAAAGACCTGCACCTTTCGGCGAGCCTTCTTGAATCATTTGGACGAATAGTTCAGTTGCCTCTATGCTTTGAGGTGAATCAATCGCAACATTTCCCTCGCTGTCTAATAACTCAACACCATATGTTTGCAACATCGTACCAAACGTTAAATAGGTCAAATCCCAGTATTTATCGAAGCGTGTTACTATTGGGTGTACAACCATCCCTGAGTTGTCAGTTAATGTACCTTGTTGACTGAGCCATGTAATCTGTTGCGCCAACTCTTCATAAGTAGTTGGTACTGTTAAATTATATTTTTCTAAAAGACTGGGACGATATGCAAGCATGTAACTTTCATAATTAATCGGCAAAGCCCACAAGTTACCCTCACCTACACCGGTCATTGGTATTCCATTCCATCGGCATGCATTAATCAAACCGGGAACAAAGTCGTCAAAATCCCAACTTTCCGGAGTTTTGGTCGAATCATTAATAAAATCATCAAGTGGTTCAACCCATCCACCTGTAACATATTGCCATAGTTTCATAGGTGAGGTCATAAATAGATCGTACGTTCCGGTACCGGAAGATAGGTCTGCGAGCAACTTTTCAAATGCCGGACCTTCCGCAAGCACCTCAGCGTTGACTCTTATTCCGGTCTGCTCCTCAAACTCTGAAAATAAAGGCGAAATCGCATCCACAAAGGTATGAGAAACCAGCAACAGATTTATTTCTCTATCTGTTTCTGCTGAGTTTTCTAATTCCTGTACGGCTTCCTGTGTCGTATTTTGTGTCGTATCCTGCTGAATAGTAGTAGTGTTCCCGGAACATGCAACAGTAGTACAAAGCATCGCAAACATCACGATAATGGATATTACTTTTCTCATAATTTTTTTACCTCATTGTTTTAATTATTGTTATGTATTATTTACAACTTGCAACGTAGTTCGTGTATCACGTCCATAAATTTGCGTAGTTTTTCAACATTTGTTTTTCCACTCATCTCACGCGGTTCTTTGACCGAAACTCCCAGAATTGCCCCATCAGCAATCTTCAACAGTTCCACACAATTATCAATATCAATTCCGCTCCCTACAAGAATTGGTAAATTGGATCCTTCACGAATTGCTAGTACTTCCTCCGGTTTTGTTTGATCTCCCGTGCGAAATCCGGTCGCAATTAGAGATGATGCTTGAAAAAACTCTACATCACGTGCCAGTTCACAGATTGGTCGGTCAGAAACGATTGAATGACTTCCATGCTTTACATGTACATCGGCAAATACATGAATATTTTCTGCGTCCAATTTTGTTCGGTAACGCATCGTTAAACCGGATTCCCCTTCCACTATCCCTTCATTTGCTATATATGCGTTTGCCCATTGATTCACACGAATAAATTCTCCACCGAAAGCCATTGTTGCAGCAATCGAATGCATAGCAGCATTAGCTACAATGTTTACTCCGATAGGAACATTTACTTCTCGTCGTATGCGTTCACCAATTATTGCAATGCAAGCTGCAGTTTCAGGTCCAAGATGTTTCTGCATCAAAAACGGAATATCTCCTGCGTTTTCAATCATAAGCCCATCTACTCCGGCACCCACCTGCTTTAGAGCCTCTTCTACGGCATAATCATAAACCTCATTGAGACTATAATTCTTGAAGCCCGGTGAACCGGGAAGCGGTAGCGAGTGTATCATTCCTATAATCGGTTTTTTGTTTTTGAATAAATTTTCCAGAACATTCATTCTTTGATCCCCCAAACTTTAATAGCATTTTTGCGAAACACAAACTCAAGTTCTGAGTCAGACAAGCCGATTTCTTTTAGCTTCAACTGCTCTACAGCCGCAGATTGATATGGAGCATCAGAACCATACATAAGTTTTTCCGCTGAAACCTGTTCGATAAATATTTTTATATCATAAGAGAATGCCTGTGACATATCTACGTAGATATTTTCGTTTTCCTGCGCTGCAATAATTGCTTCCCACAGAAACATATGCATACCCATGTGAGCCAGTATTACTCTCACCTTTGGGAAATTCTTTGCTGCAACTGCTTGTAATGACGGCAAATCGCGCGGCGCGTCTCCGGAATGAAATAATATGTTTAAATCATATTGCTCGGCTTTTTCCATCAGAGGAGCCATCACATTCATATCATTGGGTCTGTAGAAATCATAACCTGCCACCAGTTTAATTCCTCGACAATTCCATTGCTCAACATACTTATCAATAAGTTTTCCGGTATGTTCCGCACCGAAAGTCGGATTAATCCGCGCTACGCCGATTAGTCTGTCAGGAAATTGTTTAACAGCTTCGCCTACGAGATTATTCGCTTTGTCATAATCTGCATCCCATGGCGGTGACATCACTCGATCATGTGGAAACAAGACACCATGTGATGCATTTTGTTCATCCAGGTATCGAATAACCGTTTCCGGTTTACCGGTAATCATGTATGGAGTGCATGTCGCTGATGCAACATTCCTATCTGTTCCGTAATGCATGTGAGCATCAATTACCTTCATATTTCGTTAACTCCTTTAATATACTTTTAATGTAGTTATTGCAAACATTTCAAAATGATAACGCCAATCTTGACTCCATTTCCTCCCAGGAAGGCACACTAGTTTGACAACCCCAATCTTGAACGACGAAACTTGAAACTGTCGCACCAACCTTTGCCGCGTCTATGGGTGTAAAACCACGTATAATTGCGCTTATTGTTCCGGCAGCAAATGAATCTCCCGCACCGGTAAAATCGACTTGTCGATCTGCTTGCACGATTGGAATTTCTTCATATTTGTCGGAAAATTGAATACGGCAACCATGCCGTCCTTTTGTTACAAACACCAAGTCAAGCATATACTTTTTAAACAGTACATCTTTTCCTATCTTGCTGCACAATCTTTCAAACTCGCTTTCATTTATAAACAATACATCTGCTGAAGATAAAAAATCTTCAATCAAGTTGCCCGCTGTATCAACCATTCCATTTAAGTATATTCGCGCACCGACTTTTTTTGCCACACGTGCTGCCTCTAATGTATAAGAGGAAAATTTCTCACTGATAACAATGTTCTTACAGCGAACAATTACTTCTCCGGGGACCCTTAAATCTTCCTGGTCTTTCGCAGCTCCCAGATGAGAAAAGCAAAATCCCGACCCTGCCTTGTCAAAAAAGATATAATTGTGTCCGCATAGCTTATCTTCAACAGTTATAATACCTTCAAGGTTAACACCAACATGCTCCAAGTGTTTCCGATATCCTGATGAATCAAAATCAGTGCCGACAATGCTGGCAAGCGCAGATTTAATACCTAGTTTTGCTGCGACAAACGCTACATTTGCACTGCAATCTCCATAATGCAGGGATTGCGTCTCTGACAGTTCCATATCGATTTCAATCGTTTCTCCCTCTGAAGGGTATTGACTCATACGGAAGATATGATCAAAGCTCGCCCATGCACCCACTGATAGAAGTTCCAAATCTTTCACTTTATCGCCCCCATTGTTAGACCTTTTACAAGGAAACGTTGGCAAAATAAAGCGATAATAACACCCGGTATTGCTGAAATCATGACTCCCGCAGCCATTTCTCCCCATCTTATCTGATCAAAAGTCATGCTTTGCAAAATCCCCATTGTAACAGGCATAGTTCGTCCTCCTGATAAAATTAATCCAAAAAGCAAGTTATTCCAGCTAAAAATAAAGGCAATAATCATCGCGCTACCCATACCCGGCCTTCCCACCGGAAGCATAATTTGAGCAAAAATCTGCCAAGGATTTGCACCGTCGATTTTACCGGCATTTTCTAAATCTCGAGGTATTTCACGGAAAAAACCCATCATAATCCATATAGTTAACGGCAAAGTTATTAGTTGATGCACTAATATCATTCCAACATAACTATCGTATAGTCCCACTGTTTTAAATATCCCAAACAATGGCAGGATAACCATAAGTTCCGGTGCAAAACGATAGCTCATAAATCCGAAAGCTATATTGCGGTTTGTTTTTGTATCACGTCTTGTTAGAGCATAAGCTGCCGGAAGCCCTAAAATCAGCGAAACGGCAACAGCACCACCTGAGATTATAAAAGAATTTAGGATATAGCGCACGAACTCAGGTATTTGCGAACCATGTCTAACATTTGTAAACAGTCCGCGATAATTATCTAATATAGGATGAAAAAGAAAGGTAGGCGGATAGCTTATAATGTCAGAAAATTGCTTAAACGACATAGATGCAATCCAATAAATTGGGAAAATAACCACTGTAAATAGTAGAATGTACGAAAAATATCGCATTACAAACCTTGCTGCACGTGTAATTGTATAGATCATAGTAAAATCATTCCTTTACTAAAGTTAAACTTCAATTCCGCTTTTGTACCATTTTCTTATTAAAACAGAGCTGATTATGTATGCAATAATCCACAGTGTAAACACTGCACTAAGCGCACTACCGGTGTTCGCCCAACGAAATGCTTCTTCATAAGCCATAATGTTAATCGTTCTGCTGGCATGAAGCGGACCTCCGCGTGTTGTAGCGTATATAACATCAAAAGCTTTTAATGAATCACAAACACGAAACAGCAGAGTTAACAAAACGTATGGCTTTAGCCACGGTAGTTTAATTGTATAAAAAATCCGTAATGCAGATGCTCCGTCCACTTGAGCTGCCTCTATCATATCGTATGGTAGCGATTGTAATCCCGCCAATAACACAATCGCAGTGAAAGGCAGATAAATCCAAGTATCTATTATTACAAGTGAAAACAATACGGTGTGTATGTCGGCAAGGAACGGATATCCCTCTGATCCAAACAGCCTTAAAATGTAGTTCAATACTCCGGATGTCGGTTGCATCATTGTTCTCCACATAAGAGCTGATACAATTGGTGGAATCAGCAAAGGGAGAACAATAAAAGAGCGTAAAAATGGTTGNATTTTCGTTTTTGAATCAAGTATCAGTGCAGCGCAGATACCTAGAGGGATTTGTAAAATTATGGCTAAGAAAGTGTATGAAAGCGTGTTAAACAGACTGATTCTGAATACAGGATTTTTGAAATTATTAATATAGTTTTGCAGGAAAACAAAATTATAGTCGTCAGCATAGAGTTTCTGATCTGTTAATGATGTAATAACACCCATTAAAAATGGGTACATAATCCCGATGAGTACAGCAAATGCCGGTAATATCATCAAACGATGGACTATTTTTTCATCATGTATTATTCGATATATAGGATTTGTTCTAGTCCTCATAACTATTTCCACCCCAAATAATATTAGTTTCGTTCGCCATTATACACCTTTATAAAAATTTAGCTACATCCTAAAAGCTAAATGTTTTACGAAACAGCCGAACTTAATCAGCGGTCTTATTTTCGCATTATCTTTTCATCCCGAAAACGCAAAAAGCCCGCACAGCCTTATGCCATGCGGACTCATATGGCGCTGCTGACGGGTGGGGTTGAGTTCGGAAAATTTTTTCCGTGTTTGATAATAGTAAAACTGGGAATTTTGGAGCTACTGACGGGAATTGAACCCGTGAACCTCCTCATTACCAATGAGGTGCTCTACCGACTGAGCTACAGTAGCGAGCTTACAAACGGGGACGATTGTTCTAACCGTCCCCATTATAGCAATAGTCTTACTCTACTAAGTCGGCAAATTCTTCGTTACCACGCTTTAGAAGTTTTTCATTCACTTTATCTTTGATATCAGCGAAGAAATAGGCGATTTCATTTCTGAACACGTAGACCGCTACAACTGCTCCGGCAACAGCCACAAATGCGCCGGCGGCGATGAGGATAAGTTTTGTACCTTTCATATTAGCATCTCCTTTATAAATTTTTTCAGGTAATGATTATTTTACACTATAATCACCTAAAGTTCAAGCCCTATTTTTGTACAGCTTTCATACATTGACTGCACATACTGTTTGCGTATATAATTGAGTATGGCAGTGGAATCACAATTTATGTCTAAAATAATTAGGAGAACTGAGATGACCAAGATAAAAATGACTACACCGATTGTTGAGATGGATGGCGACGAGATGACCAGAGTGCTGTGGCAGCTAATCAAAGAGAAGCTCATTACACCTTTCGTTGATCTCAAAACCGAGTATTATGATCTTGGTTTGTTGCATCGTAACAAAACGAGTGACAAAGTCACTATTGACTCTGCCATTGCCACAAAAAAATACGGAGTTGCTGTCAAATGCGCGACAATCACACCAAATGTGCAGCGCATGGAAGAATATCCGGAATTGACTCAGATGTGGAAGTCCCCCAATGCCACAATTCGCTCAATTTTAGACGGCACTGTTTTTAGAACTCCGATAATCATAGACAGTATCAAGCCGACAGTCAGAACATGGGAAAAACCGATTGTCATCGCTCGCCACGCATATGGTGATGTCTACAAATCGGCTGAACTGGTTACCGATGAACCGGGTGAATGTGTGTTAACTTTCAAAGGTGACAGCGGTGCCGAGCAATCTATTTCTGTACATGTAGCTGATGGTCCTGCAATTTGGTTGGGGCAGCACAACACAGATTCGAGCATACGCAGTTTTGCCCGCTCGTGTTTTCAATATGCTGTGGACACACGCATGGATTTATGGTTTTCAACCAAAGATACTATCTCGAAATATTATGATGGGACTTTCAAATCTATTTTTGACGAAGAGTTTGTTGACTATAAGAAGCGTTTTGATTCTCTCAAAATCGAGTATTTTTATACACTTATTGATGATGCTGTCGCACGTGTTGTTCGTTCAAAAGGAGGATTTATCTGGGCATGTAAAAATTATGATGGTGATGTTATGAGCGACATGGTCAGCAGTGCTTTTGGCTCTCTTGCTATGATGACAAGTGTTCTTGTTTCACCCGATGGAAAGTATGAGTTCGAAGCAGCGCACGGTACGGTCACGAGGCACTATTATAGGTTTCTCAACGGAGAACGCACTTCTACCAATCCTATTGCAACTATTTTCGCTTGGACGGGCGCACTCAACAAGCGTGGTGAGTTAGATGGTTTAGCTGAACTTTCAGCTTTTGCGAAAAAACTTGAGAACGCTTGTTTTGATGCCTTGAATGCGGGTTTTATGACAACTGATATCGCCGCTTTAGCAGAGCCTGCTCCGGGTGTTGATATTAAACCTGTTGATTCTTGGGAGTTCATTGATGAGATAGCGAGTAGGTTAGAGCTGGGGTGACTTGTGCGTATTTGGCAAAATTGAGAGGTTGCGGGGTTTTTCTCGCAACCTCTTTTGGCTATCTTAGAGTTCGAGAGCGCAAGGCTTAATAGGTTCGGTTATCAAAGTAGGCATTTTCGAAGCGCCTTGTCATTATCACACCGATTATCGCAAGCACCACGCCGATTGCTAAAGTCGTCAAACCGGATGTCAGGATACTTCCTCTTATTACAGAGGCAAAACTTTCAATAAACACAAGTCTTGCAATCTCGTTTGCAATCACAGAAAATATAATATGGAATAGTAGCCCCACAAGTGTAACCAACGCGCCGGCAATGCCCAGCGTTATACCGATGTCTTTTAGCACCAATCGTATGTATCTCAAATTAATTAATAACAAACAAATAATTACTGCTGCAAATAACACCCATGCCATAGTTAACACGTTTGATGAAAGTATCCATAAATTTCGACCGAAGTTAGTTTGTGTATTTTCTAAAATAGCACCTACGGAGATTTGCTCCAAAATATCGCTGTCATTAATACGATTTTCTATAAGTCTGATGTCGCTGTCAGTTAACCGATGTCCTGTCGCTCTCTCAATGGAATGTACATTATCCTCTATAACACGCGTAATGTCACCGGTTGTTATCTCATGTTCGATGTCTCCTATGGCAAGCGCGCCAATATACGAAGATAACATCTCCGAAATATCCCCACGTATCTCATGTTGATCAAGCAGTTCGTCAATCGTACTCGGATGCACACCAATCGAATCCAGCACTTCTTGGTCAATATGCTCCGCCATTGCTTCATATATCTCAAACTGTTCCATCACCATTCCGACATTCATGTCATATATGACCGTCTCTATTGTTTGCCTACTGACAGCAGTTCTCGCAATGCCTAAAAATATGCAAAGAATTGTTATACAAAACAATAATGTACAAAGAAACCCGGTGAGCGCGCTTCTCCCTGCACCACGTTGTAAAATTCTGTCAATGTTTGTTCGCATATCTGAATTGATACCTCCAAGCATTTTGTTAATGATTCTATCATGTCTAAAGACACAGCGCCACTCCTTAAGAGTCCAAGTCTCTCATCATCAAAAATTCTATCTTCCCATCCTCACCTACTTTCGCTTGTACAAATGTATCATGCGATACCCATGTGTATTCAATACTATTTTCAAATCTATATCCGCTTACTATGCCCGGTACACCAAGAATATTCTCTATGTAATCCAGAGTAGGTATTCCTCTATCTGACCTAAGCCAAACACCTACATAGGGAGCAATAGCTCTTCTATCAATCACCAAGTCCTCAATAAAAAACATTGAGGGATTTGCATGTAGAGACGTAGAAAGTACTCTATTGCCTTCTCCATTTATGGCAAAGTGTACATCACGAGCAAGTTGGAATCTCATATTTGCGACTGTCATATACTCGCTTTCTAAGTAGTTCGCTCCTATAATTTCAATAATTCTTTCTCTACATAGCACTCCTTCGCTTTCTACAAGTTCATACACCAGAATATATATTTTTTCAAGTATTTCATTTTTTTCTGTGGGGGTCATATCTTCCAATGCTATTAGCTCGTAGTTTTCCCTTCTGATATGAAGTGAAACACTTAGTATATTCCCTTGATTGTCTGCTCTTGCACGAATTGAATCTCCATTTGAAAGCCACATATAGTCGAACCAACCATGAGAATATCCGTTGTTCATACCACGCCTTCCTAAGAGTGACTCAAAGTATTCCAGTGTTATATCCAAATTGCCCCAATTTCCTTCGTAACCTCGAATAACTGCTTCGTCAAAGTACAGAGAACGGTCATTCATAAAAGGAGGAAATTGTCTTAAAGATATATTAGCAATCATATTTGCATCTCGCCAGTATGGAAATGCCAATATCTGCAAATCAGGAGCCGGGTAGAATGCAATATCACCATCTACAACTTCAAAATCAACACCAAATATTTCAGCCGCACGCTCCAGTGTTACCGGTCCGTCATTGTCAATTTCTCTCGCAAGTTCTGCAAATGCCATCATAGCTAAAACATGTGGATTTAATTCATCAAACCAATTTTCGATACCGTCATCATCGTCTAAAAGATAATCATATGGGGTATAGTCATTTGTGTAGTAATCGTTTGTATCATAATAGTCTGTAATGGTTTCATCATCATCTATCTCCAAATCGTCTGTTTCCACAACAGTAATGTGTCCAAGCCCACATGTGTACGGCTCAGAACCAAGCACTCCGATAAAAAACAGCATCCCAAGAAGAGAAGCAAGCACCAAGACAGCAGAGGTTATTACAACAGGTATCCATATCTTAGATTTCTTCTTAACTGTCGGAGACGGTGAATAAGGCTCTGCCTTCGCAACACCGCAGTTGGAACAAAACTGAGAACCCAACTCATGCTGAAAACCACAATTTTCACAAAACATGTACATACCTCCAGAATAACAATAAATGATTATAAGTATATCATATCATAACGAGATGAGTAAACACGAAATCAAATGTGGACATGGGATGGTTTTCTGCCTTATTACTTCCTCACAAACTCCCATACAGTTCTTCAAGCTGGTTTATATATGACCTCAACACATCTTTCAGCGAAGCGGAGTCTCCGCTGTTTATTTTTTGAAACATGGAATTAAACTCGCTTGCAAAGCCGCTTATAATATCATTAAGCTGTCTTAATTCGGGAAGAATTGAATCTGAATTCATATTCGGCGCTGAATTAACATTAGCAGAGTCACGAGGCACCCTACTTACTAAGGTGCCATCTTCAATTTCGCGAACGAAAGTTCTGACTTCCCGCTCAGAAGCATTTGCTAATGCTTCCAGGCTATTTTTACTTACTCGTACTTCTCCCGAAAGTATTTGCCTTTGAACATCAGAATTAATTTTGCCAATGGCAGTCAATCCTGCGGCGAGTTTTGAGTTGCGTTTTATTGTATTTCGTGACACGCTATAATGCTCAGCTAAACGCCCTGCTGTAGACCTTTGCTCCAAAGGCTCATTTTGGGCCTTTGGGTCATTTTGCGTAAATCGACTGCTATCACCACGACTTTTTTTATCGGTATTATAATGCACTCCACGGAAAAAACTAAGCTGCATAGGCGTTAAATTGCGTCTTGAAATCTGATTCTCGATTATCCAGATTATGACATCTTCTCTTGAATCAAATTCCATATCAACGGTGCTAAAAGGTATATTATGCTCGGTGCATATCCTATATCGGTTATACCCGTCAATCAAAATCCCCTCCCATAAAACAAGGGGAACAAGTAACCCATGCTCTAGAATAGCTGCCTCAAGGTCTCTGAATGTCTGCTCATCAAGCGGGGGTAGTAGGAATCTAAACTCATCATCAAGTATAATTTCTCGCATGTCTTTACCCTCCAGATTTTTACCACAGATTTTTATCATGGTTATTATTTATTCTTGACATCCTTCATCATCACTACACTAATTTATCAGCATAAGATTTTGGCGTAACATAATAGAACCGTCAGACTGTGCTGAGTTTTGCTCATATCTGCTTTTCACTCATTATACCAAAAAATCCAAATTAAAGCGAATGTTTTTACCGCAAATTTGCTCGATGTTCTTGTATGTTTTTGTATTATGATGTATATTAGCAATATATTCTATGCAACTTTTTACCATCCTACGGGGTATTAATAACAGTGATAACATACTTTAAATAAAAAAGAAAAGAGGTAATAGATGTGTTTTGTTCTAATTGCGGATCTCACAATGACGAAAATGTGAAGTTTTGTATTAGCTGCGGCACTGCCATCGCATCGGCAGCAGAAATTCAGAATGACGCAACATCACCTGCGGAACAGGTAAGCGCAACACAAGTTGAAGAACCTATGATGCAATCACCCTACCCTCAGCAACAGTACACAGCAACAAATCCACCCTATGGACAACAACCATACCCCAATAACAGCGCCCCACCGCCACCGGTTATAAAAAACAGAAAAGTACCCGTAGTGTGGGAAAGTGTAATTTATGATAAGCACTATACATTTTCCTATCAAAAGAAAGGGCGTGTATTCACTGTAAATGGATTTCCGCAAACGCTCAAAACTGACTTCTGGAGCAGTTTATCCGGATTTGATGCAGGGTTTGTCCTTGACGGCATGGATGCAAGACTTGTTATCGAAAAGAATGTGCCGGATGTTGTTGTTAATAATGTTTTTGCTCATAGCGGCAAAAAATATGTGAAAAGACCGGCATGGGCAATAGTATTTGCCATACTCTGTATTGCTATCCCGATTGTAAGTCTAGGTGGAGCATTACCCGCATTAATCGGCTTTGGTGGTGCAGCATTTTGCATCAGCATATCAAAAAGCACCCTATCAACAGCGGTCAGAGTGCTACTCTGCACACTGCTCACACTGGGAGCTTGGCTACTTTCCATTGTGCTCATCATAGGATTTAACGCTCTTTGAT
>JGI20163J15578_10000683_pt1 | contig 13959 bp, 6 predicted proteins | sample TergutCu122P1_FD_15578 | JGI IMG/M metagenome (IMG submission 15578)
ATCATTCACCTGTGAACGAAACTTTTATTAACAATATTTCTATCGAATCTAATGAAGGAGAAACGGAAAATGTTCAAGCCCTAGGAAATGAGCCAATCATGCCCTTTGGGCAAGTAATTCAAGTTCCAGCACAGATGACCCTTCCTGCAGCGGTGGCACTTGCCACACCTGGGAATCCCATCATCATACAATTGACCGAGAATGTAACAGGTCAGATTACGGTAAGTGGTGGAGTGGACATTACCCTTACAGGAGATTATGCCTTATCTTGGTCAGGAGGCACGGGAAGGCCTGTAACCATTATGAACGGTACCTTCAGGCTTAACGGAGCCACAATCACAGGTAGTACAAACAGCGGTGTAGCAATGGCAGCCAATAGTGGTTCCACTTTCCGAATGTACAGCGGAAGTATCGAAGGCAATACCATATCAGGCATTGGAAATCACGGAGCAGGCGTTCGTGTTTTAGAAGGAAATACCTTTTATATGTTTGGTGGTTACATCCAGGACAACCACTCAGAAGATAGTGGTGCTGGTGTATTTGTAGGCCAAAACAGTCACTTCCATATGTCTGGAGGTTATATCCAAGACAACATCGTTGATGGAGGAAGGAACAATCCTCTTGGCGGCGGCGGTCGTGCTGGAGGAGGCGTATATGTATATGCTGGCCTTGTAACCAGCCCTGATATTGCCATATTTAACATGACAGGCGGTACAATACAGCGTAATGAAGCCCCTATGCATATTTGGCGAAATGGTGGCGGTGGCGTTTTATTAGGCCATGGAACTGGCACTGGTGGAGCTAGATTTTACATGTCCGGAACAGCTCTGCTTTACGATAACTTTTCTGGTTCCCAAGGTGGGGGAGCAGCCATCCATCGTCATAATTACATGATTATGGGGAAATGCTATCATGGGAACTATGATGCTTTTACCAGTTGTGACCCTACTCACACGGGACCCTGTCACCATTGTGAGACCTTAGGCATTAGTGATTGTTGTATCTGTTGTGACAATCCACGGATATGCCCTTGTCGAGAAGGGACCCTGCGATGCGATTGTTGTCAGGTAATGACAGAAGGTCCAGCGGTTCGAGGAAATACTGCCAGAATCAACGGGGGTGGTCTAGCCATCTGGGGATATCTGGAGATGTATTACGGAGCTATTGAAGATAACGTTGCCCAAGGGAATTGGAATCCAGGTGTTCCTGGAAATATTGGTGACCGAAATGGTGGCGGAACCGACATCAGTGGAACTGGTGGTGGTGTTTTTGTTGGACAAGATAGAGGACGCTTTAACATGCACGGAGGTTATATTCGCCGAAATGAAGCCAATACAGGCGGTGGAGTAGGAATGAGTGCCCTAAACCTGCCACCTTGGTTCCATATGTATGGAGGTTTTATCTTAGACAATAGAGCCGTATTGAATCCTTATTACCCAAGGCACGGAGTAGGAGCCGATCCACCTGTTGACCTATTGGGATGGTGGACCGGTTATGGGGCTGCCATCTACATGCGAGGTTCCCCAGTGGTGCGTATTCATGGAGGTGTAATTAATGGGAACGATGCCGATATGAACGGTGGTGCGTTTGCCATTAGGGATGTTCAATATAACGTACACACTGGTGCCTATCCTTTGCCAGGTCATCTGTCTATTTTGGGTGGCGTAGTATCTGACAATATCGCCAACAACGGAGGCGCAATCTATTCGGCTTTAGAAAACTTTTATCCTGATCCTGCAGAAGATATATTTGTAGATGCTCCAGCGTTGCTTACAAGAAACATTGCTCGTAATGGGATGTTTGTGAATACCGATGTAGCTGATATTAACGCAGATACCGTTCTTCCTCACAGAATGACGATATATACCCATGCCTTTACCAATCACGATATCTTTGTACCTACAGAGCATGAACTGACGTTGATTAAAGCAGTGGTAGATCCACAAAGAATATATGCTCCAGGAGATAGAGTTCAGTACAGGATTATTGTACGTCGTTCCAATCGATTCCCAATGTTTGACATGGTAGTGGAAGATTTATTACCATCAGGTCTTACTTTGGTGACACCAGCCAATCCTAATGACCCCAGTGATCCAGACTATCACTATCAAGTGAGATTTGTACCTGAATCCACATATGTGCCTAATACTCCAGGTGTTCCTGGTGGAGCAGGTCCATGGACCTTGTACAATGCTTGTACTGATGGTGGAATTCGCGTTCCAATCGTTGGCATGCGTGGAGAATCGGAAGTACACATCTACTTCTGGGTAACCATCGATGATGACGTGGCAGGATTAATTCCTAATGTTGCCACAGCATCCTTCCCAGGAGGGGAAGTTTATGATGACGAAGTGATTCTTGTTGCTACTCATCCAGAGCTTGAGAAGTTAGCTTACATCTTCTGCGTGGAAGATGGCGAATGGGTAAGACTTGCCCCTGGTGCTAACGTGTCTGTGGGTGATGAGATAGAGTATCGTCTACGGGTAACAAACCCTAATGAATTCATGATTGAAGATTACCTTGTTCAAGACACGTTAGATGGGAATCTTGTTAGCCTGATTGCAAACAGTGTTCAAGTAAGGCGAATCGCACCAGATGAATCTTCGTTAATTGCAAGCACCCATTATATCAATCGTACAGCAGGCAATGTAGTGGATGTTATTTTCCGAGAATTGTCAGCTGCACAGGATGAAGATACACCTGCGGTATATGAGATAAGTTTCAGAGTAACCGTGAGGGCTCAGGCTGCTGAGCAAGTAATAGAGAATACAGCTTATTTATATGCTCCTTCTCGCTTACCCCTTAACATCAGAAGTAGGTTAAGAGAAGATGATATGACTCTGAATGTACTTCCTTTGCCAACATTTAATGTGCATCATGAGTTTGTGTCTTCTACAGGAGAGCCACTCCCACCATTGATTGTTGCGATTACACCTGGAAGCCGTACTGACTATGATGACGAGGAGACCGTGAATCCTTCTGCACCAATTGTAACCACTGTACTTGTAACAGGAGGAACGTGGAACTTTACTCCAGGCTGGAATTACGACACTAAGACGATAGATGGAGCGGATGTTACCTTTATTGGAACTTGGACATTTATCCCAGACCCAGTAGAACCAGACACCTATACCGTTCGTCATGAGTTTGTATGTTCTACAGGAGAACCTCTACCACCGATTATTTCCGCTCTAACCCCTGGGGATAGAACAGGCTATGAAGATGGGGAGACCGTTACTCCATCTACCCCAGCTGTAACCACCGTACCTGTTCCTGGTGGAACTTGGAACTTTAATCCAGGCTGGGATGAGGATTCCCTAGTAATTGATGGAGATGATGTTGTTTTCACAGGAACTTGGACGTTTACTCCAGATCCAGTAGAGCCAGATACTTATAATGTTTATCATGAGTTTGTATGTTCGACAGGGGAACCTTTACCACCGATTATTATCGCATTAACCCCTGGGAATCGTACGGGTTATGAGGATGGCGAGACCGTTAGTCCGACCCCTCCTGCTTTAACCACTGTAGATGTTCCAGGAGGAACTTGGAACTTTACTCCAGGTTGGGATGAAGACTCACAGATTATCGACGGAGATGATGTTACCTTCACAGGAACTTGGACATTTACTCCAGAGCCAGTAGATCCTGATACCTTTAACGTATACCATGTGTTTATCAGTGGTTCACCAGAGCCATTGCCACCGATTATTGTGGCACTCACTCCTGGGAATCGTACAGGATACGAAGATGGGCAGAGTGTGAATCCATCTACGTTGACGGTGACTACTGTAGATGTACCAGGCGGAACTTGGAACTTTAATCCAGGTTGGGATGAGGACTCTCTAGTGATTGATGGGGAGGACGCTATCTTCACAGGAACATGGACATTTACTCCAGATCCAGTAGAACCAGATACTTTTAACGTGTACCATGTGTTTGTGTGTGCATCAGGAGAAGCATTGCCACCATTTATTGTTGCAATGACCCCAGGAAATCGAACCGGTTATGAAGATGGTGAGACCGTTAGTCCGACTCCTCCTGCTTTAACCACTGTAGATGTTCCTGGTGGAACTTGGAACTTTACTCCAGGATGGGATGATGACTCTCTAGTCATCGACGGAGATGATGTTATCTTCACAGGAACATGGACATTTACTCCAGACCCAGTAGAACCTGATACCTTTAACGTGTACCACGTGTTTGTAAGTGGTTCACCAGAACCATTACCAGCGATTATTATTGCCTTAACCCCTGGCAATCGTTCAGGTTATGAAGACGGTGAGAGCGTGAATCCATCCACACTGACTGTAACAAGTGTAGATGTACCAGGCGGAACTTGGAACTTTAATCCAGGCTGGGATGAGGATTTACTAGTAATTGATGGGGATGATGTTACCTTTACAGGAACCTGGACATTCACTCCAGACCCAATAGAACCTGATACCTACACGGTTCGTCATGAGTTTGTATGCTCTACAGGAGAACCATTGCCACCGATTATTACCGCATTAACCCCTGGAGATAGAACGGGTTATGAGGATGGCCAGACTGTTGGTCCAACACCACCAGCTGTAACCACTGTAGATGTACCTGGTGGAACTTGGAACTTTAATCCAGGCTGGGATGAGGATTCTCTAGTCATTGATGGAGACGATGTTATCTTTACAGGAACCTGGACGTTTACTCCAGATCCAGTAGATCCTGACACCTACACGGTTCGTCATGAGTTTATATGTTCTACAGGAGAGCCTTTACCACCAGTTATTACCGCTCTGATTCCTGGAGATAGAACAGGCTATGAAGATGGTGAGACCGTTGGGCCAACACCACCAGCTGTAACCACTGTGAATGTTCCTGGTGGAACATGGAACTTTAACCCTGGTTGGGATGAGGATTCATTGACCATCGATGGAGACGATGTTACCTTTACAGGAACCTGGACATTTACTCCAGATCCAGTAGAGCCTGATACTTTCAACGTTTACCATGAGTTTGTAAGTGGTTCACCAGAGCCATTGCCACCAATTATTGTGGCACTCACCCCTGGAAATCGTACAGGTTATGAAGATGGCCAGAGCGTAACTCCTTCCACTATGACTGTAACAACCGTACCTGTTCCAGGAGGAACTTGGAACTTCACTCCAGGTTGGGATGAGAATTCACTGACGATTGATGGAGATGACGTTACTTTCACTGGAACCTGGACATTCACTCCAGACCCAGTAGATCCAGATACTTTTAACGTGTATCATGTGTTTGTGTGTGCCTCGGGAGAAGCGCTACCGCCATTTATTGTTGCACTAACCCCTGGAAATCGCATAGGTTATGAGGATGGGGAGACGGTTCATCCTACTACACTGAATGTGACTTCTATACGAGTTCACGATGGAACTTGGGACTTTACCCCAGGCTGGGATGAGGATTCTCTAGTCATCCATGGAGATGATGTTACATTTACAGGCACTTGGACATTCACTCCTAATCCAGTAGATCCTGACACCTACACCGTTCGTCATGAGTTTGTATGTTCTACAGGAGAACCTCTACCACCGATTATTACCGCTCTAACCCCTGGGAATAGAACGGGCTATGAAGATGGGGAGACGGTTGGTCCGACGCCACCAGCTGTAACTACTGTGGATGTTCCAGGCGGAACTTGGAACTTTAATCCAGGCTGGGATGAGGACTCTCTGGTGATTGATGGAGATGATGTTGTCTTTACAGGAACATGGACATTTACTCCTGATCCAGCAGATCCAGAAACCGTGGTAACCATTACCAAGGAAGCGTCAGAAGATGAAGTAAAAGTTGACAGCAACTTTACCTACACCATTGTGGTAACCAATACTGGTGACGATGCAGCCATCAATGTAGTGGTAACTGACATGTTGCCAGAGGAAGTGACTTTTGTAAGTTCTAATTCTTCTATGGCAGATGTGAATTTTACCCATGATGATGGAGTGTTAACAGCTTATATTGCTAGTTTAGCACCTGCACAAACAGTGACATTTATTGTAATCGTAACCGCTGAAACTGTAGGTACAGGCGTAATCAATGCTGCGGATGTAAGTGGAGACAACTTCCCACCAGCTGCTGATGATGCTACAGTGGACATCATAGAAGAACCATCTGTACCATTGCCTCCTAACATAACGAAAGAAGCTTTTGTTTATGAAGAACTTGAAGAGGGTGAAGAGGAAGTTCGTGTTCTGGCAACAGTAGTTGAACCAGGGGATGTTGTTACTTACGTATTGACAGTGAACAATCCAAATGAAGAAGTATTGGTTGATCATCTGGTAAAAGACATTCTTCCAGCAGGGCTAGCCTTAGACTTGGAGAGTATTGTGGTGGCACCAGCTACAGCCTTAGTTGAAAATGAAAGCATTGAAAACACAGTAGCTGTACGATTAGACCTACCATCAGGAGATACTATCATCACCTTTGAAGCCACTGTAGTTGCCCAGCCAGATGAAGAAGTGGTAAATGTTGCCGTTGTCTATGGCCCTGAAGATGAGGAAGGCGAAAGAGAACCAGTTGATGAAGACAGTGTAACCATAGAGGTAGAAGAATACACACCAGTGGAGCAGACTGAGGACCCAACAATAACAAAATCTGCATCTTATCAAGGCAATGGAGTAAGAGTCGGAGATTCCATTACCTATACCCTCAGGGTTTACAATCCTAACGATGAGGTGCTAGAAGATTTCTTAGTAGTAGATGCTCTTCCAACAGGATTGGAGCTGGCTACCAATAGTGTGACAGTAGCACCAGTAGACGTTGTAGTTGGAAACATTGATACTGCAGACAACACTGTAGCTGTAACCCTTGATTTACCACCAGGTTACACCACGATTACCTTCAGAGCCACTGTAATATCAACGGCACCCGATAGAATAGTAAATAGAGTTGTTCTATATGGACCAGAAGATGAGGAGGGAGACAGGGCTCCAGTGGATAATGATGATGTAACTGTGGTAAGGCTACCTGCTCCAGAACCACCACCAGGACAAGGCGGACAAGGACCTGCAGGAGGACCTGGTGGGCAAGGACCTCCAGGCGGGCAAGGACCTCCAGGAGCACCAGGTGCCGATGGACGCCCAGTACCAAAGACTGGGGATGAAGCAAACATGAGCTTATGGATCAACCTGTTTGGTCTTGGATTATTCGGATTTGTGATATCATCTACACAGCTAAAACTTGCGAAGATGAAGAGAGCTAAGTCGAAGATGTATATTATCAGAGATGAATATGATAACGAATTGCATATTATTAAGCCGGAATAGAGTAGACAAGAAATAGGATGATTTGTAAGTCGGAATGAAGGGGTGTATGAGTTTAACTTGTACACCTTCTTCTTTTATGGAGGCTTTTGAAGATTCATCAGAAAGCAAGTTTCTTCCAGTTCTCTGTCAAAGCTAGGGTGGAAATGTTAGCGACGATGTGATATACTAGCGGTGAAGAATACTCACAATAAATCTGGTGATTTTGGATAAGGAGGGGCTTTCATGCAAGCATATGAATTTTTAGCTAAGGCGGAAAATGGCGTTATACCTATACCCGAAAAATTTAGGAACCGTATAACATCAAATATTAAAGTCATTGTTTTGGAGGTGAATTCCTCTGAAATTAACAGTGATCAAGCTGGGACCAAACAAAAGAGCGATTTACTTCTACCACCTACATTGGATACAAGCGGTTGGAAGTTCTGCCGGGAGGAAGCCAATGCGCGATAAAGTTTTTTTGGATACCAATATTTTGATTTATCTCTATTCCGAAAGTGAAGCTAATAAACGCGAAATGGCATGCGATATTTTAGACAATTATTATTGCGTGAGTAGTTTACAGGCGTTTAATGAAGCCAGCAATGTATGGTTCAAGAAATATGGTTGGAGTAGTGACAAAATACATAAACATCTTGATAATACACAATTGGTTTGTGATGAAGTTATTACCGTAAGTAGAGACACTATTAACAGTGCTCTTTCCTTGAAAGAACGTTATGGATACTCGTATTATGATTGTCTGATGCTGGCTTCTGCTTTGGAAAGCAACTGTGTCTCAATAATGACGGAAGATATGAGTAATGGAAAAATCATCAATGAGCAGCTTAAAATTGTGAATCCTTTTGTGTAGGCATGGAATGTACTTGGAATGATTAAAAATTCAACAGCAGTCGGGGCAAGCCAACACTTGCCCCGATTATCATGTTTATGGAATTGATAAAAATGTGAATTCATAAAACACAAAAACATGGAAACACGAAAAAATATGGAAAACACGAAATGCGAAGAAAATTTGTACCTTTTATATATTTGTGGTATAATGCAGAAGGTTGTGGGTGTTTATGATGTCCGAGACCGCTGATAAGTATATCGCAAGGTGTATTTATCAGTTGTTTCGGAATTCTCCCATAACGTAAAAACATATGATAAAAAAGGAGAAAACTATGTACAAAAAATTTGAAATGGAATTGGCAGGAAGGCCCTTACGAGTAGACGTAGGCCGAGTGGCCAGACAAGCCAATGGTGCTGTATTGATGCATTACGGGGATACTACGGTATTGTGTACGGCTACAGCCAGTGAGAAACCAAGAGAAGGCATCGACTTCTTCCCTCTAAGTGTGGAGTACACCGAGAGACAATACTCCGTAGGGAAGATTCCAGGTGGCTTTAATAAGAGAGAAGGCAGACCTTCAGAATCGGCGGTACTAACCGATCGCGTTATCGACCGTCCTATGCGTCCTTTGTTCCCTAAAGATTATCGCAATGATGTGACCTTAGAGAGCCTTGTGTTGTCTGTGGATCAAGATTGTAGCCCTGAATGGGTAGCCATGTTAGGCTCTGCCATCGCTACAAGTATCTCGGACATTCCTTTTGCAGGACCTATCTCTACCATTCAGGTAGGTTTAGTAGATGGGGAGTTTGTATTTAACCCTACTGCCATCCAAAGAGAAGAGTCTGACATGATGTTAACGGTAGCCTCAACCAAGGAAAAGGTTGCTATGATTGAGGCGGGTGCCAATGAAGTGCCAGAGGACAAGATGATTGAAGCCATCTTCGCTGCTCATAAGATGAATCAAGAGATTCTTGTTTTTGTAGAGAAGATTATTGCAGAATGTGAAAGACCAAAGCACAGCTATGAAAGCCAGCAAGTTCCTGAGTTATTAGTAAAGGCTGTCAAAGAAACAGTTTCTTCAAAAGAGATGGAAGAGGCAGTATTTACCGATGACAAACAAACTCGTCAAGAAAACATCAGAGGGATTCGTGAAAGATTAGAAGAAACCTTTGCAGATAAGGAAGAGTGGTTAGGAGCACTGGGAGCCGCTCTATATCAATACGAAAAAGAAACCGTTCGTAAGATGATTCTAAAGGATCACAAGCGTCCAGACGGGCGACAACTAGACCAACTTCGTAAGCTAGAAAGTGAAGTGGATTTGATTCCTAGAGTTCACGGTTCTGCAATGTTTACTCGTGGTCAAACCCAGATCTGTACCATTACTACTTTAGCACCGTTGTCGGATTCTCAGAGAGTAGATGGATTAGATGAGGCGGAAACTTCTAAGAGATACATGCATCATTACAACTTCCCTTCTTATTCGGTAGGGGAAACCAGACCTTCTCGGGGGCCTGGGCGTCGTGAAATTGGGCACGGCTCTCTAGCGGAGAAAGCACTTATTCCTGTGTTACCAACGGAAGAGGAATTCCCTTATGCTATCCGTACTGTGTCGGAATCCTTTGAATCTAACGGTTCCACCTCACAAGCGGCCATCTGTGCCTCCAGTTTGTCTTTAATGGCAGCAGGTGTACCCATTAAAGCTGCGGTTGCAGGAATCTCTGCAGGCTTGATAGTGGGAGACAGCTTTGACGATTATATTATCCTTACAGACATCCAAGGGTTGGAAGATTTCTTCGGAGACATGGACTTTAAAGTGGCAGGAACTCATAAAGGAATTACTGCCATTCAGATGGACATTAAGGTAGACGGTTTAACCAGACCTATCATCGAAGATGCTTTTGCGGCCACCAAGAAGGCGCGTACCTTCATCCTTGATGAAAGTATGAACAAGACCATTAGTGAACCAAGACCTGAGGTTGGGGAATTTGCTCCGAAGATTATCCAGATGCAAATCGACCCACAAAAGATTGGTGACGTGGTAGGACAAAGAGGTAAAACCATCAATACCATTATTGATGAAACAGGAGTGAAGATTGACATTAATGACGATGGATTCATCTCCATCTGCGGAACAGACCAAGCCATGATGGAAGAGGCGGCTAGGATTATTGCCATCATCGTAACCGACTTTGAAGCAGGCCAAGTCTTTGAAGGCAAGGTCATCAGCATAAAAGATTTCGGTGCATTCTTAGAATTCGCTCCTGGCAAAGAAGGAATGGTTCACATCTCTAAGATTTCTAAGAGGAGAGTGAATAAAGTAGAAGACGTTCTGGAACTTGGACAGATGGTTAAAGCCGTTTGTCTTGGCAAGGACAAAATGGGACGTTTAAGCTTTAGTATTAGGGATGTGGTGGAGTAAAAAATCGTTTCCTTAGGAAATGACAAAGATATGGGAAGATATATTTCTTTATGTTATTGGCTCTCAGCAAATGATGAAATAATAAATAACAGCGAAGTGTTGACATGTGCTATTGAGGCTTAGTCATTGCATAATTTCGCAATATAATCCTCAAAATACTGCAACGTAGAAAATCGAACTAACCTTTCGTTCCTAGGAATAGATAGGTTAGTTTTTGCTTTCTTGTATTTCTTGATGTATCCAATCATTCCCTTCTTAATCTCATAGCTTTTCCCTCGGAGAGCTTTGAACTCATTGGGTCGGATGTATGGTCTCATTTCGGTATCAATATAACCGTCATTTTCGATGACCACTGCTTTGCTATAATCGGCACCACATCGATTGGCTTTGTCTGTCCAGAAGGCATAAGGGTGATTGATGTTAGAGCGTAGAGGAATGGCAAACTTAACCCCCTCTATCTCTACGCATACTTGAATGAAAGGCCTAGTTTCTTTGGCCTCAAGTTCTGGGTACTTGGATAAAGGGTAACGGTTATGGAATTGGTCGGATAGAAATACGAATCTTTTCATCGAATAAAACCTTTCGTGACCTTAAGGATACTGGGCACTATGCTACTCTAAAGCAAAGAGTAATTTGTCATGTATGCTAGGCTTTTATGAAGAAACTCCCACATCTGTAGGAGTTTCTTCTCAGTGAGCTTTCTTTATTTTTAGTTGGTCGTGGCTCTACGACCAGGTCTTCCTAGTGAGCTTTCTTTATTTTTAGTTGGTCGCGACTCTACGACCAAGGGTTTCCATAATTATACTACAAACCAGAGGTTATGCCAACTCTAAAATGATTAAATGTTCAATGTTTTGAAACCGCAACTGTCATAGTATAGCTACGCATATATAGGCAACAGGTGTGAATTGTAGCATAAGCTTATGCTACGTGTTGGTAGTTGATAATAACAATTTGTGAAGGGTGCGTACCCTAAATGAAAAAAAGACTGACAATAAAAAGCCCACAGCAAAACAGAAATGAAATTTTTAAGAAAATAAGCGCTCACGAAAAAGAAAACCACACTCACGAAATAATAAACTACGCTCACGAAAAAACAATTGTCTAACGATTGACATTTAGAGATTAAAGAAATACAGTTAAGGACATAAAGAAATAAGTGACAAAAAAATAACAAAATATTAAAAGGATGTAAAAAAATAATAATAAATATTAAAAAAATATAAATAAATACTAAAAAAAAATTAAGAAATAAAGTGACAGCTAAAGATTCATATGTTAAAATCAGGTAACATGTACATTGAATCTGGAGTGTTTTTGTCAAGAATGTCGATGTAGTTGGTGCGGATAACAATTTCATAGAGTATTTGAGAGTACTCTCATATCTGAAGGAGGAGAAGATGATGAGTTTCGGAAATGTAAAAAAGCTAAGTTGGCGTTTGGTGGCTCTAGCTTTGTCGTTGTTGTTTGTTTTTAGTTATTTAAGTGGGGTTACCATTTCCTATGGAGCGGAGCGAATTTCCAATCCAGACAGGGAAAGAGTAGGTAGTATTGATGGGATTGACCCCAATCCAGCCGTTGGGCGGCACAACAGTTACGCCTGGGCAGGTGAGGTTTTCCAGCAAACCGATGGGGAATATCTGTGGGTGGGGATGAACCGAGATTTAGGAGCCACGGTAATTGGGGCAGCAAACTTAGAGCCTCATCTATTGGGACCACTATTTAATATGTTGAGCATCCCTCTTCCAAGTCAAGACAGGGCAGGGAGAATCTACCGTCAGAGAGTGTCTGATCCTGATGCGCCTTGGGAGTTGATGCATGCGGATACTTCTGTAAGCGGTTTTAGAAGAATGATTCTTTTTAACGATGATCTGTATGTCATTGGCGGTACAACCAATACACCCATTGCTAACTATTCATCGATTTTACGTTTCTCTAAGGATTTTAGGCCTGGAGATCGGCCAGAAGTTGTGATTTGGGAGACCCTTCCTTATGGACGCTTTGAACATTTTAGAGCAGCAACAGTTTTTGAGGATCGACTGTATATAGGAAGTTTTGATTCTAGAGTTTATGTTACCGATGGAACAGGTCTTCAAGATTTGACTCCGATGTCTGGGGATAATATGACGGGATGGGAGCTAGCCTTTGACCTTCGTGATTTTGGCGTTGGAGTACATGAACCAGAACCCATCTGGGATATTTTAGGCTTTAACGGTTCTATTTATGCATTTACATCTACCACTCAAGATCGAATTAGAGGATTTAGAGTAGTGAGGCTAACTCCAGGGCCAGAAGGGTATGAATTTGAAGAAATAGTTGGTGGACCAGGATCCTCCTATCCCTTTGGCATGGGAGTTCATGGCAATATTGCTGCATCTGGATTCTTATCCACTTCTTTTGGCCAAGATTATGTATACGTAAGTACTTTTGCTGCTGGGCCTGCTATATTAGCCTCGTTAGGGTCTGGTAGAATGGACACCGCCTTGCGTCATCTCTATACCCCAGCTCAGATTTTCCGATTTGGTGCCGATGATCGATGGGAGGTTGTTGTAGGAGATACCACAGGACCGCGGGTGGCAAGGAACTGGCAAGGGCAGAGCGTTCCCCATGTAGGCAACCAACGAGCAGGATTTTCTATTTTGCCAGATGATCGGTTCAATACTTCTTTTAATCAATACATTTGGTGGATGGCGGAACATCAAGGAAGATTGTATGCCACCACTTGGAACATGGCTAATTTTAGAGAGCATTATGCAGCAGCAAGCATTAGGCATATCGATACCATTGTAGTAGGTTCAGGAGCAATCCTGATTGAACATGCGGATCCTACTTTAGGGATCATGCATTACTTACTGGCTAGAGATCACCGTTTCATCGATTTTGGCTCTTTAGCAGCGGCAGTGGATGCTCATCTGCTGGCGGCAGAGGCTTTGTATATGAAACCTCTGAGCAACAACGCGAGGTGGTGCAAGGGATTGTAGACATTCTCACCGCCCATCTTCCAAGAGAAGATTTTAGGCACGCCGTTCAGCCATTAACGGATATTATCATGGAAGTGATTGAAGGAGTTGGAGTGGGCAATCAAGAAATGACCACTAGACAGATTGCGGCTCATATTATTGGAGAGTATGCTTACAATTCTCAGATTTTTGGGGATGTGACCACACCTCTTGGCTTTGGACTGTATGTAAGTGAAGATGGCATGAATTTTGAGCCAGTATCCATCAATGGATTCGGCGACCCCTATAACTATGGTGGTCGTGTACTAGTTCCATCGGAGCATGGATTGTACCTATTAACTGCCAATCCGTTTTATGGAGGACAAGTGTGGCGGACAGATGCTGTGACATTGGGCTTATATCCTAATGCTCCAAGTGAACTGGACATTGGCAGAGGGGCAAGCCAGGCCATGACCGTATTGG
>JGI20163J15578_10000686_pt1 | contig 13906 bp, 11 predicted proteins | sample TergutCu122P1_FD_15578 | JGI IMG/M metagenome (IMG submission 15578)
TCGGTTGATTTTAAGGCCAATGGAGCGGCGGCGGCGGATATTGCCTTTAATATCTTAGTGAATGATACTTGGCCGGACACCTTTTATTCACCCACTGCCGGGTCATTGGCATTATACATCAATGCAACCGAGGCGGACTACATTGGATTTACTATTCAAGTTCATTAGTAGAGCGAGCAGATAGGACACACTAAATGACAATTAGTATTCTTTTAACTACATTATATGGAAGTTTAGGGCAAGGATTATTATATGCCCCGGTGGCAATCGGCGTTTTCCTGTCATTACGGATTATGAAAAAACCTGATTTGACCATTGAAGGGACATTTGCTTTTGGTGCCGTAATTGCCATGACCATGCTATATCATGGTGCTCATTTTATGACAACTTTACTGGTCGCGCCTTTAGGCGGAGCGGTTGCCGGACTTACCACCGGACTAATTCACACAAAGTTGAAGATAGACGGCATTATCTCAGGTCTATTGGTAACCTTGGCCTTATTTTCGATTAATTTGTTCGTTATGGGGAGCAGTACCATTTCTGCTCCGCTAGAACGTTTTATTTTCGCGCCGGTGAGAGCGCAGTTGGTATCACTGGGAATGCGACCTTTTAATTCCCTGCTCTGGTCATACATCATTATCGGGGCGATTGTTTTAGTTGTTATTATTGCTGTTTTGTTCTTTTTGTATAGCACTTCCTTTGGACTCTCCATTCGTGCCACCGGCGATAATGAGCATATGGCATGTTCCAATGGGGTGGATACAGATAGTCGGAAAATTTCTGCTTTCATTGTCTCCAATAGTATTATTGGTTTAGCCGGGGCGTTGGTAGCGCAACAGCAAAGTGGGGCAAATGTAAACACCGGGACGGGAGTTCTTATCATTGGCCTTGCCTCTCTTGTGATTGGTGAGATTATCACACCTAAGAGTGTAAATTTATTGACCCGCTTTATTTTTATTTCTTTAGGCTCCTTTATTTATTTCATCTGTATTTCCATGGTTATTGCCACCGGCTTGTTAAGTGCTGATTGGACTCGCTTGCTTACTGCTGTGTTTGCTTTAGGCGCTTTATGTATTCCTAAACTACGCCAACTTTTTTCCGGCAATTTAAAAAGGAGGCCAAATGATCGAGCTTAAAAATATATCACAAACTTATGACAATGGTTTCGAGAAAAACGAAGTTTTAAAACCCCTTGACCTTCATATTCCGGAGGGACAATTTATTACAATTATCGGAGGCAATGGGGCCGGAAAGACCACCCTTTTCAATATCATAAATGGTAATATCCGCCCCACTACCGGTTCTATCTTTTTTGATGGCAAAGATATTGATCGGCAGAGCCACAGCGCTCGAGCGGCAATCATTGCTCGGGTGTATCAGGATCCTAATTTTGGTGTTTGTCCCGAGCTTACCATCGCAGAAAATATGGCCTTGGCTTACTCCCGGGGTAAGATGCGAGGGCTGGGGATGGCGATTCGTAAAAAGGATCTTGCTTTTTTCAAGGAAAAGTTGGCCGAGTTTGACCTCGGGCTGGAAAATATGTTACGTAGAAAAGCGTCTCTATTATCCGGTGGACAACGGCAAGTGGTAACATTACTGATGGCGACTCTACAGAAACCAAAGTTACTGTTGTTGGATGAGCATACGGCCGCTCTTGATCCTAAGATTGCCAAGCAGGTAATGGAAATCACAAAGAAGTTGGTGGAAAAGCAAGAAATTACGACAATGATGATTTCTCATAATATGAGTGATGCCATTTCATATGGAGATAGGCTGATTATGCTTAACCTTGGGGAAGTAATCCTAGATGTTTCCGGTGAGGAGAAAAAAGCGCTTACACCGGCCGAATTAGTTACAAAATTTGAATTGCAGATTTCGTCGTAAATGATGGTGCCGGCAACCCTAACGCTTAGAGGCGGGGACTTGCTTTGATGGTTAAATCGTCCTAAATGCTAGTTGAAAATAGGTAACTGGATATTGTATAATGTGGGTGACTGTCCTGAAAAGTTACGAATATGGTAATCAACCGGTAGAAGAGGAGGAGCATGTAAGATGCCAAAATTTGGAGTAAGTATTTATAGTATTAGTCGATTAATTATGAGTGGAGTTCTCACCCCTGAATCGGCGGTAGAATGGTTGTGTGAACAAGGGGCTGAAGCGATTGAAATTGTACCTTTTGGAATTGATTTGCTAACTGATAAAGGATTGGCAAGCAGGATGAAAAAAGTTGCCGATGGATATGGCATTCCGATAAATCACTATTCATTGAATGCGAATTTTTTGCAGCTAAGTGACAACGAGTATACAAGTGAGATTGAGCGTGTATCTGAACTCATGGAATGCGCAAAAGAGCTAGGTATTTCGACCTTCCGTTGTGACTGCGCGGGATATCGTCGGCCGATCGAAGAAAATACCATTGAAACTTTTATAGAAGAGCTGCCGATTATATCCAAAACATACGAAACCTTAGCCGCCCATGGCGAGAAGTTAGGGATTAAAGTGTTGTTGGAAAATCACGGATTTCATGTGAATGGAAGTGAGCGGGTAAGACTTGTGTTAAAGAGTGTCAAGTCGGATAATTTTGGTCATTTGTTGGATGTTGGAAATTATATCTGTATGGATGAAGATACATTGATCACTACCAAAAAGATGATATCATTTGCTAAAGTGATTCATATGAAAGATTTCTATATCCGAAACCAAGATCCCGGTGATGCCACTCAGTTTGATTGCTCCGGTTCATGGTTTCGCTCGGCTAATGGTCAGTACTTAAGAGGCTCGATCTTAGGTCAAGGTGATATGGATATTCGAGAAATTATCAAAACGATAAAGCATTCCGGATACGATGGTGATATTTTTGTCGAATATGAAGGGATGGAGGACTGTTACTACGGGACTAAAGTAAGTTTGGATAATTTGAAAAGGATTTATCAAGAATGTTGATAGACACAGTTTCATGTCGATACTTCATGTACGCGAGTGTTCAAGGAGTATCGCCATAATAAGAAATGACTTCTTACTATAGGAATGCAAAGAAAAGAGGTATCGTATGCATAAGCACAGATGGCACTATAATACACTCCCGGAACTGGAACAGGCGCTAGCAGGGTTGAATCTTTATATTCCATTTTCGGAAGATACGTCTGTTTTGGCAAAACCTCTGACATTGGATGGGAAAACAATTCATAATCGATTTGTTTACCAACCTATGGAAGGGGGTGATAGTGGATTGGATGGTACACCTAGTGAGCAAACCTTTAGGCGTTATAAAAATTTTGCCAAAGGTGGTCCGGGGATTATTTGGGTGGAAGCTGTACCTGTGTTACCGGAAGCAAGATCCAATCCACATCAGCTATATATACACGAAAAGAACTTAGATGCATTCAAACAGTTTGTAGAAGATATGCGATCCGAATGTTTCCGGGAAAATGGATTCAATCCGTTTATCATTATTCAATATACTCACACCGGTAGATATTCTCACCCCCATGGAGTTTCGGCGGCGATTACCGCTCATCGTAACCCAAGGATTGAAGAGCGTTTTAATCCGGAAGGAAGTATTATCATAAGTGATGATGAATTAAAGCGTTATGAAGAAGCCATGGGGATAAGTTCCGGTTTAGCCGAGAAAGCAGGATTTGATGGGGCTGAGGTAAAGTGCTGTCATGGTTATCTCGCGCAAGAATTTTTGACCGCTTATGAGCGGTCAGGACCATATGGCGGATGCTTCGAGAACCGGACTCGTCTTTTTAGAAATGCTATCCAAAGTGCACGGGGTAATACCAGCAGTTCTTTTACGATTACTTCCCGTATCAATATGTATGACGGATATCCTCATCCTTGGGGATTTGGCGCGCTGGAAGATGGTACGCCTGACTTGACCGAACCATTGCGCTTGGCTGAAATGTTACGAAAAGACGGCATGAAGTTGCTCAATCTTACCGGCGGAAGCCCCACTAATTTTACGATTACCTGCCCCAGGGACAACGGACCGGAGCATCCCTTGTTAGGGGTTGCTCGGATGTTGACTCTCACCGGAAAGATAAAACAAGCAAATCCGGAAATGCTGATTGTCTCCTCTGCTTATAGTTATCTGCGGGAATTTTCACCTCTGGCTATGGCCGGCTCTATTTTGAGCGGTGCTTCTGACTTAGTCGGTTACGGACGTTTGTCCTTTGCTTATCCCAATGCGGCCAGAGATATAATTGCGAATACTTTTGACAAGAATAAACTGTGCTTATGTTGCAAGGAATGCGGTTATCCTTGTCGGGTAAGAGGATAAGCGTATTCTCTGATGTTCTGGTTGCATATTTGTTCAAAAATCTTATTTCTTGCGACAGTTAGCAAACCGTATACACTGGCATCATAATTTAGCTCTGTGCAGACAACGGGGATAGGGCAAAAGGCGACCTTTTCTACAATCTGGTTTATAATTGGAAGCATTCGGCTAGAAAACGAAGCGTATTCTCCTCCCAGAATAACTAAGTCCACATTTAACAAGGATATCGTGTTACTTATGGCAATTGCCAAGTGGTCAGCAATGTCTACAATACAACGATCAATAAAGAAGTCACCTTCTTGCCATAAGCAGACAACATCCCTGAAAGTAAATGATTTACCTTGCCCTAGAGCAGCTAAGGTTTCGCTGGGTGCTCTTAGATGAATTCGGTTCATCAGAGTCTCTATATTGATTTGGTTTTCCAGAGTAATGGGATGTGGAGAAGAAACTTCCGTAATGAAATTGGCAATCTCACCGGCACTATTTCTTACTCCCTCGTGAAGGGTGCCATTGATGATGATTCCGGCCCCAATCCCTAAGCCGCAGTTAATGTGTAAGAGACTATCAGAAAACCTTCCCGCTCCATAATGAAATTCACCAAGGGCAGCGGCGTTTACATCATTCATGATTAATACATCAGTAGAAAAGCTTTTTTTTATTTGTTGCGACAATTCTGTTATACGCCAATTACGAAATTGCTCATTTGCTTGGTAGACAGAATCATCAGGATGGACAATCCCGGGCGCAGAAAGAGCGATGACCGCAATGTTATCGGGAGTGAGATTTTGCGAAGAAAGCAACACGTTAATGGCATTCTTAACAAGTTCAAGGCGTACCGGATAAGAAGAGCTATGATTTACCTGAATGGTGAATTTATTTAAAATTTCACCGGCGAGATTGGCCAAACTAAAAATGGTATCTTCGTTCCCCATATCAATGGCAACAATATACTGATATTCCTTATTGAACTGCAGTAATATAGGGCGTCGTCCGACTGAATTCTTCTGCTCGACCCCAATCTCTTTTACGATACCTAATTCTAGCAAAGAGGACAAATTCTCATTGATAGCAACCTTGCTAAGCTTCAATTTACGAGATAGCTCGGCTCGTGAAATAGCATCACTTTGGAATATGAAGTCTAGAATGACTCGTTGGTTAATCGAGCGGATGTGTGATTGGTTCACGGTGTTTTTCATACTTTTCTCCTTGTGATTGCCTATAATCTATTTGTAATCAATGTAAACTAATTCTAAGAATTTGCGTCATTGTAGCATAAGAGTAGATAATTAACAATATACACAATAGACAAGAATTAAGCCTCGGGATTGTTAATAATAACAATAATGATAAAATGACATCATTTATTGTTGACACAAGTATCAAACAGTTATAAAATGAATAAAATGTAATTTATTTGTTAACAAACTTTACAATTTANACTACTAACCGCAACAAGATAGCATAAAGGAACCTCCTTGAACACTCACAAGTTACACGTTGGTTCAAGGAATATCGTAACTGTTCATGAGAGCACCTCCAAAAGCTTTGCTTTTCTCGGTTACGCTGAGCAGCGAATACATATTTAACGAAAAATAATCACTTGCAAGCGATGCGGTAGAACGAGTTTTACCTTCCCGGCTTGCGTGTTTATTTTCGTGAAATATGTGCTCTCCTGAACAGTTACGGAATATCATCGATATTACTGGCTCAATTATAAGGAGGAGTTGCACATGGGCTCAATGAAACCTATGGTTCCCGGAAAATTCCGGATCACAAAAAGACAGATTAAAAGGAGTATTCCCTACTATTTACTCTTGGTGGGACCAATTGTTTATCTCTTGGTTTTCCATTATTGGCCGATGTGGGGATTGCAGATTGCTTTTCGTGACTTCCAATCCCAAACACCGATGCTACAGATGCAATGGCGAGGGTTTTATTACTTTGAACAATTCTTAAGCTCGTCTCTTTTCTGGCAATATTTTAGGAATACGGTTATCATCGCCTTTTATGGTCTTGTCGCAGGATTTCCCCTACCGATTATATTGGCCATTTGCTTGAATGAATGCCGCCGTCTCCGCTTCAAGAAAACAGTTCAAATGGTAACTTATATGCCATTTTTCATCTCGGTAGTGGTACTTGTTGCCATGATTTTACAGTTTACTGCAAGAGAAACCGGAGTTATTAACAATGTGATGGAAGCGATGGGTTTTGGACGACAAGATTTCATGGCACAACCCGGTTATTTCCGTCATATTTTTGTGTGGACGGGAGTTTGGCAATCGATTGGATTTAACGCTATTATTTATCTGGCGGCTTTATCCGGCATTAATCAAGACTTAATCGATGCAGCGAGAGTAGATGGCTGTAACAAATGGCGCCGGGTGTGGCATATCGATTTGCCCGGCATTACCCCAACGATTGTGATTATCTTAATCCTAAATATCAGTTCCTTAGTAAATGTTGGTTTTGAGCGCATCTTTCTGATGCAAAATGCATTCAACCTAAGTGTCAGTGAGGTATTATCTACCTATATCTGGCGCGTTGGGGTGGCCGGTGGGAATTTTAGTTTCTCCGCCGCCGCCGGTTTGTTTAACAATGTGATTGCCTTTACGTTGATTATAGCGGCAAATACTCTTGCTCGTAAGATGGGCGAGACATCATTGTGGTAGAAAGGAGGACTTAAATATTTATGAAGACGAAAAAAGCTGTTGTTAGCAAAACGGGGTTTAAAGTAAAAGAAACAAAGATGCGTCAAAGCTGGGATGATCGTACTTTCAGCATTGTTACAACGTCCTTCTTGATTTTTATGTGTTTAATAATGATTTACCCGCTTGTTTTTGTAGTCAGCTCTTCTTTTTCCAGTGGCAGTGCCGTTATGACCGGTCGTGTTTTCTTGTGGCCGGTGGAGTTTAGCTTGGACGGCTATGCGGCGGTATTTCGCAATCGTCAGATTTTAATTGGATTCCGTAACTCCTTGTTCTATACTGCTGCCGGGGTAGCGCTCAATCTAGTCATGGGATTATTGGCCGCCTTTCCCTTATCCCGAAAAGAATTAGTGGGGAGAAGATTCTTGAATTTGTTTTTCATCTTTACGATGTTCTTTTCCGGCGGTATGATTCCCCGTTTTCTCTTAATATCAGATACATTAGGGATGATGGATAGTCCTTTGGCGATGATTTTACCGGTTATGATGAGTGTTTGGTTTATCATCTTAATGCGTACCTACATCGTTTCTTCTATTCCTGATGAATTAATCGAAGCAGCGGAGATGGATGGTTGTAGGACAATAGGTATTTTAATACGAATTATTGTTCCCTTGTCTAAACCGATTATGGCGGTCATTGCCTTATTCTGTGCAGTAGCTATCTGGAACAGCTATTTTGATGGTTTTCTATTTATCCGTAGTGCAAACCTTTTCCCACTTCAGGTGGTCCTTCGTAATATCTTGATTCTAAATAGTATGGACATTGCTATCATGGGTGATATTCGTGGGGCAATTAACCGACAGGCGATGCAACACATCATCCAGTATGCAACGATTGTAGTAGCCAGTGCACCTTTATTAATCGCATACCCATTTGTCCAAAAGCATTTTGTAAAAGGGGTTATGTTAGGTGGGGTAAAAGGTTAGAATATTTAGGTTATAAGAATTGCATGTTGTAATTCTTTATAATACATACAGTACGCTTGAAAACTCGCACAAAGGTATGTGCAAGAAATTTTTCAAGAGTACTCACATAAAAAAGGAGGAAAGAAATGAAAAGATTTAGACTCAAGTCAATTTTAGCACTGCTCGTTACATTGATGATGCTATTAGCAGCATGTGCAAATGGAGGAGCGGATCCCGCACCTACCCCGGCCGGTGATGATAATGGAGGAAATGGGCAAGAGGAAGTCGCCGAACTTCCTGCCGATCTTCCCGATGGTTGGGGAAGCATGGGGTTGACATCCGGTGGAGTACGAATTTCAGATCCCGGGCAATTCCCCATTGTACCAAACCGCGGCGACATCGAACTAGAGATTATGGTAACCGGTCATCCAATGATTATCGACTGGAATACCCATGAGATGACCCAGTGGATGGAAGAAAAGACCAATATCGTAGTAAACTGGCGCGTAATCCCCTTAGAAGGCCGAGATGATACTTTGCCTTTGGAGCTTGCTTCGGCGAACTATCCTGATGCCTTTATGAGCGTTGGCTTCAACGAAGATTTAGTCAGTCGTTTTGGAGAAACTGAAGGACGTTTGTTAGCGATTACAGATTTAATTCCTACTCATGCACCAAATCTAATGCAAATAATTGAAGATTTCCCCAATTATCTCGGCGTTATGACCATGCTTAATGGTGAGATTTATTTGATGCCCACAGTCAACCAATGCTTCCACTGCCAGATGCATTATAAGATGTGGATTAACGAAGATTTTCTTGAGAGAGTAGGTATGGACATTCCAACAACATTGGATGAATTTGTAGAAGTTCTTACCGCTTTCCGTGATCAAATTCCTAACTCCATTCCTTTTGCCGGTACTTTTGTAAGTGGCTGGGGCGGAACGATTGACTATTATATCATGAACAGCTTTACTTTCTACACTGCGCGTACTTATAGTGATCATGGCGGTGCGTGGCAAACCTTAGGTTTGTATGTAGTGGATGGTGAGGTTAGAGTACCTTGGGGCTTAGAAGAAACAAGAGATGGACTTCGTTTCCTAAACATGTTGGTAGAAGAGGGGCTCTTGCATGAAGGTTCTCTTAGTAGCGATTCTGACCAATTGATTGCCCTCGTAGAATCCGGCGATGAGCCACGTGTTGGGGTGGTTACCGGCGGTCATGGTATGATTTTTAGTGATATCAATGGTGATCGTTATCCTCTTTACATACCGATGCTACCAATGGAAGGCCCGACCGGTTTACGTCAAATCCCAAGAAATCTTAACGATTTAGGATTTAACGGTTTCTTTGTATCGGCCGATACCGAATTTGCCGAAGCAGCGATTAAGTGGGCGGATTTATTGTATGACTTTGAAGCTTCCATGAGAAGTACCTTTGGTCCATATGGAACCCACTGGGAATGGGCGCAAGAGGGAGATTTAGGTCTAGATGGCGAACCGGCTATCTACAGAATGTTAGTGCCATGGCAAGAAACCGAACCACAAAATGATCATTGGATTCAACAAAACATCTCTCGACGTGATTCGGCGTTCCGTGCCGGCGAAGCGGTAGATCCGGATGTATGGATTCGTTCACCTGCCGGATTAGAGCCATGGTTACATCAAGCAACCCTAGCAATGCTACCTTACAGTAATAATGAAAACTTCTTCCCGTTAGTGAAGTTCTCGGCGGAAGAGACTAGTGAGATGAGCGTTCCTTTAACAGATGTTACAAGTATTATCAGACAATGGGTTCCCGGATTTATTGCCGGTACATTTGACTTGGATACGCAATGGGATGAGTTTAATAGCGCATTAGAAGCTGCCGGACTTAGCGATTTAGTTGCTCGCTATCAAGCTGCTTATGATTTGTTGTTTGGAGATTAAACCCTCTATTTACTTGATGTACGATGGACTATTATTATAACTTAATGGAGAAAGTTTACTAGAAACTATGATTAAAGCTCCGGTGCGTATAACCAAATAAATGGAATATACACACCGGAGCCTTTGTAATACACAATAGCAAACTAAACGTAGCAAAGGAGAAAGCAAAATGGATTGGAATGCATATCAAGAACGTATTAAATGGTTTCAACAGGACCGCTTCGGTATGTTTATACATTGGGGGATTTACGCGATTCCTGCACGCGGTGAGTGGGTGCGTAGTGTTGAAAGAATGCCAAAGGAAGACTATCAAAAATATTTCGATGCCTTTGACCCGGTCGATTATAATCCCAAAGAATGGGCAAGGTTGGCAAAAAACGCCGGTATGAAGTATGCCGTATTAACCGCCAAACATCACGATGGCTTCTGTCTTTTTGACAGTAAATTGACTGAATACAAAGCGACAAATACCAAGGCGAAACGGGATTTGGTAAAAGAGTATGTAGAAGCATTTCGCTCTGAAGGGTTGAAAGTTGGATTATATTTTTCTTTAATCGACTGGTACCATCCGGATTATCCACATTACGGGGATCGAAATCATCCGATGCGAGATAATGAAGATTTTAAAAATCATTCGGAAGAAGAAAACTTTGACCGTTATCTGGATTATCTACATGGTCAGGTGCGTGAGGTTTGCACCAATTACGGTAAAATTGACATTCTTTGGTTTGATTTCTCTTATGATCAATTAACCGGTGAAAAATGGCGAGCAACGGAATTGGTAGAGATGGTTCGCACCTTGCAACCGGGGGTTCTGATAGACAATCGTCTTGAAGTGTCCGGAGAGGGCTTTGGCTCTTTGCTCACAGACAATCCGAGTACGTACTCGGGAGATTTTGTTTCTCCGGAGCAGATTATTCCCCCGGAAGGGATCTTAAGTGATAAAGGGAAGCCGGTTGCTTGGGAAGCATGTGTCACCTTAAATAATAATTGGGGTTATGCGGCCCATGACCATGATTGGAAATGTGCCAAAACGGTTGTCCGCAAACTGGTCGAATGTGTCAGTAAAAATGGTAACCTTTTGTTAAATGTTGGTCCGGATGCCAAAGGCGTGATCCCGAAAGAGAGTGTGGAAATCCTGACCGCGGTTGGCGATTGGATGCAGAAGAATGGTGCCAGTATTTACGGATGCGGTGGCAGTACCATCGGGCAACAACCGTGGGGGATGGTAACGGAAGATGAAGATAATATTTTCCTACATATCTATGAGGATACCGTCGGTCCGGTTCCATTAAAAGGTTTTACGAAAGAGGACTTTACTCTTTTACAGTTTGAAGAAAATGGGGCAGAGATTGTCTTACAACCATCCTGGACAACCGGGAATTATCCGGGCTATCTGTTTATCCCGGTCGGTCCGGATACTCATGGTAGTTATGCTTTGCCGAATAAGATTGATACGGTGATTCGGATGGTGAAGAAGTGATTTCCCAGAGATGAGATTAATGAGACTTATTTCTTCAGTCAATGATTTGGGCAAGGCGGTTTGAGATGATGCCTTGCCCTGTCTAAGTTACTTTATATAGGCAGTTTTATGAATGATCCTTATGCTTCTCTATAAAATCATTCAATATGCTATTCGGGATATCGGTAATAAACATGTGTCCGGGAGAGTGAGTGATGGCAATCGGCGGTTTGGCATTTTCGATGGCAGCTTGCGGGGTTACGCCACAAGGCCAGAAAACCGGAATTTCACCTTCGTTAAAAGGTACTGCTTCACCGTAATCCGGATTGCTAATGTCGGCGACGCCAATTTCTGCCGGATCTCCCATATGAATAGGAGCACCGTGGACATTGGGCATAGCGGCGGTAATTTCGTAAGCAAGTTTAGCATGTTCCGGCGTCATCGGGCGCATACTGCATACCATGGGGCCTTCAAAGGGTCCGACTCTTTCGGTCATGATGTTTGTCTTATACATGGAAACGTTACGTCCGGTAGCAATATGTCGCATCTCAATACCGGCTTTCATCAGCGCTTCTTCAAAGGAAAAGCTACAGCCAATTAAGAATCCGACATAGTCATCTTGCCAATATGCGCCGGCATCGTAAAGTCGTTCCGCAAACTTTCCATCTCGATAGATAAAATACTCAGGAATATCGGTGACAATGTTTCCGTCCGTAGCCATAAGTTTTGTCAAAGGAGAACCCTCGACAATCTCTAAGATGGGAATCGGGAAGGGATTTTTAGCGGCATACTCCTTGAAATCAGCAGCATACTCTGCCGGCAAAATAGCTAAGTTTGCCTGAGCATAGTCGGCACACATGCCGGCAGTGGGGATTTTGATTTCACCTTGACGAATCAAAGCACGTACTTTTGCGGGACTTTCTTTTACGTAATTGGAAATATCATAATTGGCCATTGTTTTCCTCCTTGTGATTGAAGAGCACTCTCGGAAAGGTTATCAATAGAAAACTATCTCAAATTGCTGAACTGCTTTTGTCGATTATATAGTTACGATGCCGTATTGTCAAGATTAATCCTGTAAGATGTCTCTTACCACATACTAAACTGCAGCTACTAATCCGTTAGAATAAGATTGCACCACTGAGTTAAGCTAATTTGAGCCATCGCCTACATTTCGCTTAGAGGTGGGAGACATGCTTTGATGGTTAAAATGAAAAACATGGAGGAAAAGAAGATGTTATATCGAAGCGAAAACATTGATGAACGAGGCTATATCTACGGCAAATGGATGGTAAAACCGGGTGTTTGGGCAATTACCTATCGTTGGATCAACTTTATGTATCTGATTGAAGGGGATGAAAAAGCACTGCTTATCGATACCGGGCATGGCGAGGGAAATCTGCGCCAATTTGTTAATGAAATAACTGATAAAGAAGTGGTGGTGGTAAACACCCATGGTCATTACGACCACACCGGAGGGAATGCTTGGTGGAGGCAGGCTCTAATCCACGAAAAAGGAGCAACAACCGCCAAAAAATCTTTTGGACCAATCCATGATGAATGGGCGGCAAAGATGCCTCATCGTGACTATGAGATTAAAGCATTAGATGATGGTGATTATCTTGACTTGGGAAATCGAGTTGTAGAAATTATAGGCATCCCGGCTCACAATGAGAGCAGTATCGCGATTCTTGACAAACAATCTAAGTTATTATTTACCGGAGATGAGTTAGAAGCCGGACAGGTTCTGATGTTTGTAACCAATGAAGAAATTTCTAGGGATGATATTATCCGAAAGCATAAATCTAACATGGAGAAACTTTATCGACGAATTCAAGAGATTGATTTTATCTGTCCGGCGCATAACGGGATCATGCTATATCCCGAGAAATATATCACTGACTTTATCACTTTAGCCGAGCAGCTTTTGGCAGGTGCTGCCACTTCCCAACCGGACACAGCAGGATTTGGCTTTCCGGCGGATACATCATCATCCCTTCACGGCTTTAATCGTTTTGGGCCATTAGTGCGCTATCAGTATGGTGGAGCATCATTCATATTCAAGGCAGATAATCAAAAATAGCCATTGATTTGCGAGTCCCAAAGTCATTGATTTTCATGCAAGCATGAAATAATGACCTTTTGACTCTTGTATCATAAAATTATGAGTAGGAAATATAAAACTATCTTAATTGTAGAACGAAGGGAGAATTGACAATGAATGAAACAATGAAAACGATTATTGAGCGCTATTCCTGTAGGGATTTTGTCGCCACACCATTAACAGAGGAACAATTAAAAACCCTAGCAATGGCTGCCTTAGCTGCTCCCAGTGGCATGAACAAACAACCATGGCGGATTATCCTGCTCACCGATAAAAAATTAATTGAAGAGATGGATGTTGAAGGGATGAGTCTTATGGAAGTCCAGGACAGGGAGATGTTTGAACGGTTTGTGGGCCGGGGAGGGAGCTTGTTTTATAATGCGCCTTGCATGGTTATAGTATTAACAAAAACAAATGCTTCATTAGATTGTGGGATTCTTACCCAAAATGTCGCTTTGGCCGCCCATTCTATCGGTTTGGGAAATGTAATCTGTGGTTTGACGAGTATTCCTCTTTCCGGACCACG
>JGI20163J15578_10000687_pt1 | contig 13900 bp, 9 predicted proteins | sample TergutCu122P1_FD_15578 | JGI IMG/M metagenome (IMG submission 15578)
CTCGGCGCCTTTTGGGCTTTTGCAAAAAGCAATAATATGGAAGTGGCTCATATTAAGCCTCACGGCGCAATGTATAATGATGCAGGGGCCGACTATAATATGGCCAGAGCCATTGCCGAAGCTACCTTTGAGGTAAATCCCCATATAGCCTTTATGGCCTTGGCCGGCAGCCAAATGGTAAAAGCGGCTGATGATGTGGGTCTTCGGGTTATATCCGAAGTTTTCGCAGACCGTGCCTATGAAGAGGATGGAAGCCTTGTAGCGCGTTCAAAACCCGGCGCAATTATCCATGATGAAATTATTTGCATGGAGCGGATTATAAAAATGTTGAAATACGGCACAGTTACGGCAATTTCCGGCAAAGAAATAAATGTAGTTGCCGATTCTATATGTGTTCACGGGGACAACCCCCAGGCCCTTTTGTTTGTTAAAAAAATTACGGAAAGCCTTAAAAGCGAAGGCTTTACCATTGCGCCTTGCAGATGAGGAGTGTATTGCCGATTATAGTGAATTTTAATAACGTAAGGAGAAACAATAATATGAGGCGTATTATTTTTATAATGCTCATTTTGGCGGCAGGCGTTCTAATATTTCGAGTATTTACAAAAGAAGCGATATCTGCCGAAGAATTTACATTGCAAATGGAGGCTAAAGGCTATACTGTCAGAAATATTTATGACCCTAATAAAGTAACCTCGCTTTATGCAGAACATGGAGACTTTTCTGTCAGTTTTATGGTATATGAAACGATAAGAGAAGCCACGTCAAGTTATGGTATAATGAGAGGTTTTATAAGAGGTCGTCCGGATCTATCTTACAGAGAAATACATGGTGTAAATTTTGATAAAATCACCGGAACAGCCAGAGGTGTTTTAGGTCATTTTAGGGTACTTGTTCGGGTCGATAACACAATTCTTTTCATAGCGACGAACATGGAAAACAGAGCTACCGCAGAGGCATTATTAAATACTTTGGGATATTAGGCTTAAGTTTTTGGTATACATATTAAATTTAAAAAGCCGTTTGGCAGCTTCCGGCTTTCAAACGGCTTTTTTGCGATTATTATGATTTTTTTCGCGCAAACTTATCTGATTGTCTCTGCTTTTGAATTTTTAAACAGCCGGAGAGTTTGCTTGTAAAAATTAACAATCCAATATCCTATACCGTGGAAAAAGTTGATTCTTTTTGCGCGGCATAAGTTATTTAAAAAGGGTTACTATAAAAGTTGAGCTATTTTTTAAAAGGAAGTGACCCAATGTTTTTGCCTGAGCATTTTAGTTTAAATAAACTGCCCCGCAGTAAGCCGCGAGGGATTAAATCTGTTCACTCCGTAGTATCCGCCAAATGCCGAAACTTTTGCGTTTCCGCCTCGGGCTCAAATAAAATTATAAAATTCTCGGTTTTTATGCTGTCCTTTTGCGCTATGCTGTATTTACTGACCGATGCAAAATCAGCCATGCCCGGCAGCTTAACCGTTTCAAATATAAATAATGAGCTTCCTATACTTTATATAGAGAGCGATAATATATTTACAAATGAAGCTTGCGTAAAAGAAATCCCCCTTAAAGACTGCGAGCAGGCAGTCATCCCCGGAGGTATGACTGTCGGTATACGGATAAGCACTAACGGGGTTTTGGTCCTTGGCACGGATTATATAAGCGATATAAAAGGCGAAGCACATAAACCGGCTGACGGCATATTATATCCGGGAGATTTAATACTTTCTGTAAACGGCAATTTAACAGAAAACAAGGAAGCTCTCAAAGAAGAAATTAACCGCTCAAGGGGCAATATACATCTCAGTGTAAAAAGAGACGGGGAAACCTTGCAAGAAATTATAAAACCTATAAAATGCACACAAACAAGCATAAACAAAATTGGCGCATGGGTTCGTGATTCAACCCAAGGGATAGGGACAATAACCTATATAAACCCGCAGACTATGAAATTCGGCGCTCTTGGCCACGGAATAATGGATGTAGATACTAAAAAGCTTATGAGCATTAAATCCGGCGAGGTTACAAGCGCCGATGTAAAATCCATAAGAAAAGGCAAGCGCGGCGCACCGGGGGAGCTTGTAGGAGATATTATGATGGGGGAGCGCTTTGGAGAGGTTAGAATTAATAATCCCTACGGCTTATATGGTATTGTAAACAAAGATATAAGCTGGCTTAAAAATGCTACTATGCCTGCAGCCAATAAAGACGATGTTATGGCGGGGCCTGCTACAATATTAACCAATATAGGCTCCGAAGAGGTTGTGGAATATAATATAATTGTCGAAACTTTGAACAAGCATTCATCCGACAACTCAAAAGGCATGATTATACGTATTATTGATGAGAGGCTTATTAACAAAACCAACGGCATAGTACAGGGAATGAGCGGCAGCCCTATATTGCAAAACGGAAGGCTTATAGGAGCAATTACTCATGTTTTTGTACAAGACCCTACAAAGGGTTATGGGATTTTTATTGAGCATATGCTTAAGCAGGAGAATAGTTTTTAATGGGGTAAAATCTATTGTTTTTTATGCTAAATATCTTCACGAAAAATTTTCAACAAAAATTTTATTTTTTTGTTGAAATCTGTCGATGTTTGTGATAATATTCATAAAAGGGCACAATAATATTGATTGGTGTGATTTTGTGGATAACGGTATTATAAATGTTGCGATAATAGAAGATAATAAGGAACTTCATAAATCTATTCATTATTTCCTTGAGCAAAACAGCAGGTTTAATGTAGTAGGCCGCGCTTACGACGGTGTCGAAGGGCTTAAGGTTTTAAACGACAATCGTGTCGATGTTGCTCTTTTGGATATTGTTTTACCGGAGCTTGACGGTATAAGAATACTTGAAGAGTTTAAAGATGTAAGAGGCCCTGCCAGGCCAAAATTTATAATGTTTACGGCAGTAAGCGCAGAAAGCTTCACCAAGAAGGCTATGGAACTCGGGGCGGATTATTTTGTTTTAAAACCCTTTGATTTAACCCTTTTAGTAAGCCGCATTATTCAGGTTTATGAAAATAATTCGGGCAGGCCTTTTGAAAGTATCGTTAATCTAGACGTTTACTCGCATAATAGGCCGGAAACCACCCCTTCCACCTTTGCTATGAACATATTACATAAAATAGGGATGCCTTCCAACTTAAAGGGCAGCACATATTTAAAACAAGCAATAATAATGGGGATTGAAAACAAAGATTTGCTTGGAAGTATGACAAAATCTCTCTACCCAACTATTGCCAAAAAGTATAACACCAACTCTGCATGTGTTGAAAGGGCAATACGGCATGCAATAGGTAAAACATGGGACAGAGGCGACACCAGCGGCTTCTTCAGGACTATGGGCTGCATTTACCCGCAGGACTCAAAGCCCACCAACAGCGCCCTTATTGCTTATATAACAGAACTATATGATGCTTAATACAGATAAAAAGAACAACCCCGCCGCAGGTGGGGTTGTTCTAGATTGTCAAGAAAGTACTTTACCATCGGCAGCAAACCAAGCATATAATGCCATTTCTTGCCGCTGTGCAGATTGCTTGTATGGTGAGCTGGAGCTTATCTTTTGTCGAACGACCCTAGGATCACAGAACGGCTTGCTGTAATTGCAGCCATGTTGCCGACCACGATTTCATAATACCACGCATACTTCCTCAATTCGACCACAAGAATAACGGCGACGTCGCGTATACCGCATCCGCAAACCAAGGCTAGCTTTATCGCTTCCACAAACCATTCAATGTAAAACTTCGGCTCTTACGTTTTCAACCGTGCCAATGTCAAAAGCAATGGTAATGATTTCGCCAATTTCAATAGCGTGATTTCATTTGGCATTGCTAAACCTCCCATTAAAAAAAGCCGGGAATTTTTATACTCTCGGCCTTGCATGATTGCGCTGACAAAAAATTTTGTGATTGTTTTTCGCCGGTAATTTTGATAAAATATTATAGGTTATAGGGCATAATATACACGTCCTGCTCGGAGGCGCACAACAATAGACTGCCACAGTCCTGTGAGGATTTTATTCAAAGAGAGATAAGGGAAAGTATTTTAACAAAGAAAATATTGATATGAAAGTAGACCGAGAAATATTGTCGGTAGCCCGGGGGAATTATATCTACTTGGCCGACGAAGCCTGCCGCCGCTCCTTGCGGGATGCCGATGCCCATTATGGTTATACAGCACATTATTTGTTCGCGGGTTATGGCACATAAGAGCCCGCTTATTGGTAATCCCACAAACCTGCTTCATGTGAGCAATCCAGCAAGGTTTTGGAACGAATCCGAAAATTAGCCCCTGCAGCTACATTTTGAAGTCTTTGCTGCCCGTAAGGCGGAAGAAAATAAGCAGGCATATAACGGATATTGCCATATATACCACGCTCAGCGCAGCGGCGTTACTGTGCTGCCCGCGAATGACCTCGGTGTAGATGGCGATGGTCAGCGTCCGGGTTCTTGCCACATACAGCATGATAGATGCCGACAATTCGCTGGTGGTTTGCATCCACGTCATAATAGATCCGGAAATAATACCGGGCGTAAGGATGGGGACGGTGATTTTTGCGAACACTTTGAGATGTGATGCTCCTAGGCTTATACCGGCCTCCTCCGTACTCATGCTGATAGAACGCAGCATTGCCGATATAGAGCGAATCATAAACGGAAGGCGGCGTATAACGAATACAAGTACAATAGCCGCTGCCGTACCGGTGAGCCGGACAGGGCTACGGAAGGAAATTGCTATGGCAATACCCAACACCGAGCCAGGGATGACAAAAGGTGCCATGGATAAAGCGTCCAATGCAGTGTTTAATTTTCCAGGCCGCCTCACCACCACATAAGATATCAAAAGACCCATTATCACGATAATGAATACAGCAAGGGATGCGTAAGTGATTGTGTTGAAGATGGCGTCGCCCATCCTTGTAAACACACGACGGAACGAGTCAAGCGAATACCCCGGCCTAAACAGCACCCCTGTCGGAGAGGTGTTTCTAAACGCGGTGTATATTATAACCAGCTGCGGCAGCACCATAATGCCTATGGTCAAATAACAAAACAAATAAGCTATGATGTTTTTGATGCCCTTTACCTTGACAGGCGTCAAAGGGTGGTAAGCGTTCATTGTGTAAGAGGTTTTGACCGTTATCCACTGTTGCACAAGGAAAACCAGCAGCGTCACAGCCATAAGTATGAGACTCATAGCGGCGGCGAAGTTCCGGTTCGCGCCGATTTCGGCCATGAATTGGTTGAATATCAGTACCGGCATGGTACGAAAGCCTTCACCTATCAGCATAGGTGTACCGAAGTCAGCTAAAGCGTTCATAAAGACAAGCAAAGCAGAAGCAATGATTGTGGGCGCAATCAATGGTATCACAATCTTAAAAAAACGGAGAAAGCCGGCGCAGCCAAAGCCTTCAGAGGCCTCGTACAATGAAGTGTCCATATTTTTCAAAGCGCCCTTCACATACAGATAGACTATCGGGGTCATAGACAACGACACAACCAGCAATATTCCGGTAAAACCATAGATGCTGGGAAAATTTATGCCCATCACATCATTTAAAAAATTGGTTATGACACCATTGCGTCCCAGTAGCAGTATCCAGGAGTACGCCCCGATGAAGGGCGGCGAAATCATGGAAAGAACTATCATCATATCAAGCACGGCTCTTCCGCGGATACGTACTGTAGAGAGGATAAAAGCCAGCATGGTACCAAGCACGGCCGATACAATCGTAACCCAACTGGTGACTCGCAAGCTGTTTACTAAGGAAATCCAAAAAAATCTTCTTTCAAAGAAGCGGTAAAAGTTTATACTGCTATACTCGCCGGTCGCAGGGTCTATTATGCTTTGGCGCATTATGCCAAACATCGGGTATACCAGAAAAATGATAAACATTAAGAGGGCGCAAATACTCACAATCACCCAAACATCCAGCCTGCGCTGCCTCTTATGCAATGTCATTTTGTACACCTCCCAACAAGTTCTTCATACCATCCTCGTCAAACACATTTACTTTATCACGCATCAAATCCAGCCGGACTTCCTGGCCTTCCTCGAAATCCTGCAAGGCGTCCGCGGTCTGCATAACCTCCAACCGCAGGTTGTCCATCGTATAGACCAGATAATGTGTACTTGAGCCCAAAAACACCTTGGATTGCACAACACCGCTAAACCCCTCCCCCGAAGTTTTCATTATAAACTCTTCCGGGCGTATCGCCACCAATATTTTAACACCGTCAGCAAGCTCTATATCCGTACGGAAGTTATCCATCTTTACCCTAAACCCGTTCTGAAATACTACCGCTATACCGTCACTACGGTCGATTACGGCTTCCAATATATTACTGCGGCCGATGAAGGTGGCCACAAAGCGGTTGGCAGGGCGCTTGTAGATATTTTTCGGCGTACCCACATGCTGAAGCACGCCCGCATGCATCACAGCGATACGGTCGGAGATGGCCAGCGCCTCTTCCTGGTCATGGGTCACATACACAGTGGTTATGCCTGTGCTTTTTTGTATCTCACGGATGGCATCGCGGGTTTCTACCCGCAACTGGGCGTCCAAATTGGACAGCGGCTCGTCCATAAGCAACAAATTCGGCTCAATTACAATAGCGCGTGCCAGCGCTATGCGTTGCTGCTGTCCGCCACTCATCTTATCAGGCATACGATCGCGCAGTGCTTCCATTTTGACAGTGCGTAAAATCTTATCTACGCGCCGCTCAATCTCATCTTTTGGCACCTTACGATTTTTAAGTCCAAAGGCCACATTACCGAAAGTACTCATATGCGGGAATATGGCGTAGTTTTGAAATACCATGCCTATGTTGCGTTTAGCCACGGGCATGTCATTTATCACTTTATCGTCGAAGCTGATGGTGCCGCCCTCGATGGAAACAAAGCCTATCATCGCTCGGAGCAGCGTTGTCTTGCCGCAACCCGAAGGCCCAAGCAACGTAAAAAACTCGCCCGGGTGTATGGTCAGTGACAAGTCAGGGATAATAGTAACCTCCCCGTAACATTTCACAAGGTTCGAGCATGTTACAGATACGCTCATTATTTTTCACCTCTTAAAACCCGACGACCGCAAAAAATGACCGCCGGGTCTTATTCATTCTACGATTTCGAAAAACGCTTGCTATACCTTACCCCTCCGGGCAGGATAGTTTATTGTTTTATGAATATGTAATTTATGCTAATCCGCTGATTAACCCAGAACTCTGGTCATCAAATCCGTGAAGCGCTCGTGCAGCCGCGAGGTATTTTCCAGCATGAAATCGTCCGGATAAGGGATGAGGCGGTCGCCCAGTTTTTCTTCCAACGCTTCAAAGGTGATGAAATAGTCGGGCATACTTACGCCCATGCGGGCGGGGCGGCTGCTGGTGGAGATTTGGAAGCTCTCTTGTATCTCGTGGGACTGCACATGATCGATAAATAGCTGCGCGTTTCTCCGGTTATTTGCGTACCTGACAACAGCCGCATGACCGCCGCCATAGAGCAGAGCCTCTCTCGGATACACGGCCTCCAGATGGGTGGCACCATCGCGCACATAATTGATGAACGGGTCCTCCCAAGTAAGCGCTATGCCGTATTCACCATCGGCCACAGACCTGTGTATAGCGCCGGAGCTATCCAACATAATGCCGTGAGTCATCAACTGCGCCATAAACTCCCAGCCCGATTCGCTTTCATAATCATGGGTTCCGTCGTCTCTGGCAAAGCCGATTAATATTTGAAGCAGATGGAAAAAAGCGGAATTAGACGCCGCGGCGTTGCCAAATACAATCAGCCCTTCAAGTTCCGGTTGCAAAAGGCAGGCGTAGCCTTCGATAACTATACTGGGACAAACCACATTACGGTTGATTAAGATAGGATGCAAGCTGACGCTGACACCATTGAAATAGCCGTCCACGTTGCGCGCGTGGGGTGCCATATAATGGTCATGAGAGCTTACAAAAGGTGAGAACAAATGCATAAGATCCGCAAACTGCGTACGCCCGCCAATCATGGCTACATCAGCGATGGGGTCATCTGCCTCGGCAATCAGCCTGTTAATAAGCTCGCCTGCGGAAGCGGTTATTACCTCTACACGCACGCCATACTTCTCCTCAAATGTGGGAACAATCAGATTTAAGAAAGCCTCAGTTGTATTGGTATATACAACAAGTCTGTCGGTTACAGGTAAATCTTCAGTTGCTACAAGGATACCGGCGTTTTCTGCCCTATCAGCCGGTATCGCGGTGCCGCATCCTGCAAGCAGGGAGAGACATAATGACACCGCTAATACAAATGACAATATCTTCTTCATGGTGCAATTCCTCCTCTTTGTTTTATAAAACTTTGGAAAGTTACTGCTGTTCCATAAACTGATAAATGTCGTGATCGTCGTATCTGAACGACCATAATTGACATAGTTAATTATATGAGTTTTTCTACAGTTTGTCAATCGTATGGCTTATACGGAATTTATGAATAATAATTGGGATGCTGCGACGGATATGATTGTCAGCCAATCAAAGCACGGTGGATACAGATATTATTGTTTTCGCTGTGCTTTGATTTTTGTTTATATGTTAATGGGGAACAGATGTCGTTGGCATGACCATACCAAAGGAACTTCTTTACAAAGCCCGCAAGCTCACACCTGAGCCTAAAAGTCAGCCGCTTGAGATTGTAGGCTTTTCAAAGATATCCTTTAATATGCGTCTATTTCTGACGTTTTATTTTCGCGCTTATCTTTAGTCTCTCGCACAGTGCTTTTTTCACGTTAATGCAAGCCACCACCCAAAGGATAGAATGTACGGCAGTCAGAAGGTTGAACCGAAGCCCTATAAAAAAATTTCTGTGATTGTATAATATTTTTGTCTACCATTACTTTATGAGCCGAATTTTTGGAATCTTAATCTAAGCTGTCTGCAATACTGCCTTTAAGCCCGTTTTGATAGGGTCTGTTACGGAAGCATAATATTATCATGCACCTTAACAGGTGACACAGCACCACGCAATGAACTCTCCCTCCATCTCCAAAGAGAGCCGTCTGCCGTTACCGCAACCGAGTGACGGGCGGCTGTTGCCAAATAAACTACATTGCTCATTATCCAAACCGGTTCGCCAAAAAAAAAGTTGGGGGTACCCCATTGGTGGGTAAAGCCCAGTCGCCACAAATTACCATCATTTGTGATAGCCGCCGTATGGGTGTATGTTGCGGAAACAAACGCCACATCTTCCATAATCGGGCGCGGGTATAGTTGGGCAGGCCTTGCGGTGCTGTTTACCATTTCGCTTGCGCCAAAGCCCCACAAAGTACCGTCCCTTGTAATTGCGAAAGAAGCCCTTAGTCCCGCAGTCGCGCTAATTACATCGCTTTTAACAAATATGGGCGCGCTTTCATTTTGGGTACTATTATTTCCAAGCTGTCCGTTCTCATTTGTCCCCCATGCCCATAGGTCGCCGCAAGTTGTCACGGCCAAAGTGTGAGTACCGCTGGCAGACACAGATGCTATATTTTCCATTATACGAATGGGAGTACGCTGAAGTCCTCCTGTTGTATTGTTGCCCCACGTATATAAATCACCTGTATTGGTTATTGCAAAAACACTACCGGCGCTGCCGGTGGTTATATATGCTACATTGCCCATTACCAGGAAAGGATAACTCCTTCTATTGCCCCTGCTGCCGTCCCCTACCTGCCCATAGTTATTTCCGCCCCATGCAAATAGGTCGCCGTCCAGTGTTATTGCAAACGATGTGTCACCCCTGGCATGGGTAACTTGACTATTATATTGTAATAACCCATATTGCGAAACAAAAAACGGCGCTTGTATACTCACATGAACATATGCCACATTGTTCATAATATTGACAGGATAATAATATGCAGTACGCCTACCAGGCCTCCTGCTAAAACGACTATCCGCAACAGGAATGCTATTGTCGCCTATTACACCCCAAAAGTTATGCCCCCAGGCAAAAAGCCTGTTATCTTCGGTTATAGCTAATAAGTGCTCCCTTCCGGTTGCTACAGAAATTACATTCTCCAATGCTAAAATAGGCTCTATAGGCGGGATGTCGTCCATAGAATTGCCAATTGGGGTTCTTGATAACCAAAACAGTCTGCCTTCTCCGGTTATTGCGGCGGATATGCTGGAAAAGTCCTCGCCGCGTACGCCACCGCCACCTTCAGACAGCGACAACGGGCTCCTCACACCTATATTAACACCCGGCGGGAGCTTAGCAGTAATTGGCGGCGCAAGAGGAACAGGGCCCGGCGGCGGCAATGCGGACGAAGCTCTCAACAATGCATTAAAGGGCGTATCATGGAAAATATAAGCGCAATCTATTTTGTAACAACCACCCGCTTGTAACTCCCAAATACGGCCGTCAGTGCGTAAAAACAAAATGCGAGCATTGTAGCCGGAATGTATTGAAACTACAGAATCCATTAAATGTACAGGCGAATATCGGGTGTCAAATTCATTCCTGTTATTTGTCCAAGACTGGCCCCAGCCGTATAATTCTCTGTTTTCGGTAATGGCAAATGTCCATATATGGGTGGGATGTGCATACCCCCTCCTGAATGGGTAAACAGATACTACCTGCTCCATTATCCTGACAGGGTAATTTTGTGTCAAACTTGTGCCTGTCCCAAGGGCTCCGCCATTGTCACCCCAGGCATATAGCTTCCCGTTTGTGGTTATTGCAAAAAATGAGCCGCGGGCAGACTTTACAGTTTCAACATTCTCAAGAATCATTTCAGGTTCGCTTAATATAGGATTAATACGACGGGCGCTGGTACGTTCAAAACCAATATTGCGCCAAAGCCTTCCATCGCGGTCAATAGCCATTATCTTACCGGCCGGACTCATTCTTGTAATTTGAATGCTGGCCATATTGTCCATAACTCGTGTATGGGCGCGCGGCATATTGGGCCGATGGCTGGGGCTAGTAAGTTCGCTAGCTCGCATATATAAATATCCATCTAATGTTAATATAATTATAGCATTGCTGCAACAAAACTCTTTTACATTTGCAAAAATATGGTAAAAATTATCGTAATTCCAAGAGGCACGGTATAAACCTCTGTCGTTGGTTATAACCCATGTTCTGTTATATCTAATATGTAACGAATATACATTGGCGAATATATGAGCGGGAGTTGCCGGAAAATAAACTCTTTCTCTGCGACCGCTACTATCTTCCCATCCGGAACTTAACTGCCAACCATATACATCACCCTCAACCGTTAATGCAAAAACACGATTAGTACTTGCAGGACCTTCATAAACAGATTTTACATTTTCCATGATACGAACAGGGATACTGCGGGGATAAGTTGTCCCATCGCCTAGCATCCCGTCCAGATTATGCCCTATTGCCCATAATTCCTTATCGTTTGTAATCATAAAAATCCGTATATTCGGCGTAATCGAAAGTGGGGGGCTTACCGGCCTGTCGATATTATAAGAGCTATTATCGGTTGTGCCCCTGCTACGGCAGCTTGCAGTAAAAGATGCTACATTATCCATAATTTTAATGGGAAGCCTGTAAGGTCCTCCGTCTGCAAGAAGACGGCTCATATACATATTTTGCGAATCTTCCAGAAGCCAGAGGGTACCGCCGGTATCCAGCCCTAAAACAATGCCGCTGTCAAATCTGGAGAATACCGGTATAATTCTGGCAAATTCAGTATTGGGCCCGTGAAGTCGTGAAGCCGATTCCGCTGTGGCTCGCAAGTATAAAGCAGCGCCTGTAATTAGTATTACAACTATTGCAAGCGCAACAAAGGCGTTATTTTTGCTTTTTGTCATACTTGTAAACTCCCCTCATTAAAGAATGCAGAACAGCCGGTTAAAATCCCGACGCGATAAATTTATCAGTTATATCATCGTATATCGGTTAATCCCCGAAGCAGCAAATCCCTGTCATATAAAAACTGCCCCACAAGTGAATTGTTAAAAATCCCATCAGACGGGCTGATGCTTACAAAGAAAAACAGATACAAGGTTACTAAAATCCATATAGCTACAAAGCCAATCAAAGCCCCTGCTACGGCGCCGCCTAACTTGTTAAAGCTTCTTATTATCGGCAGCTTTGCAATAATATTAATGGCCCCGCCTATTGAGCGCATTATAATCATAAGCAAAATGAACACAATAGCCGCCGAAAGTATATTCATAAAAATATTGGCGAGAAATGAGCCTATATAATCTTCCAATGTATAGGCGCCCAGCATATGCCGTACAAAAGGAGTATTGTTTTCAGTAAGCATATCCAGCATAAAACCGGGAAGAGGAAGGTTTGACAAAATTGCCGCTTCCCCTTGCGCTATATAGTTTTCTATAATGTCGCCAAGCCCCATAGAAGATATAATATGGGTTTTCACGGCTTCATATATACCTGTATTATCTTTGAGAAATGCACCTACATAAGGATAGAGCCTTTGAGATATATAAAGGGCAGCCATAAGGCTCAGAAACCCGAAAGCCATTCTCAAAAAGCCGCTTCTGATGCCGTGCATTACACATAAACAAAAAAGAATTAAAGCCAATATGTCTAATATATTAAATATACCCATTCTGATAACCCTCTGCTCTTCTACCTTGTTCTCATTATTTCCATACGGTTTGGGCTTACAATCAAAGCTCTCTCTGGCGTGTCTAATATTACAAAATCCAAAATATCGGAAGTTGCCGTATATTCCCAAACAACCCTATTTCTATATGTTACGGCGGCAAAACTGCGCCTTAGCGCTCCGCCGCCTATAATGGCCGCCTCTTTGCCCAGCGAAAGATAAGTTATTGACCCGTCCATAATATAGGAGGCAAGCTCGTCGCCATTAACATTGTATACAATAAATGTACCCTCTGCAATTCCTTCTCTGTTTAGCAAAACAGAGCCAAAGGCTACCGCTATGCCTATACCTTCTACTGCCTCTACAAAAACTGCCCTGTTATTAAGAATATTTGACCATCTGTGCCTTACCCTTGCTCCCGGCCCCAGTTCATAAACACCAAATTGGCCGTCGGAGCTGTACATAAGGTTAGTTGAGTCTATGAAACGTACTTTAGATATAATTTCCCCTTCTAAATGCCTGAAGGAAGCAAAAAGGCCGTCGGTATAATTGGCAGCCTCACTTTCATGTATGTAATAGGCGCAAATATAAGATAAAATAATGGGGCCTGATATATCAAGATAGCTTACGACTAAAATACGCCCATCGGGGGATATGGCCATGCTCAGGGGGAACAGATTCCTTTCATTAATTTCCCTGCGTTTAACAGGAAGGCCCGCGGCGTTGAAAACATTGATATTATAGCCGGCCTCAGAGCCGGTCATAACGGCAGAATAGCCGTTGGCAGCTATATGATAGCTTAATATATCATTTTCAAAGGTTAAGGTATGCAAGCTTCCGTAAGGGCCAAAGGCACGATAAGTTCTCGCACGGTAGGCAGAAACCGCCACATAAGAGCCGCTGTGAACAAATATGGGGTTTTCATAGTTTAACGGCTGCTCCCATATTATTTGGCCAAAATGATCAAACCTTGCTATGCGGCTGCCTGTCAAAGTGAAGAATCCTGAATCATCGGATATGGTTTTTTTAAAAACATTTTCATCAAAAACTATGGAAAAGTTTTCACTCACAAGGGAAGGCGCTTCTCCGGTCACAAAAGCAGTGCCTAAGCTACCGCCCCAGATTATGTACAAAAAAACGCTGAGTACCAAAAAAATAAATGCTAATGCTATAGCTTTGACCATTGTTTTTTCCCCTAAATTCTTTCACCATATATCTACATTTTACTACATTTTTAATTTTAGGGCAATAAAGTATTTAATGATAAGTATGATTTCTATTATTCCGGCTATGGCAAACAACGGATATATTACTCT
>JGI20163J15578_10000688_pt1 | contig 13893 bp, 13 predicted proteins | sample TergutCu122P1_FD_15578 | JGI IMG/M metagenome (IMG submission 15578)
CACTAAAGAGTAAAAACATGAAGATAAAGGTAGAGGTGACCCCGATAGGGGTACCAATAACCCCTTCTGTGGTGTAGAACAGATAAGTGAATACTCGGTGTACTCGATAGCCTGGGTGACCAAAAGTGCCGGGGATAAATTGTCCCAAAAGGGCATAACCGATAAAGGCAGCAACCACCACTGTAAGGGGAAGACCTACCACACGGTAACAGGCAATGAACAAGATGATAATCCCTATTACAGCCACAATAAAATCTCGCTCGGTATAAACAGACCTCTGGGCAACAAGATTTTGGAAATTAAAGGAATGATAGAAGAAACAACCAGCTCCAACAAGTCCAAGAACCATATCATACCAAGGAAGGTGATTCACCCTTTTCTTCTTCTTGCTTGCTGGGAAAAGCAGGAAGGTAAAGAGGATGAGCAAAGCAACAAAAGAAGCGCGATGTTGCTGAGTGGGCATGGTGCCAAAAAAACTAATAATGGGGATTCGGTAAAGAGGAATAATGTTAAAAGGGAAAGCGGCAAGGACGTTATTCACCAGTAGCATATAGATGGTAAATCCAATACATGCCCAACGCATAATTAGTTTAGGAAGACCAGAGAATTGTCTAAGATTCGATTCCCTGCTCACCTTCGCCAAAACCTCTTGCATCTCCTCTTCAGTCATAGGAGTTTTTCTTTCAGAGTCAGTGATTTCTTCAGATTCAACCATTTCTTTTGAATCTTCTTCTCCAGACTCTATGCTCGAAACTTGTTCCGCGGCGTAAGAAAACATCTCTGGCTCGGTTCCGCCAGATAAATTGTCTTCCACAGGTTCAGTCATTTGCTTTTTGTAATCTGTCATTGCGCACTTCCTTTATCTTAGTAATAATCTATAATACAATCGTTGCCAAATGTTTAACTGGCAAAAGGCAAAGCGTAGAGATTGTCCTGGAACATCCAGGCTTTCGAATAGAATGTTTTGGTCTGCGATATGCAAAGTATGACGAGTATTGTGACCAATAAGAATATGAAAATCGGGTATGAGGCGATGGAAACCATCAACGCGCATTCCACCTGCTTCTAGATGAGTGAGGGTTTGTCCATCTTCCAACACATCGGGCAAACCTGCACCAAAGCTTTCAAACTCAACATAATCTAGTACAAGGGCTCCTTCATAACGTTTGTAACCCTCTGTTACAGGAGTAAGGTGGAGGGAATGAATATAACTAATCGAGAATGATTCTCCTTCCGAAAAACCTGTAACAAACAAAATTTCGTTGGTATTGGCATTTCTTATTATAAAATAAGGACTGGTAATGAAAAGCGACAACACAACAAGTACCGCCAGTACAATACAGACGGCTCTTGCTGTGAATGAAGCATTTTTAAATCTCTTAATCAATTACACCAGCGTCTCTAAAGAAGCGCTCGGCACCTGGATGAAGAGGAATGCTAATGTGTGTTACGGCATGTACTTCATCAATATATGCACCGGCTCTATGGCCTGCTGCAATCTCTTCTCTGTGATCCATGATGGTTCGAACGATGAGATATACGATATCTTCATCCATATCGGCATGTACAACCAGTTGCGCATGAACGGTTACAGTCTGAACAGGCTCCGTCAAAAAGTCATAAGTTTCTTCCCGATTAGGGTCGAAATATGTTTTCGAATAGAAATCATATTGTTCGGTTAACATGGCCACTCTTTCATCATCGATAGGGATCAGACGCAGGTCATGACGAACGCCCAATTCCATAATGGCAGCAGTTGGATAGATTGCAGTCCAGAAGAAAGCATCGATACTTCCTTCACGCATGGCATCTGCTGAAGGTCCAACTCCAAGGTTAAATACGTGAATGTCATCTAGAGTAAGCCCATGTACACCCAATATCTGAATGGAGTTTGCTTCCACTCCAGAACCTACATCTCCAATGGAAACACGCATGCCTGCTAAGTCTTCTACTGTATAAATTCCTGAATCGTCTTGTACTACAATATGAACAGGCTCTGGATGAAGTGCCATCAAAACACGAAGCTCAGGAACAGGATCTCTTCCAGCCCAAATCTCTGTACCGGTAAAGGCATAGTAAGAGGCATCATTTTGAGCAAGTACTATATGAGCATCTCCAGCTTCAATCTGTCCAAGATTGTCTACAGATGCACCGGATGCATTAGGGGTGACTTGTAGAGGGGTTACGTTACTTAATACTCCTGCAATTATACCACCGAAAGGATAATAAGTTCCACCGGTTCCACCTGTTGCAAAGGTCAAACGAACGCCTTCACCTACTGTAGCATCAGCGGGTTGTTCTGCGGCTTCATCGGGTTCAGGTTCTTCTTGGGCAACTTCCTCTTCAACCTCAACCGTTTCTTGTTCTTCTGCTTCAGCAACTGGCTGCTCCGCAGCTGGTCCACAAGCACTTATGAATGTAAGAACTAAAGCAACAATAGCGAAACATGCAATTAATTTTTTCCTCATATGATTCCTCCTTATTCATCTTTTTTATAATTTATTCTACATATCCCAGTATTATACAATATATTAGGGGTAAAATGCAAGATATTTTTTTCACACTTTCATAATTTTTTTTTGTTTGAAAATAAACTTTCATGAAAAAAGGGGTTGCATTTACCGAAAATATGTGTTATTGTATTAGTGTATTAAGCAAATGATACAGTAGAAAGGAGCAAACTTTATGAAATGGAATCTGGATTCAGATCGCCCCATTTTTTCTCAAATCATTGAGATTATCCAAAAGGATATTGTCTCAGGAGCAATGGAGCCGGGTGAGAAATTACCTAGTGTTAGAAATCTGGCGGCTGACGCTTCGGTAAATCCAAACACGGTGCAGAGAGCTTTTAGCGAATTAGAGCGAATGGGACTGGTTTATTCCCAAAGGACCAGTGGGAAGTTTATTACGGAGGATGTAGGTTTGATTGAGGAAACGAAGAAGGATATGGCAAAAACACTGATTAATAGTTTTTTGAATAACATGGAGCAACTGGGATTTACGAAAGACGAAGCATTGGCTTTAACAAAAAAAGCAGGAGAGGAGGAGCAAGATGACTAATACATATTCAAACACGAGAAATAATGCCCTCTTAGAGTGTAGAAATATTACAAAAAAATACGGCAGTAAAACAGCACTTTCTAATGTGAACCTTACCATTGAAAAAGGACGTATTATTGGTCTGTTAGGGCCAAATGCCAGTGGGAAAACCACTCTTATCAAATTAATTATGGGACTTTTAACGCCTACTGAGGGTGATATATCTGTGATGGGGCATCCTGTAGGTGTTGAAAGTAAAAAAGTGATTTCATACTTACCTGACCGTACTTATTTGGATGAAAACATGCGGGTGAAAGACGTGATTGCCTATTTTGAAGATTTTTATGAGGACTTTGATCCTGGCAGGGCTTATGAGATGCTAAGGAATCTTGACATCAGTGCTAAGGATAAGATTAAAACCTTATCAAAGGGTACCAAAGAAAAAGTTCAGTTGGTATTGGTGATGAGTCGCAGGGCGGCACTTTATGTATTGGATGAACCCATTGCTGGAGTAGATCCAGCGGCCAGAGATTACATTATTCGTACCATCCTGTCAAACTACGAAGAGACGGCTTCCATTATCATTTCCACTCACATCATTACAGATATTGAAAATATATTGGATGATGTTATCTTCTTGAAAGAGGGTCAGATTAATCTAACCTCTACGGTGGAAGAATTAAGAGAGAAGGAAGGCAAATCCATAGATTCTATTTTTAGGGAGGTGTTCAGATGTTAGGAAAATTAATGAAGCATGACATAAGGAATATAGGTAAATTACTCCTTCCTCTTAATGTGATCGTTCTATTGATGGGTCTTACTGGCGCGGTTTTGCATACCACGGGATTATTTGATTTGGAAAATGTGGGGCCTTTGCTTGAGGTATTGATCATCACTTATGTGACAGGGATGGCGGTGATTATGGTGGTTTCCTATTTCTATCCCATCATTTATTTTTATCGTAATCTATTCTCAAGGCAAGGATATCTTACCTTTACCCTACCTGTGAGTACTTGGAAGATACTTCTGTCCAAAACCATCGTTGGCTTTTGTTGGTACTTAGTAAATATTGTAGTGGCATTTCTTTCCATATGGGCAACAACAGGATTTATGAGAATGTCTGGAGAGTTTATTGTCCATTTTAACGTTTATTTTGAACGAGAAATAGGGACGAGTTTTAACCTTTTGAATTTGTGGATAATTGGAATCACACTTATTTCCTTACTGTGGTCTCTCATCACAGCATACTTCTGCATTTCTATAGGGCAACTCTTTGGGAAGCATAAGATTATCGCCAGCGTTGGAGCTTATATTGTTATATACACGGTGATACAGATATTACTAACGGCAATGTTTATTCCATTCTTGCTCAGTGCTCCTGGTGTTCACAGGATGGTCTCAGTCATCTTTTATGGTACGGTTATCGTTTCTGCTGTGTTTAGTGTATTGTTTTATATTCTAAGCGGAGTAATCATGAAAAAGAAAGTGAATTTAGATTAAGCGTTAGAAATGAATTCTTCTCACCCTATACGTAGAAGGGTCGAAGAAGGGTCGAACCGCATGAGTTCGACCCTTCTTTGCCTAACGAAGCTCTCCCTTTATCCTTTGTGATGAGGAGAGCTTCAATAATGTACAAATGACTGGAGAAGTTCGGCAGAAAATGAATGGAACTTTGCTACTTAGAAAAAAATGTGGATTTGACTTCCGCTAGCTTACTCTGTAGAATGATGATGAGAATAAGGAAATGTAAGAGAAACAATGAAAAGCGTAGGAGATGAGTTGATGGGCATGAAAAAGACAAAAATAGATAAAAGCAAGCTTTTATTTAGCAACAAAGACCTAGCCACTCTACTCATTCCACTAGGTATAGAACAATTTTTAACGGCTTTGGTAGGTATTGTCATTACCATTATGGTAGCCCATGTAGGAGAGGTGGCTGTATCAGGGGTAGCACTGGTGGATACAGTTATCTTTTTGTTTATGTGGGCTTTGATTGCTTTGACTACTGGGGGAGCGGTAATAGCAGGGCAATATCTGGGTCAGAAAAACATTCAAAAAGGCTGTGAAGCCACCGATCAGATGGTGTGGTTTACCACTTTCCTTGGCATAGGATTGATGCTACTAATGTATGCTTCCCGAGGGTTCATCGTAAATGTTGTCTTTGGAGCGGCGGATCAAGAAGTGCTGGTTCATGCCAACATCTTCTTCATCTATGTTACGGCATCCATTCCTTTTATTGCTCTATACAATGCTGGAGCGGCTATTTTTAGAACCATGGGTAATTCAAAACTTCCAATGCTAATCTCTCTTGTTATGAATGTAATCAATATTGCCGCAGGTTACCTATTCATATTTGTGTTAAATATGGGAACCCAAGGGGCTGGATTGGCAGTGCTCATCTCTCGAATTGTTTCTGCCATCATCATTATCGCTTATCTGTGCAAAGGAGATCAACTACTTTCTTTAAGTCGCACCTTACGTTATCGACCGGACTGGCAGATGATTAAGCGAGTGTTAAGAATAGGTGTACCCAATGGGTTAGAAAACAGTATGTTTCAATTGGGGAAGATTTTATTGATTAGTTTAATTGCCAGCTTTGGAACCTATTCTATTGCTGCTAATGCAGTAGGAATGTCTATCGCCATGTTTCAAATGCTACCTGGAATGGCTGCCGCCACAGGAATCATCACAGTGATTGCCCGTTGTGTTGGAGCGGGAGACTATGAGCAGGCAGAGTATTACACGAAAAAGATTGTCTTGCTTACAATGGTATCCTTGGCAGTGCTTAATGGGTTTATTTTGTTCTTTATTTCTGATTTGTTGAGTTTATATAACTTGTCCTACGAAACTAAGCGAATAGCCACAGAGGTTCTGATTTTCCATGGAATTACTTGTATTGTAATTTGGCCATTGGCTTTTGTACTTCCTGGAACCTTAAGGGCAGCAGGGGATGTGAAGGTAGTGATGGTAATTTCCCTGATTACCATGTGGGTAATTCGAATTGGCTTTAGCTATTTGTTGGGAGATTTTTTCTCCATGGGGCTTCTGGGAGTCTGGGTGGCCATGGTGATAGATCAGTCGGTGCGCTCAATCTGCTTCATTGTTCGTTATAAAACCGGTCGTTGGAAGTTGATTCGGTCGATATGATGGTTTTAGTTATTTTCCTTGGTCCGATACGATTCTTTTTCCGTTCCCATCTGAGCTCTTAACAAGTTCTTAACAACTTTGTGTTATACTGCAGTGCGTAAGGTGAGAAGAATAAGACGTGTTCGACTTATCCTTCTATGTCTAGAGGATATCTATCTTTATCTCGACGCTAAGACATGCCGATAAACAAAGCCTGCATCAGAGGATAGATGTTGAAAGTGCAAAATTAAGGAGACAATCATGGCAGAAATATTAATCGTAGAAGATGACGAAACCATAAATCTTTTAATAAAGAAAAACTTAGAATTGGTGGGACATAGTTGCCACTGTGTTTACGATGGCGAGGTGGCTCTTGAAATGATAGAAGAAAGAGACTTTGATTTGATGATTTTAGACATTATGTTGCCGAAGGTAGATGGATTTCAGGTGATACAAGGATTACACGAGCTAACCAAAGATATTCCTGTTATTTTTTTGACAGCAAAAGGTACCGTCTATGATCGGATTAAAGGGTTACAATTGGGGGCAGACGATTATATTGTGAAACCTTTTGACATGTTAGAGTTGCAATTAAGAGTTGAAACGATTTTGCGGAGAACGCAAAAAGCAGAAGAGGTGTTTGAACTAGGAGAAGTGAAGGTGGATTTGACTGCACGCCAGGTGTTTTATCAAGGGGAATGGGTTGACTTTGCTCCTCAGGAATTTTCATTGATAGAAGCTTTAATCAAAAACCGTAACATTGCTCTTTCCCGTGAGCGGTTGCTAGAGATGGCTTGGGGGTATGATTTTTATGGAGACACGAGAACCATTGATGTTCATATCCACAACATTCGTAAGAAGCTAGCTTGGGAAAAGGTGATTAAAACTGTGTATAAGCTAGGGTATCGGTTAGAAGTGGAGAGCTAGGAAATGAGAATAAAAACATTTTTAATCTCTTATGTGGTGTTTTTAATTGTGTTATTTGGAACTGTGGGTACGGTTTCCATTTATATGACTCATCATCAAACCACCATTCTAGGAGAGCAAACCACTAAACAATTTCAATCCATAGCCACCTCTCTAGCAAGAGATATTGAGGCTCTCGAGCGTAGAGGAGAAGGGCAAGCTAGAGCTTCGCTGATTGCAAGTAGGGTGAGGTTCTACGAAGCACATGACATTGAGATTACAGTTACTCCAGTTGAAGGGGATAAAGAATACCATTACAGAATTACTCAATTTGATGAAGACCAAGGGAGACATACCATCCATGTTGGGGAAATATTCTGGGGAGATCTGCATTTGGAGGCGGTGTTTGACATTACAGAAGATGTGTTGGACATGGAGGGCATTCAAAGAATGTTATTGTTTTTTGTCATCCTTTTTTCGTTAATAGGGGCGGTGGCTTTGTATTTCATATTAGATAAAGTATTCAAACCTCTCCAGATGATTGCCAAGACATCCAGAAAGATTGCCGACGGAAAATATGACGAGCGGATTATTTTACGGGGAAAGAAAAACGAGCTTTCTTCTATGGCGGAGGACTTCAACAAAATGGCAGAAGAGATTGAAAGTAGAATAGAGCAATTAGAAGAAGAAACAGAAAGAAAGCAACAGTTCATTGATAATTTCGCTCATGAGATTCGAACCCCTTTAACCTCCATCTATGGGTTTGCTGAATATATGCAAAAAACCAATCTGAAAGAAAAAGATAAAATAGAGTATACAGATTATATTATGAACGATTCCAAACATATGAAAACTATTGCGGATTCTATGTTGGAGCTGGCGATGCTTAGAAATTTTAAGCCGACTTTAGAGGAAGTACCCATTGAAGAATTATTCGCAGAGGTGAGTAAGACCATGGAAAATATCTTAAGGTCTAGTCAAGTGGAGTTGATTGTAAAGTCAATTCCTGAAGTTCTGTTAGGGCAGAAAGATTTATTGAAAAGTTTATTGCTAAACTGCGTGAACAATGCAGTGAAAGCTTGTACTCCAAGAGAGGGAATTGTCACTTTGGAAGCAATCAAGCAGGGGAGTCAGATTATTATATCTATTTCTGATAATGGCTGTGGCATCTCTCCAGAGGATTTAGCAAAGGTAATGGAACCTTTCTATCGAGTAGACAAAGCTAGAACTAGAAAGGGCAGCAGTGTTGGCTTAGGGCTACCTTTGGCGAAGCAAATCGCCAAGATTCATCAAGGGGAGCTTAGGATAGAGTCTGCATTAGGCACAGGAACCACGGTGAAAATAATCTTTACAACTTCATAATATTTCAATAATATTCCCCTAATAAACCTCCTTTATAGTGGTTATTGTAGTAGATATTGAGTGTCATCCCAAAGGGCAACTCATGATAAATGGTTTAGCTACAATCCATGGTGAGAGGAGGGCAGAGCGTAAGGTTTTGCGGAAAGTAAAACCGAAAAAAATGGTTACATAGAAAAAGAAGGTAAATAAGGAAGAAGAAAGAAGATAAAGAAAATGAAAAGAGAAATTAAAATGAAAAGAGAAATGATAAAACCTGCAATCCTTGTACTGCTGCTGGTCAGTGTATTTGCGATAATATTTGTTGCAATGAATGGTCTGGCATTTGCAGGGGCAAGAGAAGATGTGGTGCAAGAAAGAGTAGAGACAGAGGTGGCAGAAGTAATAGGTGATTATACTTTCGAAGAAGTGGAATTGTTGGACGAAATCTATGAAATGGAAGAGACTGTTCTTCCAGTAGAGTGTTCAGAATTTGACAGGTACGTGGAAGTACATTACAATTGGGGACCTTGGAAATACGATGTAGAAGGAGATGTGGTATGGTATTTGAGAGTATATTCAGATGATGGATCCTACGTGAGACGAATGAGATTGGAAGACGGTTCACTTATTAGATTCTACGCTGAAGGATTTGTGCTGCCAGAAGAATATACCTGTTTTAATGATTTTTTGAATCGATTACCCGTGCATGAGATAAGAGTGAATTTTGATTCTCTTGACGATTCCCTGATTCCTCTGGAGGCGGAAAGGTATGCGATTGCTCCTTTGCTGGAAGGGGAGATAACTTTTACGATGGAAGATATCACCCGACACAATTTAGTGTCATGGCCCGAGAGGCATGCAGATGACTTTGTTTTGCAACCACATCATCTGTCTTTTGAGGAAGTGGCGACTTTGGTGGCAGTAGAGATTTACAGCAGGCTTGGAGAGAGTGTTGATGGGTTAAGAGGAAGCATGCACTTTTTAGGACATGGCAGTGGCTTAGAGTTTCCAGGTGGAGTTTGGTTTGGCACCATCCTTGATCCTTCTAGAACGGAGCACAATTCAGGGGACGAACTTTTTATGTTTATGATTGATGCGGTAACTGGGGAGATTATCCAGCTTGACATGACTACCCCTGACAATCCTTGGTTTGGATAAGAAGAAACGATTTTTGATTACACACACTTAGAAGAAATTTTAAAAGTTAACTTCCACCGTAGATAGGTTCATCTGTAGTGGAAGTTAATTTTTCTTTAAGGCATGCTAGTTGCAATAAGCATAAATTGCATCACGTAGAAATTCCGCACATCCAACAGCCAGTTTACTTCAATGTCTTAGCGAACAAGTAAAAGATGATTCCACCTACTATTCCATAGATAGAAAAGATAAGATACACTTGCTGCAAGGTGAACCATCCTGCCAACAAAGCATAGATCAAGCTAAATCCAATCATCACTGCGTTTTGTCCCATGCCAAAAAATGACATCACCGTGGCTCGGCCCTCTTCTTTGATTTCATTCTGTAGTACATTGACCAATAGAATCTCTGTAACGGTCATCACCAGAAAGGCCAGGCCAAAGACCAGTAGAAAGTAATGGTTCCAGAAGAAGACAAAAGCCAACAGAATCAGGTAAGAGAAACCATTAAGAAGGAAGATTCCTTTGATGGTGGCAACTTTTTTGCCAACCATTGGTGCCAACAAATCCCCTAGGGCTACGAAGATGAAGCGGACGGTTAATATCCCACTGACCCATACGTAGTGCAAATCCCAATCATTGACAATAAGAGCATCAAATTCATCCATATAACTTCCAATGCTTGCAAAAAACACCAAAAAGATAATGGAAAACAGTGCGACCTTGCTTCCTTTAATAAAAGTCCCGGCCTCTTTAATGGTACCAAAGAAACCGCTAGATTCTTCATCGGTCTGATTGGATATTTTCTCTGAATAGAAATTCTTCTCTCTGATTTGCAGAGCGAAACTCACACTGATAAAGCATATGGCTGCCGAAATAAGGGCAATGGTGTCGATAGGAATAAAGGTGGCAATCACCCCTGCAGAAGCAATTCCAAAAAGCGCTCCTATGTTGGCGAAGAAATGGGCTCTTCCGTAGATCTTTGTAAATTCTCCCTCGCGGCCATCACTTTTCAGGTTGTCGTAGATTAATCCTTCCTCTGTTCCCGAAACAAAAGCGGAAGCTACGGCCCAGAAGACAAAGCCTAAGGCGAACATGAAAAAGGTATGGGAGAAGAACCATACAATGAAACATATTCCTTGCAAAACAGATGCAAGAGCAAGCATATTTCTTCTGCTCCAGCGATCAGCCAGTATTCCAGCAGGAATTTCAAAAGGTATGGCAAACAAGCTCCAAAGGGCAATCAAAAGAGCAACCTCAGTAATGGATTTACCGCGTTCTATGAATAGAATAGTGTAAAAGGCGTAGATGGGTAAACATTCACTGATGAACTTGTAAATGTATAATATTTTTGCGTTAAATGACTTGTTTCCATTTTTTATAGATTTCATGTTTTAATGTCCGCCAATTGTTGTCTGATTTACTATCAAAGTTTCTTTACAAAGTAAGAGTTAGGGTGAAGGTACTCAGATTCTTATCGAGACCTTAGTCATTGGCTTTAAGAAAGGGGTCACTCGCTATACATGGTAAATATCACCACCTCAGGTCGTGCGAATATTCGAGGCCAGAAGTAATAAACTCCAATTCCGCTACTTGTAAATACTGGAACATCGTCTGCAGAAGTTGCGAATCCATGGGCGAAACGTGTTCCGTAGCTGGTAATGTGATCTAACAATAAATAAACAGGAAAGCCAAAAAAGGTAATCTGTCCTTGATGGGTGTGACCTGCAAGAATCAAATCAACGTCACTTGTTGGTTGCTCCATTGAAACATCTGGATTATGGGTAAGAAGTAAGATGAAATCCTCTGGATATGCTCCTGCAATGGCCCCTGCAATGTTTGGATGTCTATTCCACAAGTCTTGAACTCCTGCCAGATAAAATCCTTCTCTGACCCTGGCACCACTGTTGTCAAGTGGTGTAATCCCCAGTCGCCTCATGGCGCCAAAGAGTAGTTGATACTGATCATGATTGCCCTCCACCCCAAAGATGCCATCTGTAGTTATAGTGTGGGAGATTTCTCGAAGGGTTCCTTGATAACGAGAGTTTATCATAGAAAAATCCCCGCCAAGAAGAAGCAAATCCAAGTTTTTCTGATTAAGCCTAGCCACCACGTTTGCCATATCTTCATCTGATATGGTATGCATATCTGTCATAAATCCAATGCGATAGCCGTCTAAGGCGGCTGGCCAATTTGTAGAATAGAAATCAACCTCTACATAACGAACCCTTGTATCTAGGGTAAGACTATGAACAACGTGGATGAGAGGAATGATGGCAATAACCATCCCTAGAATTAATGCGACCTTAAAGTTCGTTTTGCCCCTTTTGTGCTTGAAAAGGAAAGCACCAAGAGCCGCACCAATGCCACCAAGAGCTAAAGTGAAGAAGATTAAAGTCCTCTCGCTCATTCGCCATTTTTTATGAATGGCCTTATGTTTATCTACTCCATAAAGAGTGAATGTGAAAAGATTAATCAATATGAAGAAAATAAGGAATAATCTTATAAATCCAAAGAGATAGATGAAATTAATGATTCTAATAATGATTTCCAAGGGCAAATCGTCCTTTCTTGTATCCTTGTAGTTTTGCACAAAAAAAGTTTAGGAGGAGTCACCACCTAAACATTTTGTCTGTTGGTTTTTACACCATGTTTTTAAGGCGGTCATTCTTCTTTCTAAGTTCTGCGAGCTCGTGGAGAAGGGAATCAACATTCTGTTGGTATTCCTCTGGTGCATCTTCCTTTTGCTTGATGATGGTTTCAAAATCGTATGTTTCTAGTATTCTTTGCAATCTTTCGGAAAAAGTTTCTCTTCCTCTTCTCATTATTAACTACCTCCGATGTTATTGGGTCTAATTGCTATGCCTAGATAACAATCTTATTTTCGTTTTTTAATTGAATACAATAATCATTATACAATAGGTTTGCCAGAAAAGTAACTACTATCTACCAATATTACAAATATATTCGGCTTGATTACTTGACAGCAACCTAAAAGTTCCTACTTGATTAGCGTCATGCTGTTGTCACACAATGGACAGTCTGCTATAATTGAGATGTAATTATCACACATGACAGAGGAGGTACACATGCAGAAAGTTAATCTTGGGAATACCGGTTTAGAAATTAGTAGAGTTGTCTTTGGTGGTATTATCGTCATGAACGAAACCTCGGAGGATAGTGCCAGATATGTGGAATATGCCATTAATAAAGGAGTGAATTACTTCGATGTTGCTCCCGGTTATAAAGATGCCGAAAGTATGTTAGGGCCTGCTCTTGCCCCCTATCGAAAGGATGTATACCTAGCATGCAAGAGCATGGAAAGAGGTAGTGAAAAGATCAAGGCGGAATTAGACCGTTCATTGAAACTTTTACAAACAGATTATTTTGATGTTTACCAGTTACACGAATTAACAACACAAGAAGATATTGATTTAGCATTTGCAAAGGGCGGTTCTCTTGAGGTTTTGCTAAAAGCTAAAGAAGAAGGCATCATAAGAAATCTAGGTTTCTCCGCGCATAATGAAGATATTGCGATTCAAGCAATGGCATATTATGATTTTAAGACAGTATTATTCCCTATTAATTGGGCATTACTTTTACAAAAAAACTTTGGTCGTAGATTGCTTTCTATCTGCAAATATAAAAATATGGGCATATTAGCTATGAAATCACTCATCGAAAGAAATTGGCGGAGTGAAGAAGAGAATAAAAGATATCCAAAGTCATGGTGTAAACCAATATATGATGAGGAATGGGCAATGGCGGCGTTAAAATATGCCTTAGCAACAGGGGCTGACACCTTAGTTCCACCAGGTAATTTCGAAAACTTTAAATTCGTTGTTGAACGAATTGATGAGCTTTTAGCGAATCCATTAAACGATCAGGATATTGCCTTACTTCAAGGAAAGCTTGCTCAGGTAGAGGGGGAGTTGATTTTTTAACCATCTAAACAAGTCCCACTTATATACTGGAGTAGAGTTTATTAGTTACGGCCTCTGATATGGTAGAGGTGTTGGTAAGCAATTTATATTTTCTGCTTTAAAAACTAGACGGGTTGCGGAGGAGTGTCGTGATAATGAGGAAAATAATTTATTATTTTACTGGAACAGGAAATAGTATGCGTGCAGCCGAAAAGATAGCAGCGCGTCTTAAAGATACCGCAATTATTTCCATGCGCTGTAATCCGATAGAGACTCCTGCCACTGATGCCGATATTATAGGATTTATTTATCCGGTATATCATTGGACTATGCCAGAGCCTGTGGTGGAATTTATCAAAGAATTATCAATCAACCCGAATGCATATATCTTTGTAGTTGCTATGCCAAGTTTTATCCTTGGG
>JGI20163J15578_10000689_pt1 | contig 13891 bp, 7 predicted proteins | sample TergutCu122P1_FD_15578 | JGI IMG/M metagenome (IMG submission 15578)
GTGCCTATTTTTATTATCTCTTAGGTTTTCGGCTTCTCGAAACCGCACTTGAAAGGGTTGTGTCGCTAAGGCAAGCCCTCTGATGCAGTGTGAACTGTAACAGTCTTTTGGCAACAGCATAGATTTATAGAAAGTTTCTCTTTATTTTGCCTTGAATTTTTGATATAATATGAAGTGGAAAAGGAGGATTTTTTATGAATTATAGTCGAGAAAGTCTTTCTAGAAAAAAGAAAGATCTCTCATCCAAACGAAATCTACAAAAGAAAAGATTAGGAGTGCGCTTGTTTAAAGCATTAGTGGTGTGTATTGCCTTAGTGTGTATTGCAGGTATTTCTGGTGTGTTCTTTTTTGCCCAAAGAATCATTGCAAACACGCCAAACATCTCTATTCAAGACGTACTGCCATCTGGAGAAATTACAACAATCTATGCCAATGATGGAACCACTCAAATTGAAACTCTCGTTATGGCTGGTGCCAATCGAGTTTTTGTAACCATTGATGAGATACCACAACATTTGCAAGATGCTTTTATTGCCATAGAGGATGCTCGTTTCTTTGAACATAATGGGATAGACTTGCCTGGGATTGCCAGAGCTTTTACGGTTGGCGTAACAACAGGCAGTTTTGATGAAGGAGCCAGCACCATAACCCAGCAGTTAATCAAAAACAACGTTTTCCCTGATTTCATGGACGAAATCACCTTCATGGATCGTTTAGAGAGAAAATTACAAGAACAATACTTGGCCATTGCAATTGAACAACAGATGGACAAGTATGAGATTCTGGAAGCTTATCTTAACACCATTAACCTTGGACAAAACTCTCTAGGGGTTCAAGCAGCGGCCATTCGCTACTTTAACAAGGATGTTTCCGAGCTGACCATCTCAGAAAGTGCCGTAATTGCCTCTATCACTCAGAACCCAACAGGTTATGACCCTGTAGTCTTTCCTGAGCGCAATGCAACCCGTAGAGCCATCGTTTTACAATACATGCTAGAGCAAGAGATGATTACTCAGGCAGAATATGACTATGCCATCGCTGATCCTGTTTTTGATCGGATTCAGCATACGGTAATCGTGGCTGACGAAGAGAGAACTCCCTATTCCTACTTTGTGGATGTTCTTATTGAAGAAGTGCAGCATGCTTTGATGGAGCGTAGTGGCTTTACAGAGTCTCAAGCCTTTAATATGCTTCATGCTGGTGGACTTAGGATTATCTCTACTCAAGATTTAAGAATCCAACAAATTGCTTATGATGAGATTGCCGATGACTCTAACTTCCCTGCAGGAACCTGGCTTGGCCTAGATTATGCCATTACCATTCCTCGTGAAGATGGAACCATAGACAACTTTGGAAGCACTCATGTTGCTGCTTTCATTCAGTCCGCATGGGGTCGTCAATTCCCACTGCTCTTTGATTCCAGAGAGGAGGTTCATGAGGCTTTAGACTTATTTAGAGCTTCTCTAAACATCACTCCACGGGAACGAATCGATATGGTGGAGAGAATTGAGATTTCTCCACAACCACAGGCTTCTGTAACGGTCATCGACCAGCATACTGGATTCGTGGTTGCCATTGTAGGAGGTCGTGGGGAAAAGTCTGCCAGTCGTTCTTTGAACCGAGCTGCCAATACCTTCAGGCAGCCAGGATCTGCTTTTAAAACTTTGGCTGTATATCCACCAGCACTGAATTCTCATGGCTGGACCTTGGCCACCACTGTTGATGATGCACCATTCAGATACTATGCTCCTGGAGATCTTCCTGACAACCCTACTGGTCCATACGTGAACAACTGGGATAGAAGGTATCGTGGAGATACTCGGGTTAGATTTGCCATTGAGCATTCCATGAATGTTATGGCTGTAAAAACCCTTACGGAAATTGGTTTGGAATATGGATTTGAGTATTTACAAAGATTTGGAATCACTTCTTTGGTTAACTTTGATCACCCAGAACTCCCTTTCCATACGGACATTGCTCAGGCAACAGCACTAGGAGGAATCACTATTGGGGTTTCCAACTTAGAGATAACTGCTGCTCACGCCGCCATTGCTAATGAGGGCGTTTACATTCGTCCCATGTTCTTTTCCAGAATTTATGACCGCAACGGCGAACTATTGCTGGACAACACTATTGGTAACGAAACCCACCGGGTGCTCTCTGAAGGCAATGCCTTCTTGATGACTAGCGCCATGGAAGATGTGATTAATCTTGGTACAGGAACTACTGCAAGATTAGATAATGGCATGCCAGCAGCTGGGAAAACAGGAACCACTGAGTGGGGAACCGACCTATGGCTATCTGCTTACACACCATACTATACCGCATCGGTGTGGGGTGGCTTTGATACCAATCGACCTATGGAAGACCTGAATCAATCCTGGCATATGGTTATCTGGCGAAACATTATGAATCGGATTCACGAAAACTATGAACCAAGGCCATTCAATATCCCAGCTTCCGTTGAAACCATTACCGTTTGTTACGGTTCTGGTTACCGTCTGGGATCGGGTTGTCGTCCTTTCACGGAATATTTTGTAACAGGCACTGTTCCTGGTATAACCTGTAACGGAGACTGTCGTGAGGAGGAAGATTGCTGCGATGATTATCCTGATTGCGATTGCGAGGACGAGGATGAAAACGGCAATGGTGGCGACGATGATCGTAATGGGGACGATGACGACCCTGAACCTCAACCCCCACAACCTCCTCCTACTGACCCAGGAGATGGTGGGCCAGGAGACGGCCCAGGAGATGGTGGCCCAGGAGATGGCGGCCCAGGAGACGGTGGGCCAGGAGATGGCGGAGGCGATGGTGGAGGCGATGGTGGCTGGATCTTACCACCTGGTCGCTTCGAAATCGCTACCTTCTTACCAAGAACTGTCTGGCAGCTGTTTAGCCAATTCTCGTTGATTGTGGGATAGTTATACTATCAGTGCGTACTTTAATTTATTGCATAAAAGAAGAGGTTACCCATTGCAGGTAACCTTTTCTTTATTTCGTTTCACATCGCATTAAGCATATTTTTATTATCTCTAGGGTTAATCATCGTCCTTCTTCGCCAGATTCTCTTGAACTCTTTTGTATAGTTCTTGAGCAGCATTGTAACCCATCTTCTTTTGTCTATGATTAATGGCTGAAGACTCTACAATAATGGCAATATTACGACCTGGGCGAATGGGGATATTATGACATACGATTTTATTCCCTAATATCTCAATGTGATTCTCATCCAGGCCTAGACGATCATACTCCGCTTTGCCATCCCACTCTACTAAAGTAATGGCCAAGTCAATGCTTTGGGTCTCTCTGACACTTTGCACTCCAAACATGGACCTTACATCTACAATTCCAATTCCTCGAAGTTCTATAAAGTGCCGAGTAATGTCTGGAGCCGAGCCCACTAAAGTGTCATCACTTACTTTACGAATCTCTACCACATCATCGGTCACTAATCGATGCCCTCTCTTAATCAACTCTAGAGCTGCCTCACTTTTTCCTATGCCACTTTCTCCTTTAAGTAAAATCCCTACTCCATATACATCAACCAGAACCCCATGAATGGAGATACAGGGAGCCAGCTTTACGTTCAACCAACGGATTACTTCTGCCATAAAGGAAGAGGTGGAAGCTTTGGTTTGCAATACTGCAACGCCCTTTTGGGTGGCAAGCTGTAATAACTCCTCATCTGGTTCTAGGTTACGACTAAAAACAACACAAGGCAAACCTTCATAGCGTAGAAGTTGATGGTAGATTTCCTTCTTTCTCTCTGTTGATATGGTTTGTAAATAACAGTACTCTACATATCCGATGACCTGTATCCGTTCCCCATCAAAGTTATCAAAATATCCTGTCAATTGCAACGCTGGACGATTGATGTCTGGTACCGTTACAAATATCCCCGACAAACTAACTTCTGGTGTTAAGTTGGTTAGGTTCATTTTTTCTGCTAGCTTTTTTAACATTACACCTTTGCTCATAAAATTTCCTATTCCTTTCTGTACTCTCAAGAGATAACAATCCCCATCCCAATTCTATTTTTTAGATTTGACTCCATCTTCAAGTTTCTCCTTTTTACCGAAGAACTCTACTACAGATTCTGCCGATTTCTGATTCATCTCTGGCACTTCTAGAAGCTTCTCCACAGATGCATATTTAATCTCCTCTATGTTAGAAAAATATCTCATCAAAGCCTTTCTCCTTACTTCACCAACCCCTGGGATTTCATCTAAAATAGACTTCACCTGACTTTTTCCTCTTAAATTACGATGATAGGCAATGGCAAAGCGATGAGCTTCATCTTGAATTCGAGTAATTAATTTGAATCCTTCGGAATGTTTATCGATTTCTATTTCTTTGTTGTTATAATACAATCCTCTGGTTCGATGTTTTTCGTCTTTCACCATACCACACACGGGAATGTTTATCTTCAATTCTTCTAAAATCTCTAAAGCAATGTTGACCTGCCCTTTTCCTCCATCCATTAAGATAAGATTAGGAAAAATATTAAACCCGCCCATTTCTTTGCCTTCTTTGATTTCTTTTAAACCATGAGCAAAGCGACGAGAAAGTACTTCTTTTAGACTTCCGTAGTCATCTATTCCTTCTACTCCTTTGATTTTAAACTTGCGATAGTCATTCTTTTTAGGCTTTCCTTTTTCAACCACTACCATCGAACCCACAGATTGAAAGCCTGCTGTGTTGGAAATATCAAAGGCTTCTATCCGATTGATTCCTTCAAGTTGTAACCATTTTTCTATTTCTTTTACTGCTCCAAGGGTTTTTCCCTCTTCTCTTTTTAACCTTTCCATATCCTTGGTTAACACCAACTGGGCATTGTTGGCCGCCATCTCTACTAACTTTTCTTTCGTTCCTTTCCTTGGAACCTTAATGGACACCTTCCCCCCTCGCTTCTGACTGAGCCATTGCTCTAAGATGGGAAGTTCTGGAATGGTCATCTGAAGGATTAGCTCATGAGGAATAAAAGGGGTTCCTCCATAGTACTGCTTGATAAAACTGCCCATGATATCTCCTGACTCATCTCCAGCAGATACTTTCAAATAGAAATGCTCTTGGCCTACCATCTTACCGCCTCGCATGAAAAACACCCAAACTACAGCATCTTCTTCATGAGTTGCCAGTGCTAAAATATCCCTATCCTCACCACTGGTATCTACTACCCTTTGCTTCTGGGCAATGGTTTTCACCTTTTCAATCAGTTCTCGGTATTCAATGGCTAGCTCAAATCGCATTTCTTCAGAAGCAGTGTTCATCTTCTCTTCTAATTCTTTTAAAGCATTTTTGTAATTCCCATTAAGAAAACCGATGACTTCTTGAATGGATTGATGATAATCCCCTTTAGAAACAAAACCCTGACAAGGAGCATCACATTGATCAATATGATGATTCAAGCAAGGTCTTTCTTTCCCAATGTCTTTAGGAAGTTTACGATTGCAGCTACGAATCTGGTACAATTTCCCCATAAGGTCAATGATTTCTCTCACCGCAACTGCACTTTTATAAGGCCCAAAATATTTACCCTTATCTCTGGTCATCTTGCGGGCCAATAACAGTCTTGGATAATCTTCATCCACTGTAATCTTCAGAAAGGGATAACCTTTGTCATCGGTTAACATGGTGTTGTATCTTGGTCGATGCTCCTTAATCAAGTTGCATTCCAGTACCAACGCCTCTAGCTCTGTGTCTGTTGCAATCACTTCAAAGCTAGCAATCTTTGTCACCATTCGGTCTATTTTAATTCCCTGGTTGCGACTATTCTGAAAATACTGCCGTACTCGATTCCTTAGGTTAATGGCCTTTCCAACATAAAGCACCTGGTCTGACTCATCTTTCATCAAATAAACTCCAGGTTGGTTGGGTAATTTCTTTAGTTCTTCTTGTATGTCAAAAGTCTTCTCCATAACTTTATATGGCTTTCATTTTAATCCGTGGATCGCTCTTCTTTTTCACTTCCCCATCTTCGTCCAATTCCTCTTCCACTTCTATCCCTTGAACCTCTCTTAAGATTTTCATGAATTCTTTTCCAGTAATGGTTTCTTTCTCAATTAAAAATGCTGCTATTTTATCCAAAGCTTCTCGATTCTCACTTAGAATTCGCATGGCCTCGTCATAGGCATTTTTCAGCATCACCATGATTTCTTTGTCAATCTCAGCCGCTGTTTCGTCTCCGCAGGTCATAACCGCTCGCCCATCTAGATAGCGACTCTGAACAGACTCTAACCCCATTAGACCAAACTTATCCGACATCCCATACTGGGTAATCATGGCCCTAGCAATTTTAGTGGCCTGTTCAATGTCATTGGATGCTCCTGTAGTTATCGTATCAAAAACAAGCTCTTCTGCCGCTCGTCCAGCCAAGGCTCCTACTAACATGGCCTCCAGCTCTTTCTTGGTATTTAAGAAATGTTCTTCTTCAGGGGTTTGCATTACATAACCCAGCGCCCCCATGGTTCTGGGAACAATGGTAATCTTCTGAACGGGCGCTGCATCCTTTTGCAGCGCTCCCACTAATGCGTGGCCTACTTCATGGTAAGATACTATCTGCCTTTCTTCTTCGCTCATTACTCGGTCTTTTTTCTCTTTCCCAACCAGCACCACTTCTACGGCTTCAAATAAATCCTTCTGAGTAACCACTTGTCGTCCATGCTTCACGGCATTGATGGCCGCTTCATTAATCATGTTGGCCAGGTCGGATCCTACTGCTCCTGATGTGGCTAAAGCGATGGCTTCTAGGTCAACGGTCTCATCCATCTTCACCCCCTTAGAGTGAACCTTTAAGACACTTACTCTTCCTTTTAAGTCTGGCTTATCTACAATAATTCGTCGGTCAAATCTTCCTGGACGAAGAAGAGCTGGATCGAGTACCTCTGGACGATTGGTGGCCGCCAAAAGCAATAATCCTTTGTTGGCATCAAAGCCATCCATCTCCGCCAACAGTTGATTCAAGGTTTGCTCTCGTTCATCATTGCCGCCACCCATAGCAGCATCTCGGCTCTTGCCAATGGCATCAATCTCATCAATAAATACAATACAGGGAGCCATCTGTTGAGCTTGTTTAAAGAGATCCCTTACTCTAGATGCCCCTACCCCTACATACATCTCTACAAAGGCTGAACCTGACAGAGAGAAGAAAGGAACTTTGGCCTCTCCAGCTACAGCTTTGGCTAGTAAAGTCTTCCCAGTACCAGGCGGTCCTACTAGCAGAGCTCCTTTGGGAAGCTTAGCCCCTATTCCTGTATAACGGTCTGGATTGTGCAAAAACTCCACTACTTCTACCAATGACTCCTTGGCTTCATCTTGCCCAGCCACATCCTTGAAGGTAACTCCTGTTGTTTTCTCAACGTAGACTTTCGCATTGCTCTTGCCAACGCCTCCCATCATGCCTCCTTTTGTTAATCTGCGCATAAAAAAGCTAATCAAAAGAATAAAAACAAGCAAGGGAAATATGACCGTTACAATCACATCCATAAAAATCCTGCTGGCAGCATCAGGAATCACTTGTTCAAACTCTACCCCCGCCTCTAGTAAACGGTCAGCCAAACCATCATCTCTTACAATGCCTGTAAAATACCTAGGCTGAGCTTCTACTTCTCTTGGTTGTTGTTGGCCAAAGAGAAAGTCGAATTGGCCTCCTCCTGTATCTTCCCCTGCTTCTTGAGCTTCTAGGGCTTCTTGGTTGGCCACTTCGGCTTCCATGGCATCTTCAATGGTAATAATCTCAATACGAGCAGAACCAATAGAAACCTTGTGAACTTCTCCTGCTTCCACAAGGTAGATGAATTTATCATAAGTAATCTCTTCAGGACCGCTGTTCCCTGCACTCGTAATTAGAAACATCACAAGCAGCAGAGCAATCATTGTAGTTGCCACAATAATGCCTATGCTCTGTTTTTTGTCAGGTCCTTTGTTGTCTTTGTTATTTTTATTGTCCATGAAACAATTTACTCCTTAATTGAAAAATCCTCACTATCCTATTATATGGCTCCAAGCCCTTAAAATCAAGGAAAAATTAAATAGAAGGCCGAAAGTCAATTGAAGCTCATACCGCCAGTTTGCCATGCCCAAGGCTACAACTCTCTTGGATGCAGTTACAGAGATGTCAGAAAACCTTAGATAATCAAACTAGGGTGAGAAAAATAGTACAAGGGCCAAACATCGTTTGACCCTTGTTCCTATATATTCAAAATTGCTTTGATGTCTACCACGAATCAATACTATGACCATCAAGACTCTTAATCATTAAGTATCGCTGAGAAAAGCCTGCAAATCCTCCCAAGGCAAGGGTTCCAATCACTGCATTCCTAATGATAATCCCCACGTTCCTGGTTGCTTCTTCTGGTGTCATTGGAGTTCCTTCAATAATNTCTTCAATAATATCCGCAATTGTAGGTGGCACAGCAGGTGGTTCTTCTGTTATCACTGCTGCTTCTGGCTCTGGAACCTCTTCTGGCAACTCCTCTTCCACTTCTGGCTCCTCAACTTCTTCTACTACAGGTATTCCTCCCCCATGTCTTGGGGGTGGTGTAGGCGTTTGTGGCACTTGAGGTGTCTGCGGTACTTGAGGAGGCTGTGGTGGCTCAGGAGTTATTGGTTCATTATGCTCTTGTTCTTGTTCAGGCTCTGGTGTTCTGACTGGATCGCTTACAACAACCTCAATCACGGTGTTTACAGGTCTGTCGTTCACATCATTCTGGACAAAAGCAAATCCTAGCGGATTCCAAGTCACAAGGAATTGGTGGGTGCCATCTTCCAGGCCAGATAAGAAGTGATCCGCAAACAAGATGCCTTGAGGATTTACTGTATAAGCGGTCGCTGGTATTTCTTGACCACCTAAAAGGACTTGATTAATCTGATTATTGTTCTTAGCCAATGTTACTTGATGAGCTCCACTTCCACGATAGAATCTTCCACCTGATACCAGTTGTGAGTTGTTCCCAAAAATGACGATTCCTGTATCTAAGAAAACCGATTGGTTCCCTAAACTGTCTGTTATTCTGATATATAAGTTAAAGCTACCTCGCTGGGCAAAGGTAATGGTTGCTTCAGAAGATCCCTCACTGGCCACCACCCAATTCAAATCACTAAAATTGGTAATTCTTGAAGTACCAACAAAATCTTGATAAAATTCTATTCGTTCTATATCCGCTACACTGATCCCATAAACGGTCACTTCCACTCTTTCATTGAAGAATAACGTATAATCCGTATTATTTAAGAAATTACGTCTGCTCTCATCTCTGTAACGGATTCTTCCTGTTGGAGGAGATACCGTACCTACGTGGTAGGTAATCTCTCTTGGAGTTGAGATGGCATGGAAAGTTCTGCCTTCTAGGATGCTACGCAAGTAATATGTCACACTTTGATTCTCACCTGCCACAACATCTATTGTCAGATAAGGTGTCCAGGTGTCTTCATCAAAGCTATTATCCAAACTAATCTTATAATCTGAAGGAGCAGCTAACACTAACTGATTCACGGTCTCACATAGCCAGCCTGATTCAGGAATATTTGTGGTAGCCATGGCATCTGTTTCATATTGAACAATGCCAAAGTATGCGCCATCTACAAACACAGCCTTGTAATTCCTTGCCAAGAAGTTCCCCGCCACATAGTCCAACAAAGTGAAGCATTCACTAAACCTGAAGGGATACTGTCCTATAGCTTCACCAGGCTCTCTGGTCAGATAACCTGAAAAATAAGGTTGTTCCCCCAAAACGATAGATCGGACTTCAAAGTTAAATTCCTCAGGGTCCTCTTGTCCAAAGTACTTTCTCTGTCTCTCATAAGGGACGAATACCAACTGGGCTGGCTCTATGATAAACTGCCCTAATGGCAGAAGTTGCCTTAGCACAAGGTCCCCTCCCCCTCTGGCGGTAATATAAAGAACCACGGTGTATACTCCAGCATTAACAGGTGCCTCTCTTGTAAAATGTCGCGTACCATCTTCTCTTGTTTCCTCATAATAAACTTCGAAGCTAATGGCTCCAATGATACCAGGAACAAGCCCCACAGAAACTGGATGTGGATTGCCACTATAAACATGGTCATGTAACTCAAATATAAAGCTATCTGGAGACATGTTAAGACCAGGCTGAAGCACGATATCATCAAAAGGTACAAAACCTCGATTCATTCCTCTTACAAAGGAAATCCCTNCCTGTTCGTCAACTTCATCCCAAAATGCNTCGCCTCTGGCTCCTGTTACTTCCANATCCGTACTGGTCCCCATCTGATAATGGGTCTGTGAGCCAATCCACCTTACCACNATCCCATCTCCTGGGTACATCAAGTAGTCATCTCCTGAAATAGGTGAATATAAAACTCCACCCAATAGAAACAATGCTGCAGAAGTGCTCTCTAGAACCACTCCAGTTCCTGTCTCAGTACTGATGATGCCACCTCGCTGAACCACTCGATTGTTCTGCCCCCTAATGGATATGGTATCTGCATTTCTCCCTATCACACGGCCATCATTGACAAATACCCAATTCTCTGTACCTGTTAAAGCAATGACAGTGGCATTACTATCTACGATTAACTCGCCACCATTAACGGTTAAGCGATTATGCCTTCCTTCTAATTCTACAATGTTGGTGCGGTTATGATCTCCTGTAACCCTGCCTTCTGTGACAATGATACAGATGTCTTCTCCAACGGTATGGAGGCCTCCTCCGTCTAATCCATCAATCTGTCCGCCAAGCATCTCAAATGTGCCTCCACTACCCGCCAAGGTAACCATTCCTCTAGAACCTGAGTTGTTGTAATAACTCAACCATTCTGCTCGGCCACCATCCATAAAATTAATGGTAAGGGGTGCTCTATCCGCTGGTCTATCTGGAGTTCCTCCTACAAATCTCACCGTTGTATTGGCAGGGATATTAAACACATCTCCTACTAAGGCAGCTCCATCCGCTTCTGGCATCATCATATGATTAAAATAATCGTCTAAATCTAGTCTATCACAATAAGAGTGGCCACTACTTATCCACTCTCCTGTATAAAGATCAAAATATTTTACAATTGTGTCTGATTCCACTGGGCTTGATTCTACTGCAAAATGCCCTATAGGCATTAGCCCAATGGATATGAACAAGACCATCATCCTAGCCACGAATCTTGTTCTTTTCTTCTTCTTGTTCGTCTTCATGAGAATCCATCCAAAATGAGCCTCTCCGCACATCGAGTCTACTCTTTATAAAAAGTTTATATTTTTTAGAAAATTTTAATAATTTATGCGGTTTTGTTGCCCTCATAATATCATGGAATCATCAATTTTGTAAAGTTCAATATTTAATCGCAAAAGTAAAAAAATGAAATTTTGACTAATTTAGTAAAGATTCAAATTTTTACCAGCTTTGCAAAGGAAGAAAACATCTTTTTCACCCCTCCGTTGTGGAAGTTTACGGTGACCTCAAAATCTCGTCCTCCTTCATTAATTTCAAGGACTATCCCTTCCCCCATCTTACTATGAGACACTCGATCTCCCACTTGATAATCTAAGGTTTTACCAGAATTCACTGTAAATTGACGAGGTTGTTTCTTATGAGAAAACACCTGGCTTTTAAAAACTTCTTTGGCCTTTGAAAAATCACTGGTTTTGACTCTTTCTTCTTCCTCTTTTGAAGGTCGTATTTGAATTCCAGCAAGCTCCAAAAGTTCTTTTGGAATTTCCTCTACAAATCTAGAAGGTTTAAAAAAGTGCATCTCTCCTCGAAGCATTCTTCGATTGGCGCTACTTAGGGTCAACCTTTTTTTTGCTCGGGTAATCCCTACATAACACAGGCGTCTCTCTTCTTCCAATTCATCCGGATCGTCACTGGTGATGTTCATAAAACTTGGGAATAGACCGTCTTCCATTCCCGCCATATAAACATGGGGAAACTCTAGTCCTTTTGCCCCGTGCAAGGTCATCAGTACTACGTAATCTAAAGATTCATCCAAGGAATCAATATCAGCCACTAGAGCCACCTCTGTTAGGAAGCCACTTAATGTAACTTCCTCTCCTGCTACCTGGCAAGCTTCTTCATAGCTGGCGATTTTGCTTAGCAATTCATCAATATTCTCACTGCGGGTTCTGGCAACTTCTTCCTCTTCTTTGTGAATTTCATCCATATATCCTGTGGCTTCGATTACCTCTTTCATCAAATCAAAAAGACTCAATCTAGGAAGTAAGCTTTTAAAATACTCAATGGTGGAAACAAAGGTATGAATCTTTGCTTCACTTCTGACCATGCCTGGAATAAAATCCAAACTCTCTAAGGCTTCATAGAAGCCGATATCTCTTGCCGCGGCAGACTCTGCAATCTTGTTTACTGTGGTTAATCCAATTCCCCGTTTGGGTACATTGATAATCCTTCGAAGGGCAAGATCATCTCGAGCAGAATCAATGGTTTTTAAGTAAGCCAACAAATCCTTAATCTCTTTTCTGGAATAAAAATTCACTCCTCCCACAATCTTATAAGGTATATTAGCAGCAACAAACTGCTCTTCAAACAAACGAGACTGAGCATTGGTTCGATAAAGAACGGCATGGTCATTGTATGAGCCACCATTTTCAATCTGCTTTTTGATAGAATTGGCTACATAGCAAGCCTCTTCCACCCCTGTTTCAAAAGAGTGAAAAACAACCTTCTCTCCCATCGGATTCTTTGTCCATAAGGTTTTATCTTTTCGTCCGTAATTGTTTCGAATTACCGCATTTGCCGCGTCTAAGATGGTTCCCGTGGAGCGATAATTCTGCTCTAGTTTAATCACCAAAGCCTCAGGAAAAACCTTTTCAAAATTCAAGATATTCTTAATGTTGGCTCCTCGAAACTTATAGATGGACTGGTCATCGTCTCCTACAACACACAGGTTTTTATATTTACCCGCCAACAAACTCACCAAGCGAATTGAACCGTGTTGGTGTCTTGGTATTCATCTACCATAATGTACCTAAAACGTTCCTGATAGTTTTCTAATACTTCTGATTGCCCTTCAAAAAGTTGCACTGTCTTTAACAATAAATCATCAAAGTCTAAAGCATTGTTTTTCTTCAGTTGCTTGTCATATTCATGGTAAACCTCAGCAATAATCTTCTTGCTATAATCCCCTCCAGTGGCCTTCTCATACTCATCTGGAGACAGCATTTCGTTCTTGGCAGAAGAGATTGCGGATAGCAATAATCTCTCTCTGAACATCTTGGTATCAATGTCTAACCCTTTACAAATCTCCTTCATCAACGTCTTTTGATCATCGGTGTCATAGATGGTAAAGTTATTATCAAATCCTATTCGATCAATATAGCGACGTAGTATTCGCACACAAGCCGCATGAAAAGTGCTGACCCAGATGCTTTCAGAGCCAAGGCCCACTAAGTGATCCACTCTCTGCCTCATCTCCCCTGCTGCCTTGTTGGTAAAAGTAATGGCCAAGATATTCCAAGGATTCACCCCACATTCTTCTATGAGATAAGCGATTCGGTGGGTTAGAACTTTGGTCTTGCCAGAACCAGCCCCTGCTAAGATTAGCAAAGGGCCGTTTACATGATGAATTGCGCTTTGTTGTTTTTCGTTTAAAGTCTGTTGAATCATTGGTTATTGGGCATAAACAAAACCTGCAACTTATAGTCTTGTTGTAGAAATTGCCCTCTCCTTCTTAATTTTCTATTAACTCCTCTCACCTTAGAACTCTCTGTGGAGGAATAAGCGTAGACACATATCAACCGACAGAGTAGATATGTGGCGGTCTCTGTACCGTACGTAAGCTCGGTATTTCAATGCCGAGTAGTTGACCTTCATTTATTTATCATAATTATGGAGCAAATATATTCCGTATATCATTAAACATGACAAATGCCATCAAGGACAAGAGTAATACAATTCCCACAAAA
>JGI20163J15578_10000690_pt1 | contig 13890 bp, 10 predicted proteins | sample TergutCu122P1_FD_15578 | JGI IMG/M metagenome (IMG submission 15578)
CGAATATTCAAGAATTTGTACAACGCTTTGTAGAGGGTGGAAGGCCCCATTTTTCCCCTTTTCTGGTTATTGGTCTCATGGACATAACAAACTTAAAATAGTGCGTCTTTTGTACGCCAAAAAAATTACTTATGAGATAGTTGATAGGAAGGAAAATAAAGTGGTATATTCTAATACACTAAAAATAGATAGGAACGGAAATTTTGAATTATGGGATTTCCAAACCGCTATTACCACTCAAGGTAAAGTAAAGTATAGAATTACATTTTCTATAGAGTATTGCAATGGAGACATTATTCGCTATAAGAATAAGTTTGTAGTTAACGATCCTCCGTGGATTAAGTATAATATGGGTAAATCATTAAACGAAGAATCTGAGGAAACAGAAAATTTAGATCCACCTCAATCTTTAAGTTTAGATAACCCAATGCAGCAAGATGAAAACGCTGCTCCTCATTTTTCCATCCTTCCTAACCCTAACCCCGGCACCTTCCAATTAGAAACTAATTTCTCTCTCACCGCTATTGGCAACCTCAAAATTATTAACTCGTTGGGAGCTACTATTTACGAAAACCAAGAGCTTACATCAAACACCATTCAACTACAAACCACCGCTACGGGTACGTTTTTCGTGGTTATCATTCTGAAAGATGGGGCGGTGTTAACGCGGAAGATGGTGATACAGCGGTAATTTCGCATCGTAAAATAAATATAACTTTATTTATACCTTATTTCAACAACTAAACAACCTTATTAGCAAACCATAATACATTAATTTTAACTTTATTACCTTATTTTTGATGTGATGTAAATAAGGTAATAAGGAGCAATAATTTATAACACAAACACGTTTACACAACAAATTCAACTTCCTAACCCTCCTTCCGGCATTTACATCATCTCACTAATTTTTAAAGATAAAATTTTAACCTCAAAATTTGCAGTGCTATGAAATTCCGCTTTTTACTATTAATTATTTTTTTAGGAACTGTTTTTGGGACAGGTGCGCAAGAATCTCAGAAAAAACATTTTTCCCCTGAATTTAAGCTCTCTTTTAATTTTCCAAATAAAACTCTGTTAGGCGGTTATGGTTTTGGTGCAGGAGTGCACAATGCTTTCTTTAATCAAAAACGTTGGAATTTAATAATCGGTTTGGAGTATAATGTTGTGTTTCGTAACATGGTTTTTTTGTTGGATGATGTTGGAGGTCACTATCACTATATTGGTATTCCGATAAATGTTCGTGTGAACTTCGGAAAAAAAGTAAAATTTTTTATTGAAGCAGGCGCTTTTTTCGATCCTCTTGTCCTTGAAAAACGCAAACCAATTGAAAAAGACATTTCAACAACAGAGAAAACAATTTATGTATATAATCCGGATTTTGGCATTTCCGGAGGCGTGGGTTTGCGAATTCCTGTCAAAAAATATGAAATATTAATAAAAAGTGATTATAAATCCGGTATGAGACATCTTTTTGATTATTCTTTTATTACTAGATTTAATAGTTATTGGCGTTTTGCTGTTGGTTTTAAGATGTAACAATATTGAAAAATAAAAATACATTACCGTTGGCTGAGGCCAACGATAAAAAAGACAAAAGCAAGCAGGCTTTAGTCAAAATCATTTCAATTTTTGGCTAAAGCCATTTTTTGTTTATTTCCTATTTGTTCGTCAGTTAAAACTGACGGCAATTTGTAGGGGATTCCTCGCTGCGCTCGGAATGACGGGTACGCGTACATCAAGGGGGAAAGAGGTGGAAGGAGCGGCGGCGGTTAACATTATCAAAGACAAAGTTCTTTCTGCCGCCGCTCCTTCCACCTCTCCCATAACGCGGATGTGTATGGTCATTCCGAACGAAGCGTTAGCGAAGTGAGGAATCTCGTGCAAAACAAGAGACCCTGCCCTGAGTTGTCTCTTATTTTTCCATAAAGAGTTGTCATTCCGAGCACAGCGAAAAATCTCATGAAAGAGGCTATAACCTTTTAATGCATTTGCATCTAAGTAGCTGAAATTTTTATAATGATATTTCGCTATTTTTGCCCCCAAATATTAACCAAAATAATTTTAATGAAGTAAAAAACAGTTAGATAGTTGTAAAAAACATTAGAATGATGTCTTTCTTCTTGAAAATTTGACGATTTTGAGATAGATACTAAAAGATAAGTTTAATGTTCACGTGCTGGCGTGAACTTAACTTATCTGTAGTATCGGGTTTCGTCAAATACCTCAAGAAGCGGATATTTTAAGTATCACGCTTTTTTTAGTATCTAAAAACAACAAACAAAAAATATGAAAATAGACTACAGCAAGCAATTAGGGAAAAAACTGATCACCAAAGGGCATCAAAAAATATGCGTTCATATTAAAAACATTATGTACATTCAGTGTCATGGAGGTTTAGCTACCCTGTTTTTACATGATGAAAGCAAAGTGGAAGATATAAAATCCCTTAAAGCGTTTGAAGAAGATTTGTGCGAAATGGGTTTTATTCGTATTAGTAGAAATACTATCGTTAATGTAAAGTATATTACAAAGATAGATACAAACCGGGATAAGAAAATAGTATATCTTAAGGAAATTATGTTGGAGGCTTCAAGAAGGCGGTTGGCTTTTTTAAGAAAATGCCTGTAATTACTTTTTCCGCTTAAACGATTCAATCGTTACTTTTAACGAGAAAACATGCGAAGGCAAAGCAATGGAAAGACTGCCTAAATCGGTAAAGGCGTAATCTATAAAAACAATATCTTTAATTCCGATACCAATTCCGAAGTTAATTTGGCACGTAAATTTGTTCTTACCATCGAAAAAAGGCACTTGCTGAAAATTGCCGATTCCGGCACGAAGCGCCACAATGGTTTTGTACGCAAACTCCATCCCAAAATGAGGATCAATAGATACAGCATTGCTTCTAATCAATGTGTTACGTTTTCTGTCGAAAGTGCAATCAAAATCTAATGCAAAAGTTCCGTTAAATCCTTTACCGAATTCTACATATTTACCCGCACCGAGGTTAAGTTTCGGAAGAGTTAGCTCTAACGTATTTGTAGGAATTTCGTTTCCGGTAGCTTCAAAAACTTCAATTACTTTAGGTGATAAGTCGTAAGTCCAAGCATTAAAGGTAGAAGTAACATCTTTTAACATGGCGCCCATTTGCCATCCTTTAATATTATATTGTACGCCTGCATCCAATCCGAATCCCCATGCGCCGGCAAATTTTCCAATGGTTCTGCGAATGATCTTGGCATTGGCGCCCACAGAAAGCCCTTTTATGTTCTCAAAATTATACGCATAGCTTAATAAAAAGGCATTGTCGGCTGCCGAAAAATAAGAGATTCTATTATAATCAACGTTTCCTTGATTGTCAATTAATTCTGTGGTATTCATAATGTTATCCACTCCGAAACGTATCCACGTAATGGCTACTGCTTGCTTGTTGTCTATTCTGTAACCTGCGCCAATATAGTCGTATTTTGCGATACCGGCAAAATACTCTGCGTGCATGGCGGCTAATTGGTAAGGGCGTTCCATCCGTACCAAACCGGCGGGATTCCAATAGGCTGCGGTAACATCATCTGCTAGTGAAGTCAAGGTGTTTGCCATAGCCAATCCGCGTGCACCTATTCCCAATGAAAGAAACTCATTGCTGTACTTTGCAACTTGCGCGTTTACAAACAGATATGAAAAGCTAAGAAAAAAAATGAGTAGAAACTTTTTGCAATTTATCATAACAAAAAAGATGTTGCATGTTCATAAACGCTATGCAACATCTTTTATTTTTTAAGGCTATAGAAAACTTACCCTTTTATTACTGCCAGCGGGCTCAACTCTACTTTGATTTTCACGAGGTCGTTTTGCAATGCCATCACCTGCGAAATATCCTTGTATGCCGATGAGGCTTCTTCCAAATCCGATTTTCCGCGTATGGAGTGCAGGATGCCGAGATCGTCGAGTTTGCGTTTTTCTTCTTCGAGGTTGAGGTTGCGAATGGCGGCGGAGCGGCTCATTGTACGCCCTGCGCCGTGCGAGCAGCTCATAAAGCTTTCGGGATTACCAAGACCTTCAACAATGTAAGACTTTGTGCCTTGTGAACCGGGAATAATGCCTATTTCGCCCAACTTTGCAGATGTTGCGCCTTTGCGATGTACCATCACTTTTGTGTTAAAATGGTTTTCCCATGTAGCATAATTATGAGCGATGTTAATCACCGGCTCGTAAGCTACATTATTAAGTATAGAAGAAATAACCTGTTGAATTCGCTCCATCATCAGCTTGCGGTTTGCCAATGCAAATTCGGTGCAATATTTCATTTCTTGGTAGTAAAGATGTGCCTCATCGGTCTCGAAAGGCAAGAAAGCTAAATCCATTTTTGGAGTAACGGTAGTATTATAGGTTTCGTTCAGCTTTTTTGCTTGTTTATTGTAATATTCAGCTACTTGCAAGCCAAAATTACGACTACCGGAATGCACCATAATCCAAAGAAATCCATCGCCGGAACGTTGCAATTCAATAAAATGGTTGCCGCCACCGAGCGTACCCAACTGTTTTAATGCTGCAAGATATTGGCGCTTTACGACCACTAATTCGTTTAAATTGTAGCCTTGTGGCATCAATGATTCGTCTTGGCTTACTTTTTGATGATTAAACCCAAGCGGAACAACTTCTCGAATGTCTGTCATGATTTGCAATAACTGATTGCGCTGTAAATCATCGGCTTTAATGTTGATTTTTACGGCGCACATGCCACAGCCGATGTCCACACCCACGGCATTGGGAACAATTACATTGTTGGTTGCCAACACGCCGCCAATAGGCATTCCGTAGCCTTCATGCGTGTCGGGCATTAAACAGATATGGCTAAAGGCGAAAGGCAAGTTGGCAAGGTTAATTGCTTGCTTCATAGCGCCTGCCTCCGGCTCATTGAGCCACATTTTTATGGGAATTTTTTCGGTGGAGACTACTCTTTGCATGGATTAAGTTCCTACAATCGTTCCAACTTCACTGTGAAGTGCCGCATAATGGGCGCTTCCCAAACAATTTTTACGCCACGTGTAACTTTTTCTCTTCGATCATAAACATTTTTCAAAGCTGCCGCTACCACGTCCATGTGGTTATTAGTGTAAGTTCTTCTGGGGATTGCCAAGCGTAAAAACTCCATGCCGCCGAAACGGTTTTCGCGGGTAATGGGGTCTCTATCCGCTAAAATGTATCCGATTTCACAGCCGCGAATACCGGCTTCCAAATATAATTCTATGGTTAAAGTTTGTGCCGGAAACTCCTCTTTGGGAACATGCGTGAGTACTTTTTGCGCGTCAACGAAAATAGCGTGCCCGCCGGCAGGTCTTTGGTACGGTATGCCGTATTCGTCTAATTTTTGCGCCAGATATGCTACTTGTTTGATGCGCGTTTCCAAATTTTCAAATTCGGTATTTTCATCTAAACCTACTGCTAAAGCGTTCATATCTCTGCCGGATAGTCCACCGTAAGTGATATATCCTTCAAAGATAATACATTTCACTTTGGCTTGTTCGTACCATTCCTCCAAGTTTGTAGCGATAAAACCGCCCATATTCACTTGTGCGTCTTTTTTCGCGCTCATGGTCATGCCATCGGCGTAGCTGAACATCTCCTTACAAATCTCTTTAATGGTTTTGTTTTCGTATCCTTTTTCGCGGGTTTTAATGAAATAGGCATTTTCGGCAAAACGCGCAGCGTCGAACAATACGGGTTTCTTATATTTTTTCGCCACCTTATGCACTTCTTTCATATTTTGCATCGAAACAGGTTGTCCGCCACACGTGTTATTGGTAATGGTAACCAACACGAAAGGAATTTTATCGGCATTGTGTGTCAAACAATCTTCCAACAACTTAATATCCATATTGCCTTTAAACGGAAGCTCCAGTTGTGTATTGCGGGCTTCGGCAATAGTGCAATCTACAGCAAATGCTTTTCTTGATTCGATGTGTCCTTTGGTGGTATCAAAGTGCGAATTTCCGGGCACCATATCGCCTTCTTTAATTAAGCAAGAAAAAAGTACATTTTCGGCGGCACGCCCTTGATGCGTGGGGATTACATATTTAAATCCTGTAATTGCCGCAATGGTTTCTTTCATTTTAAAGAAAGAAGTTGCGCCGGCATAACTTTCGTCGCCCACCATCATGGCTGACCACTGCCTGTCGCTCATTGCGCCGGTACCGGAATCGGTAAGGAGGTCGATATAAACTTTTTGCGATTCTAATTGAAACACATTATAATGCGCTTCTTTTAGCCATTTTTCACGTGCTGTGTGCGTACTTTTTTGGATGGGTTCTACCATCTTAATTTTCCAGGATTCTGCAAAAGGGATTTCCATATATAGTTTAATATTTAAGTTTCATACACTTAGCGCACCATTCACACGCAATAGTATTTCCATCTGCTTTAATTTTTTTGGTTTGCTTTCCGGCTTCATCATACCAAGACCAGGTGCCGTCGCAAATGCCGTGGTTGTAATGACCTTTAAGTAAGGGATGTCCGTTATCCCTGTAGAGATTATAGATGCCATGGTGTTTACCGTCCACGTAAAAAGTTTCCGTAAAAACCGACCCGTCATTGTGAAAAGCATACCATTTACCATCTTTTTTTCCATCTTTCAATCCACCACTCACGTATTCTTGTTTATTTTGATAAAATTCTGCCACTCCAATTCTTTCTTGGGTTGGATTTCCTTCTTCATCTAATTTATAGTAGTAAACCACTTTAGGTGCGGTGTCATTCCACATTTCAGCGGGTCTGCCGCCGGGAGTTTCCAAAGTAAACTCCGGTCTGGGAGGCTTTTGTTGTTTATTATGACATGCTACGAAGCATACCAATATTCCAAATATCCATAAACTCCGATAAAAAATGTTACCGGAAAAACAAGAAAAATGAATTTTCATATAGTAAAATTATTCGTTAACTTCTTCTTGATTTGGAGCTTCTGTTTCAACCATTACTGCCGTGGGCAGTTCATTAGCATCTTCAGAAACAAGATAGAAAACCGTTACAAGATCGCCTGCCTTTGCATCTATCGCTTTCGACATATCTGCTTCATGGATATTGAAAATCATTGTTTCCCCATCATCCGTAAAAACAGTGAGCGAAGTCATGCCAATTTCTACTACATATCCTGAGATAGTTGCATCGTTTCCAACATTAGCTACCTCCATCTCTTTTACGACATTTGATTTGCAGGAGAGTAAACAAAAAACTGAAAATAAAATTGTTGCAATAAAAAACGTTTTTTTCATAATAGAATAAAATTTGAAAATGGTTATTGTTTTTTTAATGGGCAAAAGTAGTTTTTTTTGCGAGATAATGAAGAGAGAAATAATTACAAACTACGAATTAAAAATTATGGAATGTTTTTAAATTCACATAGAAATTATTATACCTTTGCACTCGTAATTATTTATTTAGATAAATAATTGTTAAACAGTATATTAATTCAAAATAACAAATGAAAAAAGAAAAATTACTATCGTTTATTTTATTGGCGTTATTCATTTTTATTACTCCAATTTTGTATGCCGTTCCGGCAACTCCGCATCCGGTTACCTTAACTCAGCCGAATGGGGATACGTTAACTGTTAGAATTAAAGGTGATGAAAGAATAAATTGGTACGAATCTATGGATGGTTATACGTTATTGTTTAATCAGGCAGGTTATTTATCTTATGCTCAATTAGATGAAAACGGGAACTTGCAGCCTTCCGATTTTATAGCTACTAATATCGACCAAAGGAATTTTGCAATACATTCATTCTTATATAAAATTGATAAAAATTTGTTTTACAGCGATATACAAAAGCAATTAATGTTGAAAATTTGGGAAATAGAAGATGAGGTTGCCGGTATGAAAAATGACAAGGCTGTTGTTGGTCAATATAAAACGTTGTGCGCCTTTGTGCAATTTCCTGAAAAACAGATGATAAAATCCATGAGCGAATTTGAAGGATTGATGAACCAATTAGGATATACCGGCAACGGTACCGGTAGCGTTCGCGATTATTTTAAGGAATCGTCTTACGGTCAATTTGACTTAATCGTAACGTTATGTGGTATTTATACAGCGCCAAACAGCAGTGTTTATTATGCAGGCTCAACGCCGGGTGATGGAACATATCGTGCTAGAGAACTTGCAAGATGGTGCGCGCTGCAAGTGGCTGCAGAGCCAGACATCAACTTTGCTGATTATGATAGCAATAATGATGGCGTGGTAGATGGATTTCATTTCATTTTTGCAGGCATAGGGCAAGAAGCCGGTGGAGGTGCAGGAACAATTTGGTCGCATAAATGGCAGTTTACACCTGCTGTTACGAAAAACGGAAAATCAATCAGCGTTTATTCCTGTTCTCCGGAGCTTTTATCCGGCACAATGATAACTACCATTGGTGTAATTTGCCATGAAATGGCACATGCTTTCGGCGCTCCCGATTTTTATGATACTAATTATGGAACAGGCGGACAATATGAAGGTACCGGAAATTGGGATCTTATGGCGGGTGGAAGCTGGAATGGCTCTCCGATGGGGAATCGTCCTCCGCATCCGAATATGTATACTAAAGTACAGTTTGGCTGGGTAACGCCTATGGTCTTAAATGCGCCGTTAACAGTTGCCAATATGCCCAACTCGGCAGAAAATCCTGTGGCATACAGAATAAATACCGGCAACGGCAGTGAACACTATTTATTGGAAAATCGTCAACGAATTAGATTCGACACCAGTGTACCGGGAGACGGATTACTCATATATCATGTACATAACAGTGTGGGAACATCATGTATTAATTGTACACACCCACAAAAGATGTATCCCGTATGCGCCAGCTCTAATGTTGCCATTCCGGTAGCAGGCTCGAGCAATTATGGAAATATCAACAGCGCCGGGTGTCCATTTCCGGGAACCAGCGGCAAAACTTCTTTTGACGGCACCTCAACTCCAAGGATGTTCCATTGGACAAACACAGTTATAAATGATAAGCCTATTACCGACATTACTCACTCTAACAGGCTGATTAGTTTCAACTTTATGGGTGGAGGCGCCTTCGTTCCGGTAACTGATATCACGGGTGTTCCTACTTCGGTTACAGCAGGAGCGCCCCTTGCACTCACGAGTACGGTTGTTCCAAGTAGCGCCTCCAATAAAACCGTTGTTTGGAGCATTAAAGATGCCGGTAATACTGGCGCAACACTTTCCGGCAGTACCCTTAATACTACTGCGCCGGGTGCGGTAGTTGTAGCAGCAACTATTGAAAACGGTTTAGCAATTGGAAGCCCCTTTGTTAAAGATTTTACGATAACAGTGAATAAGCCGAATATGGCAGGTACTGTAACTATCACAGGGATAACAGCTTTTGGAGAAACTTTGACGGCTAATACAACAATGCTGACTTCTAATCCGGTAATTCCGAACTTAGGTACACTTACCTATCAATGGAAACGCGGCGCAACCGATATAGGTTTCAACAACCCAACTTATGCGCTGGTAGCAGCCGATATTGGCAGTACAATTACCGTAACCGTAACTGCCGGCAATTGTAATGGCAGTATCACTTCAAACTCAACAGCAACTATTACCAAGGCTACTCAAGAAAAACCCGATGCACCTACTGCATTAACCATAACACAAACCAGCATTGTGCTTCATCCTATTTCCGATTGCGAATATCGTATGGATGGCGGTGCCTGGCAAACATCCACCGCTTTTAGCGAATTAACTCCCAACACTACTTATTATTTTGAAGCGCGCAAGACAGAAACGGCTACCCATTTTGCTTCCGATCCAAGCTCAACAGCACCTTTCAGCACCCTTCCAAATCCCGGTTATATTATTATGGCAACTGCTACCGGAAGTGGAGAGATCACACCGGAAGGTGAAGTTGTGGTTTTAGAAGGTGCATCTCAAGTATTTACAATGAAAGCACAATTAGGATGGCGCATTCTTGATGTTTTGGTTGATGATTTAAGTGTAATTGTTTATCCCGGTCAGGTTGAATATGAATATGTATTTGAAGATGTTCATGATAACCATGCTATTCATGCAATTTTTGAATATCTTGGGATTGATGATTGGATGCAAAATTTTGCGCCTCTACGGATTATACCGAATCCGGCGTATGATTTTGTTGAATTACAAATTACAAACTACGGATTACGAATTAGTGATATTGAATTTTATAATGCGTTTGGGCAATTGGTAAAGATTGTGCCTTATCTTGGTGAAATAAAGGATGATATTATAACGCAACGTATTTCGATTTCCGATTTGAGCCAGGGTATTTACTTGATAAAAGCAGGAAGTCGAACGGCGAAATTGGTGGTACAGTAAACTTACGCATTAGTACACCACTTTCACCACCCTATTACCCGACCGGATGAAGTAAACTCCGTGAGTATTCAACCTAACGCTCATTACCTCATTATTGGCAACGCTTTGGTGCAGCAATTTTCCGATAGTGGAATAAACGCTCCAAGTATCGCCAATATTCAGCCCTTTAATGTATAATATATCGTCTTTAACCCATGCTACTAAGGGATTTGCATTGCAGGTTGTTGCCTCAGGTATAGATACGCATACTGCTACTCCAATGTCTGTAAGAAGCAGTAAGTCTTGCGCTGTGCAATCCCAATGGCGGAAAGCGATATGAACAGTTTTTCCGGTGTAGGCATCTAATGGCAAAACGACTGTTTTTACTCCGTAGCCTGAAAGTGTTCCACCTAATAATTCGGTATAATCGGCGGGATTGAGTGTTTCTGTGTGAATTGCAGTGAAACTTGCAGGATTTATGTCTGTTGTAGAGATTAACACGGAATATTTTTCGGCGCCCCATTCATCAGAATTTGCGCTACCCACCTTAAATGAGAGTAAATAAGGATGTTCCAATGTCAACGGCGGAGTGAGTAGCCAGTTGTCGGGCATAAGTTCAAATTCCCAATAAGCATCATATGATTCGGATATTGCGTAATATTTTTCATTGGCTTCTAACGACCGCCATTTCCGAGTATCGCCGTCGGCATCAATGTTTACCCAACAATCTGCAATCTCGCCGGCTGTATTGCCTTGAAATGTTCCATACCATGGAAAATCTGTTATTGCCGGACAAACTCTGTTTTCAACGGTCTTGATTTTTGAATCATTATCGGGATCCATATCATTTGCTAAAATAACTGTAACTTTAGCAGTACTGAATCCTGCTGCTGAGAGGTTTAATTTAGCTGAAAACGTGTAATTTGCAGTTGCCATACTTGGGATAGTGCCGGTATAGGTTTCGGTGGCAATCACCGTGCCGTTGTGTTCCAACTTCAATTGAAATCCACTGATTGTTGCGCCTCCGTTGTTTCTTACCTGAACGGTTACGGCTTCCTGAGTCGTCAGGTTCATTCCCAAATCCGGCGGAGTGGTAATCGCCACTATTTCCGCATCAATATGCGTATCCAAATTAAAAACATTCACGTCGTCAATACCCCACCCGTGACCGCTATTGCTGCCACCCCTTGTGTATTTGAAAGCAATATAAATATCTTGTCCGACATACGCGCTCAAGGAAACGGCAATTCTTCTCCATTCCTCTTCAGGGATGTCGGCGTAAGATAAAGCGTAGAGTTCAGTAAATGATGAAGGATTGGTGTTGGTAGTAGAAACCCATATCCCTGAATAAGAGAAGTAATTTCTGTAATAAATATACGACCAAAATTCCAACGCATAGTTTCCACCGGCAGGAATTGAGAATTTGGGTGAAATGAGCCATCCGATCGTTCCGCTATACCAATCATGCCATGCCCTGCCAATACCGGAATGTGCGCCATAGGTTAACCTCCGCCAATCGCCAACCTTTGTCCAGCAATGCGGCGGAAATACTTCCTCTTCAAATCCTTCCTCATAAGGAAAGGTAAGCGCATTGCAAACCAGATTTTTAACAACTACGGTCAATTCATTATTCTCCGGAACCTCATCACCCTCCAAATCAGCAACCACAGTTAAAGTGTAAGTTCCCGATACCGAAAGATCTACTTTGGCATTGAAAGTATAAGTATATTCTCCTAAACCCGGAATCGTACCTGCAAAGTTTTCTGTAGCGATAAAATTTCCATTAAAATACAACGTTAGATCGAATCCTGTAACCGGATTTCTGCCATTGTTTTTTATTGTTGTGGTAACCTCCTGCTGCGCGGAAAGCCCCAAGTGAACGCCTGACGGAGTTATGGCTTTCACTGCAATATCAACTTCAAAGAGGTCTCCAATGAAAATATTATCTAACTGAACAGAATGTCCCCACTCTGCATATCCTTCAAAGGCAATGTAATACTGACTTGATGGCTCAGGAAGCGGAATCATTCGTTCCGTCCAATCAACAATCATATCAGTATATTTTTCTAAGAGTATCCATGCTCCGTTGGCAGAGGTTCTGTAGTAAACTTTTAAACTGTCCTGATCACCTGAATAATGTTGTTGAACGTGATGAAATTTTAAAACAGGATTGTTCATTATACTAAGATTCAAAGGCGGAGTAATCAATTTAGTTATAGCGCCGTCTTTTCCATTGGTATAAAAAACTACTTTATAATCGCCGGCAAATGGCTGTACCGGCTGCAAGCCCGGAATAGCTTGTGCGCCTGTAGCATTAAAAACCCTCCAATTGAAGTTTTTTGCAACGTACTCCTGCGTCCAACAAGGTGGTAAGTTGTTGCCATTATTTTCAAATCCTTCCTCATAAGGAAATGCTGTAACAATTTGGCAACCAAGATTATTCACCATTGCAGTTGCCGTATCATTTGCCGGAACTTGATCGCCGGACATATTGACAATAGCTTGTATCTTGTGCATTCCTGCTACAGAAAGGTTTAATGTGGTATTGAAAATATAAGTACTTTCACCCATACTAGGAATAGATCCGGCAAATGTCTCTGTAGCCATCAAATTTCCATTATGTACTAATTTTATTCCGAAACCACTTGCAGACTGCCCGCCGTTGTTCCTTAATCGCACTGTAACTTGCTCGTTTTCAGAAAGAATAGCATAGCTCCCTGTTATCGGCGTAATGGATAAGGCTTGCATATCAACATAACTATCTAAATGTGAAATGGTAACGTCGTCTATAAACCATCTGGGACCGTTGTCGGCGGTATATAAAAATGCAATATAAATGGTTTGGCCAACATAAGCGTCTAATGGAATGCTGAAATTTTTCCAAGTAGCAAGACCCACTTCGTCATTTCCTAATACCCGAACTTCAGTAAATGCATTTATATTATTGTTAACAGTAGTAGAAATCAATATTTTACTACTATTATTATAACCTACGAGTTGTATACGAGACCAAAAATCAAGTTCAGGAGTTCCGGTGCTTGGAAGGGTTATTGCCGGAGTAACCAATGCGGTAGCTTGTACACCTCCTGCCAACCAACCATGCTCTGCAGATCTGAGGCCACTATGAGCATAATCAGTGCTGCTTGCCCAAGTTCTTGTTCCTGATATATCGAGAATTGTCCATCCTGCCGGTGGGAAAGTGGTGCTTTCAAAATCTTCCGTCCATGGGAATGAAGAAACAGTTTTTGTTGAAGCCTCTTGTGCTTGCACATATCCGAATCCATGCAAGAAGATGGTTAAGAAAGCAATAAGCTTTAAAATATTAGAAGTGCGTCTCATAGTATAAATCTCTTTTGTGAATAATTTTAATTTCGGCACAAAAATAATATATTTTTCTCGCTAAGCCGCCAAGCGTCTTCTCGTCTTTTCGAGCCATGGCAAAAAAAAGCCTCACATTTCTGTGAGGCTTTATAGTATTGGGCGACGTCCTACTCTCCCACCTTTCGGCAGTACCATTGGCGCAGTTGGGCTTAACTTCTCTGTTCGGAATGGGAAGAGGTGTA
>JGI20163J15578_10000691_pt1 | contig 13885 bp, 13 predicted proteins | sample TergutCu122P1_FD_15578 | JGI IMG/M metagenome (IMG submission 15578)
ACTTGCTCCTGAAATGTTTTTGCTGTATTTACGATTTGTGAACCATATCTTATATATATATCAACTTTGAGTTTTATTCCTGTTTGTGTTTTTTCTGTAATCACTTTTATGGATTTAACATCTTTATTTTCATTTTTTGTGATACATGTAACAATGTCACTAATCACTTTATCAGAAACTATGTATTCACCCATGTAGCTATATGTCGGTCTAACTACAGATTTCTCTGCAACCAAACCTTTTCCTGCTTTGCCTTTATTTCTAAATATACGCAACGGGTCTAAAAAGTACCCCGAAAATTGTCTTTTTAGCTGAAATGTCGGCACCGGAATTACGTGTTTCCCTAATTCGTGCCTTTGTTTTCTAGCAAGATCGCGTTCTTCTTCAGAGGTTATTGCTTCTATATATGTTATTTCTTCGATTTCCGGAAGTTCAAGTCGTGCTGCAATTTTTTTGACCATGTTTTCGGATGTTCCTAATATGAGAATATCGCTTGGCGAAACTTCTTTCATTTTTTCCATAACAGAATTTCTATGGTCGTCGTCAGTAAAAAGTGCTGTTTTGATCGCTCCAACCATTGTAGATTGACGTTTTGCAGAGGTTCCCGCCAAAACATCGCTGCCCATAATAAATAAACCGTCGTCAATTACGCTTTTAATATTTTTCTCTCTACATAAATTAGTTGCTTGGTAACTTTTGCCTGTACCACTTTTTCCAACTAAAGCATAAACTTTCATCTTTACTTCTCCGTTTTATTCTGTTATAATCTGCTTATGTTCTTAACAAGTATTATAAGGAGGATAAACCATGTATAAAATTACAGACGCGTGCATCAATTGCGGTGCTTGTGAAGCTGATTGCCCAGTTGGTTCAATCGCAGCCGGCGATGGACTATACGTAATTGACAGCAGTTGTATTGACTGTGGAGCTTGCGCAGGCTCATGTCCTGTTGATGCTATCGTTCCTGCATAGGAGTCAATTGCTTCACAAAAGTGAATATTTAATAATTAAGGGAGTGTCGCAAATAAGCAACTCTCCCTTTTTAGTTCAATTTATCTTTGCCAAAGAGTAAATATAGCACACACTAGCAAAAGCTAATTACTTTGTTTTGTTAATGTGGTACGCCAGTGCATGTAAGCTGTCGCTCAAGTGCATGTTTTCAAGTGCTACACTTTCAGGCACTACAAGGTCTACCGGCGCAAAGTTCCAAATCCCCTTTATGCCTGCAACCGCTAATCTGTCTGCGACATTTTGTGCACTATCTACCGATGTACAAATTATTCCTATGTCTATTTGTTGCGTTCTAACATACTCTTCGAGATTTTCATAATCTGAAATTGCTATGTCGTTAATTTTTATACCTATTAATTTAGGGTTTCTCTCGAAAATTCCTGATACAACAAAACCAGACTTATAATAGTACGTGTAGTTTATTATAGCCTGTCCGAGATTTCCGGCACCAACCACCACCATCTTGTACTCTTTGTCTAGTCCCAAAATCATGCTTATCTCGTGGTGTAGCGCTTCTACGTTGTACCCGTATCCTTGTTGCCCAAAACCGCCGAAGGTATTGAAATCTTGTCTAATCTGCGACGCTGTTTGTCCAATTAATCTACTAAATTCCCCTGAGGAAATTTTGCTTACGCCTTTTTCATGCAATTCTTTCAAATACCGTCTGTATCTTGGCATTCGTCGAATAACAGCATTAGGTATCTTTGTCTGCTCTTTCATATCTGTTCCTCACTGGGTTAACGTCTACGAAGGCTCGCAAAACTACGAACCTTCGGAAACAAACATTTTAACCTATTTTTTCTTCTACGTATTTAACAATATCGCCAACGTTTTGGAATTTTTCAGCATCCTCATCTGGAATCTCAATGTCAAATTCGTCTTCGATTGCCATAATGATTTCTACTGCATCAAGAGAATCTGCTTCTAAATCTTTCATAAGACTTGTGTCCACAGTTACTGATGCTTCATCCACACTTAGTTGCTCTACGATAATGCCTTTAATTTTATCAAAACTCATTTTCAACCTCCATTATATCACGCATAGCTAAAAATTATTATAGTGTACTAAAAAGATATATGCAACATAATTTCGATATTTTTTTTAACAATCTTTATTCGCTATGTTTGATATCAAGTTATTATTCATTTAATCGTCTTTATGGCGACATTGTCGCTATATTGGCGACTCATTGTCAGATTGTTCACAAAGTTTTAACCACAATGCATATTTTTCTTCAAGCTGTTTTTTTAATTCTTTTAAATCTTTGTCTAATTCAGCCAGCAATGAGTGATTTGTAAAGTTTTCTTCTTTAATCATTTCACTTTCTATTTCAGAGATTTTTTCTTCTATTTCGTGTATCTCCTCTTCAAGTTTGCTTTTTAACTTTGCATCACGTCTGGCTTCAGCCTCTTTTTGTTTATTAAGCATCCTTTGTTCATTAGTATCGCTTATTTTTTTCTCATCAGAACTTTTTTCGTTTTGAGTTTTGCCGGAAAGTTCTTCCAGGTACTTTTTGCCTGATGCAATAGATTGTTTCTTTTCTACATAATAGTCGTATGCACCTAAATATTTTGTGATTCCATCAGAGCCAAGCTCAAAAATTTTATCAGGTATTTTGTTTAAAAAGTATCTATCATGGGAAACAACAATCACCGTTCCGGGGAAATCCTTAACCGCATCTTCAAAAATTTCTTTTGACGCAATGTCAAGGTGGTTTGTTGGTTCATCTAAAATCAGTACATTATCACCAGAAAGCATAAGTTTCGCAAGAGAAAGCCTAGCTTTTTCTCCACCTGAAAGGGAGCGTATCTTCAAAAACACATCATCATTTTTAAACAAAAACCGCCCTAAGATGCTTCGCATCTCAGTATCTGAATATAGTCTATATGCATCGCTAAGTTCGCTAAAAACAGTGTTTTCTTCATTTAAGAGTGCTTGCCTTTGGTCATAATATCCAACCTCGACATTGTGGCCTCTTTTAATATAACCGGTGTCTGGCTCAATTTCCCCTGTTATGATTTTAAGAAGGGTAGTTTTGCCTATGCCATTTGCTCCTACAACACAGATTTTTTCGCCTCTTTTTATATCAAACTCAACATTTTTGAAAAGCTCTTTGCGCGAAGGTCCACTTCCAAACGCTTTTGAAAGGTTTTCTGCCAAAAGTACATCGTTTCCGCTTTTAAACTTTTGCCTAAACTGTATTTTTATTTTGCCTGTTTCAGCTTCAGGTGCCGAAACAGCTTCCATCATGTCTAGTCTTTTTTCTCTTGAGAGCGCTCGTTTAGCCAGTTTCTCCGTGCCGTGCTGCTTGAAGCGTCTTATTAGCTCCTCCTGCTTGGAAACTTCTCTTTTATACTGGTCATACTTTCTTTGTTCATCTTCACGCCTAGCGCGTTTTTTAACTGCAAAGGAGCTATAGTTTCCCTCGTAAACACGTAACTTGTGGTTTTCAATTTCAAAAATCTTATTTACAATTTTATCAAGAAAATATCTGTCATGTGATATTACAAGTAAACTGCCCGAGTACGATGCCAAATACTGCTCAAGCCATTTTATCGTTCCTATATCTAGATGGTTCGTCGGTTCGTCTAAAAATAGTAAGTTTGGCTTTTTAAGAAGCAAACACGCAAGAGCAAGTCTTGTTCTTTCGCCTCCTGAAAGCATGCTTATTTTTTTGCTATAGTATTCCTCTCCAAAGGCCATGCTCCCTAGTATGCCAACAATGTCGCTTTTATATCTGTATCCATCTCTTCTATTAAACTCTTCCTGCAGTTTATCATATTTTTTTAGAAGTTCCGATGTGTCTTCGTCTCTTTCTGACATTTCTGCAATTTTTACTGGTAGCTCATTGATTTGTTTTTCCATCTCTATTAGGTCAGAAAAAATCAAAGAAACTTCTTCATGCACCGTATTGTCTGCCGTAAAATCATCTTTTTGCCTCAGAAATCCTATGGTTTTATCTTGCGCAACAAAAAAGTTGCCTGACGTAGCTTCCATATCGCCTGACAATATATTTAACAGCGTTGTTTTACCAGCGCCGTTGTCTCCTATTATTCCTATTCTGTCTCCTTCATTTACATGAAACGAAACATCCGTAAACACTTCGTCCACACCAAATGCTTTTGTAAGATTGTTCGCAGATAGTATTATCATTTGATATTCCAGCTCCAATTTGTATTATATTAAATAACCTGCCATCAAAGTGGTAAGTTTGCGTAGGCGTCCAGACTCAAATCATCTTTCCCGCCTGCCATATATTTATAGTACGCTGCACATCCTATCATTGCCGCATTATCTGTGCATAAAATCGGCGGCGGATAAAATAGCTCTATTCCGTGTTTGTTACATTCTTCATGTAACATTTCTTTGAGCAAGCTGTTTGCTGCAACGCCTCCTGCAAGCACAAGTTTGCCTTTTTTCATCAGTTTTACAGCATTTATACATTTTGCCACAATAACTTCTACTATTGCCATTTGAAAACTTGCTGCTACATCTGCTACATTTATTTCACGACCTGCTTGCTTCTCCGAGTTTAAATAGTTTAATACTCCAGTTTTTATTCCACTGAAGCTAAAGTCAAAGCTGTCTTTTTCTAGAAAAACTCTCTTAAATTCAACGGCGTGCGGGTTTCCCTCTTTCGCAATTTTATCTATAACTGGGCCGCCTGGATATCCTATGCCAAGAACTCTTGCCACCTTATCGTACGCCTCACCTGCTGCATCGTCTCTTGTTTTTCCAAGCACTTTGCATTCGTTATAATCTGTAACTTCCACGATATTGGTATGCCCACCGGAAATTATGAGCGAGACAAAGGGTGGTTTTAGCTCCTTATGAGTGATATAGTTGGCACTTATATGCCCTTGCATATGATGAACTCCCACAAGCGGTTTATCCCATGAAAAAGCGAAAGCCTTAGCGGTTGCAATTCCAATCAAAAGAGCTCCCACAAGCCCGGGGCCGTACGTAACTCCTATAATGTCAATTTCATCGGGAGTAATCTTCGCTTCAGACATTGCGTTTTCGTATACTATATTTATATTCTCAAGATGGTGTCTTGATGCGATTTCAGGCACCACGCCACCAAATATTCTATGCACATCAATTTGTGATGAAATAACGTTTGAAAGCACTTCACGCCCATCAGCAACAAGTGCCACAGATGTTTCATCACAGCTCGTTTCAATTGCAAGTGTTATCAGTTTATTGTTTTTCACTTTTTTTCCTATGCTTTCCACATTATGATGGCATCTTCGCCATTATCTTCATAATATCCTTTTCTTATTCCCACTTGTATAAAATCAAAACCTTCGTAGAGCAAAATCGCACTTTCATTTGAAGCTCTGACTTCAAGTGTAAAAAGGTTAGCTCCGGCTTCTTCAGATATTGCCATAATTTCTGAAATTATTGCTTTTGCAATTCCTTTGCGTCTATAGTCAGGATGTACAGCAACATTTGTTATATGACCTTCATCTAAAATTAGCCAAATTCCTGCATATCCTACTATTTTATCATCAATCTCTGCCACAATGTATTTCGCAATTTTATTAGTTGTTATTTCCTCAAAAAAGGACTGTTCACTCCAGGGTGCCTTAAAACATATTTTGTCCATCTCTGCCAGTGCTTTTACATCATTTTCAGTTGCAACCCTCATAATGCAATTATTCATATTAACCCCAATCACCACTCATGCGAATTCGACTTACACAATTATCAATCGCACGTTATACCTTCTTCTAATCTGCGTTCGGCTTCCGCTTTTCGCATATAGACAGGTTTTAATTCACTATAATTTATTTCCTTTCCTTCGTTATAAAGCTTAATTGCTAATTTTGCTACAGATGACGCCATTTGCTCATTTTTATCTTCCGGCGCAAATGAAATTCGTATATCGCCTGTTAACGATGAGTCTTGCCATTCCTCAATTCCAGCTTTGAAAACTTCCAAACCATCACCAAAGAACATAACTTCCGAAAAACCATACTCGGCTACTTTTTCATGCAGTTTTGTCAAGTATTCAGTTATGCTGTATGCTCCGCCAGGCACAATTTCTTGCAGCTCAAGTAGTTCATCTTGCGATTCTTTTTTTGTCGCAAATATACCTTCTGGCATCAAACTTTTTAGGTGAAAAGCACCTGCATATATTTGATTTTGCCTTGCATCAAGCACCGGACAAACAAGCCCTTTATATGATTCGATGTTATATACGAAAGTCTCAAGTGTCGGCACTGATATACACGGGATATTTTTGACCTGCGCAATAGCCCTTGCTGTAGAAACGCCAATTCGTATGCCAGTAAATGAACCGGGGCCTGCAGACGTTGCAATACATGATATGTCGTTTATCGTCAATTGGCAATCTTGCATCAAAAGCTCCGTCATCGGCATTAGGCTTTTAAGATGATTAAAAACGTTTTCGGTTTTTTTGTAATTTATATTTCCCGCTTCGTCGATACATGCTACGGAAGCGTGTTTGCCAGTTGTTTCTAAGGCTAAAATTTTCATAAAATCCCCACTAAACTTTGCTTATCTCGTATATTCGCTCAGATTCGCTATCGCCGTATGATATTTGTATAATAGTGCTACCCTTTGGAATTATGCCTTTTATTTTATCTGCCCATTCAACAATGCTAACTCCATCTCCGTAAAAGTACTCTTCAAAGCCTAATTCATACGTTTCTTCCACACCCGAAAGTCTGTAAACATCAAAATGATAAAGCGGGAGGCTTCCACTTTTGTACTCTTTAACAATAGTAAACGTAGGGCTTGTCACATCGTCCTTTACACCAAGTGCCTCTGCAATATATCTAGTTAAAGCAGTTTTTCCGGTTCCTAAATCGCCAATAAGCGCAATCACATCACCGGCTTTTAGCTCTTTTGCAAGCGCAAACCCAAACTTTTTTGTTTCATTTTCGTTTTTAATAAAAATCTGTTCTTTCATATTTCTCACAATTTGTTTGACGGTGGAATATTCTTCTGTCATTTGGCGAGCTCATATATAGCCTCTGCGTAAATCTTCGCCATCAGCACCATCTTATCAATTTCAATATATTCGTTTTTCTTGTGTGCAACATCTTCTTGCCCCGGGAAAACACCACCAAACGCAACAAGATTGTCCGCTGCACGTGCATATGTGCCTCCGCCAATTACAATCGGTTCACTTCTGTTATCTCCTGTATGTTTTCTATAGATATTCATAAGCGTACTAATCATCGGGTCATCTTTTGAAAAGTAAATAGGCTTTTGGTTTTTGCCTTTCACAATTCCAAGGTTATATTTAGTAACTGCAGGCATCATTGCATCGTATACATCTGCATCGGTTTTAGTTACAGGGTATCTTATGTTTATTGTCAAAATACCTGCTTTATTGTCCATATCAATTAGCCCTGTATTGAGAATCAAGTTTCCTGAAACTTCATCTGACACGCTACAGCCAAGTGAAGTGCCATCAAGCTCAAAACCTATATTTTCATTATAAAAAGCTATGAACTCGTTCACTTCTTCATTTGCAAAGTGAAGTCTGCCAAGAAAATCCATCATTATTGATATTGCGTTAAGTCCATCTTCCGGTCTTGCCCCATGAGATGAAATTCCTTTTGTTGTAATTTCAAGGCTTTTACCTACGCCTTTTACATTTATTTTTCGTTTATATTCGTCACGATAATGTGCTACGACCTCTTTTATTCGCTCATAATTTTCTGTTTTTTCATCTCGCAATACAACCCTTGCAAAATCCGCTACCATGTTTGCTGCACTTCCGCCTTTAAAACTTCGCAGCTCCAAACCTTTTGCTATATCCTTGTTGAATTTTTTTGCAAGTTCAAATATTAAAATTCCTTTTTCGGCGTGAATTACAGGAAACTCTGCATCAGGCGCAAATCCCAAGTCTGGCGCTTTTACCTTTTGCAAGTATTTTTTCATCCCAATCCATTTTGTTTCTTCATCAAGTCCAAGAATAAGTCTAACTTTTTTTTCAGGCACAAATCCTGATTCTTTTAGTGCTTTCATAGCAAAGTATGACGCAACGATTGGACCTTTGTTGTCAATGGCACCTCTGCCATATATTTTGCCCTCAGCTATTTCGCCACCAAAGGGGTCAAAATCCCAATCATTTCCCTCAGCAACCGTATCTAGATGCCCTAAAATTCCAAGCACCTCATCACCTGTGCCAACGATATCACCATCTTCATCTAATATGTACCCGCCAAATTCCAGATGCCCACCATAGTTTTCGATGTTTTCAGTATGAAATCCATCTTGTTTTGCTTTGTTCAGCATATACAAAAAGGCCTCATGCACGCCTTTACCAAAGGGCATATCCGGGGTTTCTTCATCAGCCACACTACGAAAAGCGATGAGCTCCTGTAGCATTTTTATCATATCATCTCTGCTATTATCTATTAATGCTAAGTATTCCAATTGCGTCCTCCCATGCTCTCTGTGCTCGCCCAAGATATCCTGACCTTGCGAGTATCGAATTTGTTTCAAGATTTTCATCTAAAGGAATTATTGTGTAAACTAACCTTCCGCCGTGGCGATGCCTGTCAACCCACGTTGGAATTGCGCTTTTGCTCTTTGATATAATTTCTCTGTTGTTTGGGTCAAACTCAACCCTTACTTGTGCAATTGCACCAGTCTCCGTGTGTCTGTTATTTCTCGTAGTTGGCAATGTTTCGCGCCTCTGGTTTGATATGAAGTTTCCTAAGCTATAAAATACCGGCACTTGTCTGCCCGTTAATTCGCTCGTCAAATACACAGCTTCTTGCAAAACATGAGGGTGCGAACCAAATATAATATCAACGTACATGTAATTTACAGTTCTTGCTGCGATTCTGCGTTGCCACTCGTTTGACGATGTGAAATACTCATTTCCCCAGTGGTAATACATGATAACTATGTCAGCGCCTGCTGCCCTTGCATCAAGCACATCCAACATGGCATTTTCTAAGTCCTCGTACAAATGCGTATATCTAAAATAGTTTAGTAAATGCCGCGAATCTTCGGCAGGAATTCCATTAACAAGAAGATGACCGGCTGCTGTCGAATATGCATATGTATATGCAACAACAGCAATTTTTATGCCTTGCACCTCAAACATGGCAAATCTGGGCTCAGTTTCATCAAGCCTTGTGCCGGAAACGATAAGCTCGTTTGCACGAAGCACGTCTATTGTGCGCAAAAGTCCCGCTTTGTCTCTGTCAACCGTATGATTGTTTGTGGTTACAATCACATCAAAGCCCGCTGTTCTCAAGGCGGGAGCAAGCGAATCAGGTGCACTAAATCTCGGAAATCCGGCATAAGGTCTTCCACCAAATGTTGTTTCAAGATTGCCGATTGTTAAGTCGGAGCTTTCAAGATACGGTCTTACATATATGAAATTATTGTGAAAATCGTGAGTATCAGTTGCACTGTCATGAGCCGCTTGAATTTGTGGCATGTGCATCATAACATCACCAACAGCCGATATCAAAATAGATACCGGCGGTAATTCTATGACTTCTTCTATTTCTTTTGCATCTTCATAAGGCTCATAATAAGGTTCATATGCATACGCTTGCTTTTGTTCTTGTGGCGCAGATTGACATGCTGACAAAACTACTGCCAACACAGCTATTAATATACTCTGCTTAATTCTCTCTTTAATCATATCCTTACTCAATTATTAAATCTTTTGCTAATTAGTAAAAGGTGTCTTCTTCCATATAAACTACATAAGGGTCTACTGTGTATGCTGCCGTAATTTCACCATTAAGCACCGTTGCAACCACTACGGATTTAATTGGGTCACCTCGGTCATTAAATGTTATACTACCTGCAGCGCCGGGAAGTTCCCTAGTCTCTAACAATGCTTTCACTAAAGCGTTGCCATCAGTTGTTCCGGCTCTTATCATTGCGGAAATCGCAACTAAGTACGAATCAAAGGCAAGAGCAACTGAACTATGTGGCACCGCATCTTCACCATACTTTTCCCTGTATGCATTTAAAAAAACTTCCGTCATCCGAGTTATTCCAGCCTCAGGGTCAAAAATAGTTGCAAACACAATTCCCTCAGCCGCTTCACCTGCAAGTTCGATAAGCTCAGGGTCATCCCAAATGCTGGTTCCTATAAATAATGCCTCAAGACCAAGTTCTCTCGCTTGAATAAGTATTTCTGCTGCATTTTCAATATTTGATGGCAAAAACACAACTTCTGCGCCGGCACCTCTTACCCTCATAAGATACAATCTAAAGTCCTCTGCATTTGGGTCAAAGTCTTGCAAGCTTACAATTGCATCTTCGTTTTCTGTTAGCCTTATCATAGTATCTGAAAATGCTTGACTTATTGTCATAGCCAAATCATCATTTGCAGGCCTCAGAATTGCTGCTGTTTGTGCACCCATCTCCTCTACTGCAAAAGCTGCCATTGCAACGCCTTCAAAGGCAGTTACGAAGCTAACTCTAAAGTAAAACGGATTGTTGCTCGTTACAAGCCAGTTGGTATTTGTAATTGCAATCGCAGGAATTTGTGCTTCTTCCAAAAATTCTGCCGCAATTAGTGAAAAAATTTCTCCATAACTTCCAAGAACAATTGCAGGATTTCTAGTTATCAGATGCTGAATTGCGGCTTCCGCGATTTGCATTTCCGATCTATTATCTGCCATAATTAGCTCAATATCTTTTCCAAGAACCGTCGGGAAAAGCCCGTGAGCCAACTCGATTCCTCTTCTTTCAAGCTCACCATATCTTTGGTATTGCCCGGAAAGTGGTTGAAATACGCCAATTCTCACAACCGAATCCAGATCTTCTTCTGTTTCAGTAAAATTTGCTCTGAAATTATCTAAAGTTTCACAACTTGTTAACAACAAAACAGTGAAAATAACTAAGATACTTATCACTGCCATATTTTTTCTTTTCATTGAATTTACACCCTTTCAGTCTGACTACAAAAAGTCGATACCAATAATTATAAAGGTTTTTGCTCAAAAGGTAAAGCCTTTAGTGATTTAAAGCCATCTAGTTTTGCTAAAACGTTGCTGTTCACACATCGGATTCGTGCCTAAGTGTGAACTGTAACGCTAAAAAGTCAAGACAATCGTCATTTATTTGAGATTTGGTCAGAATGTCCCGATTTTTTGGCAAATGTAGCGCTTGCATTGATACCAATAAATAGATAGAATAATAGTGTATACTTTTTAAGAAAAGAGAAATTTATTTGAAATTATTTGTAATAAGCGATACCCATGGCAATATTTCCGAAGCTCTTCGAATTATTGATGAAAATAATGATATTGACACAATAATACACCTTGGTGATATGGATAAAGACGCAAAAGCAATATCCGCACACACCGATAAGGACGTAATCGGCGTGCGCGGAAATAATGAGTCGTCTTATTGTCTTACGCCTGAATATCGCATACTCGAAACTGAATACGGCAATATTCTTCTAGCTCATGGACATCGTGAGCAAGTAGGTATAGATTTACAAAGATTGGTTTATCGTGCTTTGGAAGCGGAGTGCAAAGCGGCATTTTTCGGTCATACCCATACACCATTATACGAAGAAATCGACGGGATTTATGTTTTAAACCCGGGAAGTCTGGCGTTACCGCTACGTCAGGCATCAGGTTCATACGCTATAGTTGACATCTCAAAAGACGAATTCAAAGCGTCAATTTTTCATTTATAAAGTTCTAAAACACATTATATATATAGGCGGGGATATATTCCCCGCCTATATAAGTTTTTTGCGCCTAATACTAATCTTATAGCGCAAATCCAAATATTAGATATAACACCACCGATACAATAAAGCCCAGTATACTATACGGAAGTCCTGCTAAAGCCACTCTAACCGGCGGTCTTTGCACAGACTGCGCACACATCAAAATATTTTCTGCAAAGAAACATGCAGTTCCGCCAAATACAGCACCCGAAACAATTGCAGCCATTGTCATATATGGATTTACCATGAAATATTCCGCAAGAGGAAGTGAAATAGGTGCAATCAGAAGCATCACAGCCCAATAATCCACGCCTAAAAACGCTATAATAGCAACCGTAATAAAGGTAAGTACCGGAATCGCTCCGCCTGACAGTAGTGGCGTAACAACTTCTATTACATAATCACTAAATCCAATCCCTTCCAAACCATGAACAAATACGAAAGTCATAAGCACGACAGCTAAGATAAATATCATGTCTTTTACTCCCGTAAAAAACCCTTCAAAGAATTCCGACATTGACATTTTTCTACGGAAAATATACAAACAAAACGATACTGCAAGTCCAACAATAACAGCAAGTATCAAATCTCTTGATATAAGCATCGCGCCAACTAACGCAATTACAGGAAGCGCAAAATCAATCATTGCACCTTTATCTTCAGCGACTTCAATTCCACCATCCGTTTCTTCCAGTGCTTTCATTTCTGCATCAGTTAGCTTATAAGTTCCATCATGCAACTCTTTGTGATATTTGCGCATAACCCCAACTCTAGGTAAAGCTCCAATTGAAAGAAGAAACGCAATTACAATGATTGCAATAGGATAAAATAAAAACGGAATTAACTTCATATACTCTACAAGCATATCGGAATCTTCACCTGATATGCCAAATTCTTGCATAATCCCAAAGATAAACACTGCAATCGCCGTAAGTGGCACTAAAGAACATACCGGTGTTCCCATGCTACAAACAGTAAATCCTACTTGTTCTCTTGAAATTTTATGTTTGTCTGTGTTGTCACGCACCGTGGGGCCTATTCCCAAATTGTTTATATAGTCATCAATAAAAAGAATTACGCCTAAAATCCATGTGAAAACTAAACTGCTACGCTCAGAACTCATATATTTTGTGGCTAATCTTCTAAATGCACTAATTCCGCCTGACCTGATTAATAGCGCAATTAATGCGCCAAACAGCGTTAACACAAGCAAAATCCAAGGATAAGTTCCCTCTGCGAAAACATCGTACATCGCATAAGTAAATCCGGTTATGAAACCTGCTCCATCTTGGAGTATAAAAACAAGTGCCGTCGCAACAATTATCGACTCAAACACTCTTCTTGTAATTACTACCAAAATTAGCATTATTAAAAGTGGTAGTACCGTTATGACTGGATACATTTCTAAAAAGCTCATCTGAACCCTCCTTTACACTATTTCACTAAGTAAAATACTTCGTACATTATTTTTAAAGCTGCCCAGGTCGTAATGTTGTTTTTTGAATCAAGAGGTGGCGATACTTCCACAACGTCCATTACGCCAATCTTTAATTCTTTAAAAAGTTCTGTAATAATTTCTATTAATTCTCTTGTTGTCAGTCCACCGGCTTCAGGGGTTCCTGTGCCCGGAGCAAAAGCCGGATCTAAAACATCAATATCAAGGCTAAGATATACCACATCATAGTCCCTGAATTTTTCAATCAGTTGCTTTGCTATTGATTGTGGTCTTTCTTTTGCAACATCTGATGCACGCTTTAAAAATATTTTAGGATGTTGCTTGAAAAACTCTACTTCTTCTTTTTCCCAGGAACGAATTCCCACAAAAGCAATATCTTCCGGCGACTTTAGCTGCTCAATGGCACGTTTTTGTGTGCAAGCATGAGACCACTTATGCCCATCATATTCGTCGCATATATCGCTATGAGAGTCAAAATGAATAATACCGATTTTCTTATCTTTAAACTTATTAAAAAAAGCTTTGTGAACAGGAATTGTCGTAGAGTGGTCGCCTCCAATAAACAAGCAGAACTTATTTGAATTCAGCAGTTTAAGCGCTTCATTTTCAACTTGCTCATAATACTCTTTCCAGTCAAGCACGGTAGGTACATCGCCCGCATCATAAATCTTGCTTGCAATAAAATCACCATCACTTGTATAGGGTGGTAAATATC
>JGI20163J15578_10000692_pt1 | contig 13875 bp, 12 predicted proteins | sample TergutCu122P1_FD_15578 | JGI IMG/M metagenome (IMG submission 15578)
GTTATATGAGCATAATATGGTGTGCACCATTCGTTCAATCCTTGAAGACGAATGGGGGATGGAGATTGTAAAATACCCGGCCCTTGATGCCAATTTTAAATATGCTCTCTTTGACTTTGATGGCACCCTAAGCCTGATTCGTGAAGGGTGGCAGGATATTATGATACCCTACTTTGTTGAAATATTACTTGAAACTCCAAAGGCAGAGGATAAAGCAACCATAGAAGAGGTAGTCACTTTATTTGTTGATCGTTTAACTGGGAAGCAGACCATATTCCAATGCATTCGATTAGATGAAGAGGTAGTCTTAAGAGATGGTGTCAAAAGAGACCCTGGGTTTTACAAAGCGGAATATCTTCGTCGGTTAGAAATTCATATTGAAAACCGAATTAAAGAGTTACAAGGCGGTTGTAATCCGCAAAAATATCTTGTTTCTGGTGGGATACAGTTGTTAGAACTTCTGGCAGAGAAGGGTTGTAAATTATATCTTGCCAGTGGAACCGATGAGGAGGATGTGATTAAGGAAGCGAAACTTTTGGGACTTGACCAATATTTTGGTGAGCATATTTATGGCGCTCGGGACGATATGACAGATTGTTCCAAAGAGATGGTGATTCAACAGATCATAGAAGATAATCATTTAACGGGAGCGGAGTTGCTCTCTTTTGGAGATGGGTTTGTGGAAATCGAATTGGTTGCTGGTGTAGGTGGTTACACCGTAGGTCTTGCCACAGATGAAGCCAGGAGGAAGGGCATTCATCTTCGCAAAAGAGAACGTTTGCTAGAGGCAGGAGCGAATCTTATTATTCCTGATTTTAGCGAGCCGGAAAGATTGGCATCATTTTTATTCAACAAGGAGGATTGCTAATGCCTTACCCACTTTTTGACCGCGGGAAATTGAAGTTAAAGCCACTGGGTGAGAGAATCCATGATACTTCAATCCATGAATTCATTGGATTAGAAGATGAGTTAGAACCCTTTGATGCTCCTGCCCTGGAAGTTATCGCCAAAAAAATCCTTGCCGCCAAGGAGAATAAAGCTTCCATTATGTTAATGTATGGGGCCCATGTGATTCGTTCAGGGTGTGGACCACACCTGATTGAGATGATGAAACGTGATCAACTTACACATTTGGCTACCAATGGCGCAGGATCTATTCACGACTTTGAATTTTCGTTAATTGGTGAAACCTGTGAAAGTGTAGAGCGTTACATTAGCGAAGGTCAGTTTGGCCTGTGGAATGAAACAGGAAAAATTAACGACATTATTAATGAAGGAATCAAGGATAATTTAGGCTGGGGTGAAGCGGTAGGCCGATACATATGGGAAAACAACCTGCCCTATAGAGAAAAAAGTGTCTTAGGAATGGCTTACCACTTGAAAGTTCCTTGCACCATACATGTTGGGATAGGTAGCGATATTATCCACGAGCATCCAAATTTTGACGGAGCAGCAGCGGGTGAGGCTACATACACAGATTTTTTAATTTATACTCAAGGGGTGACAAATTTAGAGGGTGGTGTATTTCTTAATTTCGGTTCTGCGGTAACTGGTCCAGAAGTATACTTAAAGGCTCTTTCTATGGCTCGCAATGTGGCTCATCAAGAAGGAGGGAAGATATCGAATTTTACCACGGCAGTTTTTGATGTGCAACCCATAGGAGAAAGCAACTCCCAGGAAGCGCCGTGTAAAAGTAACCCAAGGTATTTCTTCCGTCCTTGGAAAACCATTTTGGCTCGCACCGTTGCTGATGGTGGACAAAGTTATTATGTACAAGGAGAACATCGTTTGACTCTTCCTTACTTGGCGAGACAAGTGTGGAGGATAGAAGGTGAAATGAACTTATGAATTTGAATAGAAGTATAGGCAATATCCTTAACGTTCTTAATCAAGCCGGTGACCGAACAATTACTATTTTTGGTGATTACTGTCTTGACAAATATTTATATATTGATTCTGCCCGCAACGAACCCTCAGTGGAAACAGGATTGACCGCTTATCAAGTGGTTAAGAAAGGATTGTATCCAGGTGTTGGAGGCACAGTAGCAAATAACCTGCGTGCCTTAGGGGCACAAGTGATTTGTGTTGGTCTAGTGGGAGAAGATGGAGAAGGATTTGAGCTGATAGAAGGATTGAAGCTAATTGGCGCAGAAACCAGATGGCTAGTACGTTCAAAAAGTATTGTGACCAATACATACATCAAGCCAATGGTTGGTTCAGACCATGAAATGTACACCGAAATAAATCGTATAGATATTAGGAATTTTGAGGAAACCTCAGAGGAACTGGAAGAACTACTTCTTGAAAGCTTAGAACAAGCTCTTAAAGTTTCTCAAGGAGTAGTGGTGACAGATCAGTTTTTAGAGCGCAATTACTCTGCAGTTACGGACCGAATTCGTAATGAGTTGATTAGGATGAGCGTAAGTTATCCAGACAAGTTTTTCTATGTGGATTCCCGAGGCTTCCCAGATTGTTATCAAAAGGTTATCGTGAAGTGCAATCAATTTGAGTTACCAAAAGTTGCAGAATATAGTGGCGAAGAAGATGGTGATGCCATTCTTCTAGGAGGCAAAGAGTTACTGTCTATTAACGGTCACGCAGTGGTGGTAACATTAGGAGCAGATGGTTCCTATGTATTTGAAGGAGATAAAGTAACCCATGTTCCAGCATTTGCTGCCCCAGGGCCTTTGGATATTGTGGGCGCCGGAGATGCTACAAATGCAGGTGTAATATTGGGGCTAACCTTAGGGTTGACATTGCCAGAAGCTGTCATGCTTGGTGGCTGTATTTCGTCGATTACAATTCAACAATTGGGGGTGACTGGAACGGCTACCATTGACCAAGTGAGACAGCGGTTAAATAATTTTATTGCAAAGGAGTTGAAAAATGAATAAGAGAATCAACAAAGAAGAATTTCTCAAAAAAGTAGGAAGCATGCAACAAGTTGCTCATGTTCGTCCCATTCAATTTGAAGAAGGACGAGCAAAAGGAATGTCAGGTTATGACATTAAAAATGGAGATTTACGTTTTCAAGTGCTTGGAGATAAGTGCCTGGATATTGCTGACTTTTCATACAAAGGCATCAATCTGTCTTTCCTTGCCAAACAAGGTTTAATCGGGCGGATGGATTACGACATTCACGGTCTGGAAGGGCTTCGAAGTATCATGGGTGGATTGTTATTTACTTGTGGTCTTGAAAATACCTGTAGCCCTTGTGAAGAAAATGGAGCTCTTTTCCCCCAACATGGTCGGATACGTTCAGCGCCAGCAGAGCACCTATCCAGTAGTGAATGTTGGGAGGACGATGTTTTTAAATTGAAGGTTTCTGGTGAAGTGCGAGAAGCAGAATTGTTTGGCAAAAACCTTAAATTAACCAGAACCATTGAAACCAATTATGGCGAAAAATCCGTGACATTAACCGATCGAATTGAGAACGAAAGCTTTGTTTCAGAGCCAATGATGATTATGTATCACTTTAACTTAGGATATCCTCTCCTTGATGAAGGGGCTAAAGTGATTGTTCCTACAAAAAAAGTAACACCAAGAGATGAGGCGGCCAAGAAGAATGAAGAATTGTGGAACGTAATAGAAGCTCCAGCTACGAAGGAACCAGAACGCGTATACCTTCATGATTTGGCTTGTGATTCACAAGGGAATACTTTCGCGGCTTTAGTGAATACAGATTTAAAGCTTGGAATCAAAATAAGCTTCAACAAAAAACACCTGCCCAAATTTGTTCAGTGGAAGAGTCTGGCATCTGGGGATTATGCTCTAGGATTAGAGCCCACCAATTCAGGAGTAAATGGACGTGTGGCAGAAGGAGAAAATATTAATAAAATTGAGCCTTTTGAAAGCGAATTCAATCAGTTTGTAATCAGCATCATTGAAGGAGATGAAGAAATAGAAGAAGTGGTGTCAGAAGCAAAGAAGTTAGTTCATGAATAAGAACAGTAATTCTGTGTACTATGTTGTGATTATACTCGATGCAGTATCGGTTAGATAAGCAAAAATATTTAGTCAAAAAAATAATAGAGGATGAAAAAATTGCGTGTATAAAACCAGGTTAGTTGGCAATGCCCGAATTTCGGATGTTGCTGACTGGCCTAAGATGTGCTAATATTTAAGGGTGAAGTTTTATTAAAAGAAGAAGTACTCTTAGAAGTTTCTTTGTATACATCTCTGTGGCAGACATTCCGAGAGTACTCAAATATCAAAGAGGAGAAGAATGAATGAGTCGATTGAAAGAACGAGAGTTATTTGCAGCAAAGATCAGACTTGAGACAATAAAACAGGTGGGCAAGCGAGGGTTTGGTCATCTTGGGGGAGCGCTATCTGTGGTGGATGCATTAGCAGTGCTCTACGATGGAGTGATGAATATTGACCCTGCTAACCCAAATATGGAAGACAGAGACAAGCTGGTGATGAGCAAAGGTCATGCTGGTCCAGCCTTGTATTCCACATTGGCGATGAAGGGCTTCTTTCCGATGGAGTGGTTGGACACATTGAACCAGCCAGGCACTAAGTTACCAAGTCATTGCGACAGGAAGCTTACCCCAGGAATCGATATGACCACAGGCTCCCTAGGCCAAGGGGCTTCAACCGCTAGTGGTTTAGCATTGGCACAGAAACTGGATGAGAATGGAGCCAGAACCTATTTGTTTGTAGGAGATGGCGAGATTAACGAAGGACAAGTTTGGGAAGTGGCTCTTTTTGCAAGCCATCAGAAATTAGACAACTTGGTTATGTTTGTGGACCACAATCACAAACAATTGGATGGCGCCGTTGAAGAGATTATGAACTTAGGAGATATTGCGGCAAAGTTTGCAAGTTTTGGCTGGCATACTCAGTCCATTGATGGAAGTAGTGTGGAAGCCATCGGCGAGGCCATTACAAAGGCTCATGAAGCAGTGGGGCAACCTTCTTGTATTGTTTTAAACACGGTTAANGGGTCAGGAGTTGCTTGTATTGAGGCAATTGAACACAATCANCACATCGTGCTTGCTGGTGAGTTATTAGAAACAGCATTAGCCCAGTGTAAGGCGACCTTAGCAAAACTGGAAGGAGGGACAGNATAATGGCGATTATTTACGATGGAAGCATGGATAAAGAGGTGTATAANAATGTATTTAGTAAAACCATAGAGGAAGTAGCGAATTGTGATTCTAAGGTAGTTTATCTGGATGCAGATTTGATGAATTCTTTTGGTACTTTGGGATTTTGGAAAAGAAATAAAAAGCAAGCTATAAATTGTGGGGTTGCTGAAGCCAACATGATGGGAGTGGCGGCAGGATTAGCGGCAGCAGGGAAAAAGCCTTATGTTCACAGTTTTGGGCCATTTGCCACCAGACGTTGTTACGACCAAAGTTTCCTATCTGTAGCTTATGCTGGAAATAGTGTGCGTATCATCGGGTCAGACCCAGGGGTTACCGCTGCATTTAACGGCGGAACGCACATGCCTTTTGAAGACATGGCTCTCATGAGAGCAGTCCCTCACAGTACGGTAATTGAGATTACCGATGGCACCATGTTAGAGAAGATGATCTATGACATCAAAGACAGAGAAGGTTTAACTTATGTTCGAACCAGTAGAAAGAGCTATCCGGCTGTGTACAGCTCGGATCATGAGTTCCAGATTGGTAAAGGAGAAGTGCTAAGAGAAGGGGATGAGGTAACCATTATTGCTTGTGGCTTGATGGTAAGCGAAGCCTTAAAAGCATCCATTGAGTTGGAGAAGCAAGGAGTGTCAGCAAGGGTTGTGGATATGTTTACTGTGAAGCCCATTGATAGAGAGCTTGTGATTGCATGTGCCAAGGAGACGGGAGCCATTATCACTGCCGAGAATCACAATGTCATCGGAGGATTGGGAGATGCAGTAAGTGATGTATTAATCAGTGAAGAATGTTTGATTCCTATGAAAAAAGTAGGGGTACAAGATGAGTTTGGCTCTGTTGGTCCGCAGGATTATCTACAAGAATACTATGGATTAACGGCAATAGAGATTGTTAAAGCAGTGAATGAAGTGTTGAAGAAGTAAAATGTAAAAGAGTCTTTAAGAGAAGGGGCTGTTGCAAAATAGATGAATAATCTATGGAGCAATGGCTCCCTTTTTGTCTTTTGGAAGGTAAGTTCTCCTTACGGAGAACTCTCGTTATTTGTACGCATTTATCGTATGTTTTTTGCAAAAAAATGAAAGACGAATCCCCAAAGATTTCGCCTCTCGTGGTATAATTATTTTATGCAAAAAACCATTACACCTAATAAGAATTATACCGAATTTAGGGAATCATATCAACTAGTTTTGCCACTAAATTTGGAAGGATTAATTCCTGAGGATGATGACCTTCGACTACTTAGCCAAGAATTGGAGGATTTAAACTATAGTAAGCTTTACAAGGCTTTCTCAACAAAGGGCAGAAAACCGTTTTTGTTGATAGTACTAAGTTAGAGGCATGTGCCAATAGGTACACCTTTGTTTGAAGAAAGTCCGTGTGTAAGTGGGAGGAAAAGATGCTTCATAAAATGAGAGAGGCGTTGGAGCTACTAAACCTAGAGTATATCACCTCTTTTTCGATAGGTGAAGATTCCCGCATAGAGGATTTACAAAAGGCAGTCAACTTTCCAAATGACTTTTGTCTTGAAAACAAAGTGTGCTTTGTTTATGGCCGTGGGAGAAAAAAACAGTACATCAGAGGTACTATGAGATGTTCCATCGTTTTTTAGAGCGTCAAAAAGCTCACGATAATATAAGCAGTGAAAAGGGAATACTCTACCGAATGAATCGTTCCATCCAAGTAGAAGGAGCTTTCGGAGTTATAAAAAGTGATTATGAGTTTCAAAGATTTCTACTAAAAAGGAAAAACCAAGGTTAAATTAGAGATATTTCTCTTGTGTTTCGGATATAATATCAACAAGCTTCACGGGAAAATTCAAAAAGAAAAGAGGCTGTCACGCCACTAACTATTTGTTAGTTTCGCGACATCCCCTTCTTAAATGAAGACAGTTTAACGCTCGATACGGGAGCCAAAAGCGGCTCCATAGATACAGCCTGTCGACGCTCCCCCGTACCTGCATTCGTAAGGGTGAAAGTGTTAAATGGGATATTATTCATCTAGCATCTTACTTAGCTTCTGATACACGAAAGAGATAAGCATCAGAAGTATCCCAAGAGAGATATAAGAGATGATTCTCATGCCAGTAGATAATCCCCAGGTGTCAATAACCAGCAATTTAACCACAGCAGCCATGGATAAGAATAATCCCGCTTTTCTTGTGGGCTTATTTTTTATTTTAAAGCCAAGAATAATCCAGATAAAGGCAGCGATGGCGTACATAATACTGATGGTAGCATTAGAGAAAGCAATGTTTCCTTGAACCATCATCCCTTGAGTGACGCCAAGTAGAAAGTATGTAGATAAAATGATAATTTTAAAAGAGGATCCTTTAATCTTAGCACTCCAGAGATTGAGAGCATCGTTAATGGCGACAAGGGCAAAGATTTGCAATACTCCGCTCATTAAAAGGAGTGTCCATAATTGGTTCGGTTCATAAGGCCATGAATTAAAATAGAACAACCAAATCAAGGCGACACCGTAGAGACCAGAAGCAATAAAGGGGATTGCTCGGTCGAATATGGATGGGACTCGTGTGATGATGTAGCCTGCAATAAAGGTTAAGGCAATAAGAATCAACTGCATCCCAAAAAAGTCTCTCATTAGAAAGCCCAGAATAACAATAGAGGAGAGCCATAGGTTCACCAGGTTAATGTTCTTATATCCAAGGGTCCAGCCTTTTTCAGTGATGTGATAGTGAATCACAAGGGAAGTGGCAACAATCAACACAAAAAGGTTAATCAACAGTTGAATATTGTTGTTTTCCACCGTCTGAAATAGCACAATTGTGGATACCCACAAATAGTATAACCCAGCGATGTGAATGATATTTCCAAGAATCTTCGTTCCGGTATCGGCTAGGAGTTTGAATCTACAATATGAATAGGCAAAACCAAAGGTTACCACTGCCCATGATGTAAGAGCAAGGTGTCCCACAACAGGGCTACTGAAGTGATTAGGTATATAAGTGAAGATAAGATACATGACAAAAACCCACAGATTTGCAAGGGCAAATAGCTTGTAAGCCAGTTCGTAACCACGCCATTGTCTACCTTTTGCATAGTAACAACCTGAAATAGCCAATACGCCTAAAGTGAACAAAGAATAGTCGAAGGTGAGTTGCCAATGAGGAACAAATTCAAATTCAAGCCTTGTACGATAAGTAAAGAGAAGGTAATCTCCGATGCTGTTATTCACGTAGATAGATAACGCTGAAAAGCCTAAAAGAGCAAGACCACAAAATTCAGGCAATTTTTTCTCACGGAGAATCCCAAAGCTTACCAGTAGGATTCCTTGAAGCAACCAGAAAAGTGCAAACCAACGCAAGGAGAAGAAAAAGGGTACAAATAGCACAAAGAAAGCAATACTAGTAAGGCTAAACAAGGTGGTCATGTTCTTATGGTTAAATACTCTTTTAGCCAAATGGGCCAAGGTAGCATATGTTGCAGCAAAAATCAAGCATAAATAAGCATGCAAGTTAGGGAGTTCGAGACGATTGGCAATAAGAAAAATCACTAAAGAGCCTATGGCTGTATTCATTATGATTAACCAATTATCTAGAGTGGTAAAATCTCCTTTGGTGCGATAATTGGTCAGTAAAGGTAGAGCAGTATAGAGCAAAAATGCGAAACAAGCATAAGCCAGTCCAACAGCAGGGTCAGCTTGCCAACCCAGATAAGAGGCTCCTAAAACCGTTAATACAAAGCCCATGACATTCATTACAGACCATTTGTAAGTCAGAGCCAAGATAAGTGAAAATGCTGCAAGGATGATAAAATAAACCATAACCCCAATCATCATCGGGTTGTTCAAAGGATCAAGGGCAAATATAGGCAGATAACCTCCAATTAAAGCAAAGCAACCAATGACCTGGGCACTGTATCTGGTGGCCAGATAAATTCCAAGAGCAGTTGCCCCGATACAAACAATAAGGGCAGTGTACATGCCTATGGTTTCTAAGGCAAAGAAACTAGCGGCTATGGCAACGTAATTTAATGCCACGCCTGCGGCAGATAAACCTGTAGAAAAAGTAGTTGGCTTCTTACGGTTCATGAATTCTGCAAGAACAACCACAGTAATGGCAAGAGCAAACAAAACTCCTGTCCGAAGTAACGCTGGAAAGCCTTCAAAAGCAGCCACGGCAATCGTTCCAATAATAATAAGTAAAGCACCTAAGCGATTGAAAAGGCTGATGCCAACCCAGTTTTCATTGTTAAACCAAGATTTCTTCTTAGGAGTTGGTGCAATCACTTGATGGGGGATAGTTTCTTGTCTAAGAGGCTGCGCAGTAGTGTACGCTTCTCCAGAAAATGCAGTAGGTTGATGTGCAGGTGCACTCCTTTGGGTGGGGATGCTATAATTGTCCTGTTGCTTCATTCCGGCAGGAGTAATGGCTCCATGGTGAGTTTGCTCCTGAGGAGGAGTAACGGCTCCATGGTGAGTTTGCCCCTGAGGAGGAGTGACGGCTCCATAAGTAGTTTGCTCCTTAGAAGGGAAAGTTTCTCCATGGGGAGCGGTTTCATCAGGGGTTAAACTCCTGATTTGCTCAGAAAGAAGTGCAATGGTCTTTTTCAGTCGATTCAATTCCTTTTCTAGAGTGTTCATCTTAATAAATAGGATGACAACCAATACAATGGCTATAAAAGCTAAAAACATAATATGATCTCCTTGTATAAAAGGGCTGTGCTGCTCGTTGTTTTGTTTATCAGAGTTAATTGCTTTAACAACACTGATAATAGAAGTGATAAGTTGTACTAACCCATTGTACCAAGTCGCTAGCGCGACGGCTAGTCCTAGTTACAAAATTTCCGCTACTTTAACATAAAAAGGTAGCGTTTTTTGTTTATATGTTATATTGTTGAGTTCCCACACAAAACAGCAAACAAATTCAAAAAACACTACCAGATGAATATTTTATCATGTTTTTACAAACTCAACAATTCCATATTCAATTTTATTCGTTCTCCACCTTGAATTCATTTGACTTTCTTTCTGTAAATCATCTGAATTTAAGGAGGTTCCATTATGGACAAATATTTAATCGTTTATAGAGAAATGATTTCTCTCCGTGGCTTGACGGACAAAACTGTCAAGTCTTACAGCACTTATATCAGGGCATATCTTGACTACCTTCAGCGTCATCTTCATAAATCACCAGAAGAAGTCTCATGGCAAGAACTACGGGAGTTCGTTGCCTACCTAAAACAACAACGTAACCTTTCTGATCGAACCATTAATCATTGTATTTCACAATTGCGCTTTTTTACCATTTATGTTCTACATAAACCTTGGGACTCTTATCAACTCCCTCTTCGTAAATTCAACTCCTTTCTTCCATACGTGCCATCAAGAGAAGAGGTTTGGAGATTTATCTCTACAATTGCAGATATCAAACTCAAAGCGATGGTTGCTTTAACTTATTCGGCAGGACTACGAATTGGTGAAGTAAGTCTGTTAAAATATGACGACATTAAACGTAACGAAATGAGGATTTACATTTCAAAAGGAAAAGGTCGCTCTGATAGGTATGCCATTCTTTCTAGAAATATGCTCACCCTTCTCACGCAGTATTGGTATTCATATCAAAAACCTAAAGGTTGGCTCTTTACGCAAAAGTTTAATCCAGAAAAACCTATTGATACTCAAACCATAAGTCGACACTTCAATGAACATCGTAAAGCGTATGGATTTAACCCCAAAATCACTTGCCACAGCTTTCGCCATGCTTTTGGAACACATCTATACGAAGACGGGGTTGACTTAATGACCATTAAAACATTATTAGGTCATAAGTCACTCCACTCCACTACGATTTATGTGTCCTTATCCCCAAGTACAATTGCTAAGGCGAAAAGCCCCTTCGACAAGATGGGAGGGATAAGCTTTGAAGAATAATAACATCCAGCAGGTCTTTCTATACTCTTCTAAAGAGTATGCCACAAAACATTTACCTTCTGATGTGCAGTGGAAAGCAGCTCACTCCATTATGGATTGTAAAACAGGACGATTAGGAGTTAACTTCACCAATTGTCAAGAGTGTGGACATCTTGAGACTCACAATAACTCTTGTCGCAATAGAAACTGTCCCCTCTGCCAAGCCGTTTCAAAAGAACGTTGGGTGGATGCTCGTAGGTCAGAAGTTATTGATACACCATACTTTCATGTGGTTTTTACCCTTCCTGCACAACTACGCCCCTTAATCTATATCAACCAAAGAAAACTTTATTCTCTATTACACAAAACCGCCTCTGAAACATTATTAGAACTTTGTGGAAGTAAAAAGTATCTTGGTGCAACTCCAGGAATTATACAAGTCCTGCATACTTGGAAAAAAGACTTAGGATATCATCCACATCTCCACATCATCATTTCAGGAGGAGGTCTTACAAAAGCTAGAAAACCGGTTAAAAGTAAGGCGAACTTTTTTATCCCTGTCCCTGTTGTGGCTTCTAAGTTTAAAGGGAAATTCATCCACTTTTTAGATAAGCTCTATTCTTCTGAAAAACTTGTCCTATCTGATTCCTGTAAAGAGTTAGGGAGCTCGTACCGTTGGAGTGAATTTACCTATCTCCTCCGTCAGATGGATTGGAACGTCAACATCAAGGATGCCTTTAATGGGTTTGGGAATGCCATTGAGTATTTAGGCAAATATACCCATCGAGTTGCCATTAGTAATTGGCGAATTGTATCTGTTACGGAAACCGAAACCTCTTACAGGGCTTATAACAGTCGCACGAAACAAGAGGATGTCATTACTGTTTCAAACGTAGAGTTTATTCGCCTCTTCATGCAGCATGTGTTACCCTCTGGTTTTCAAAAAATAAGGTACTATGGCTTTCTAAGCAACCGTTACAAAAAAGAGAATCTCAAGCTGATTTTTAAACTGATGGGCGGCCAAAAATACTTCTCTGTATACGCCAATATGAGCTTAGAAGATTTTCTGCTAAAAGTATGGAAAATCAACATCAGACTTTGTCCTTGTTGTGAATGTGAAAGCATGCGCCCGGCCGGAAGAACTTTTCACTCGTTGAATTGAAATGAATCAACTCCATATTGGCTTTCTAATCGCCCAAAAGGGTTTGCTTATCGTGGAAAAAAATCTAGTTAAGCAAAAGCTACTCCTAATAGTAAATGATTTTTTTGCTGAAATATAGGCTTTTATGATTCCTTTTAAGGTTAGTGACAGGATACAATTCCCATAAGTGATACTGTACAGCCTAATCATCCGCGAATTGGTACAATTGCGAAGTATCACACACTGAGCAGTTCTAGTTTTGGTTTAGAGCTGCTCTTTCTTACAGCTCAGTCTGTGATACTTCACTTAAGTATTGTACCACAAAACACTTTTGTGGGGAGTCAACTACTCGGCACTGAAGTGCCGAGCTTGCGTACGGTACTGAGACCGCCACATACCGACTCTGTCGGTTGATATGTGTCTACGCTTATTCCTCCCCAGTGGTGCAAGTGGCTTTAGCCTCCCACCTTGGAGTGGGGGAATATTGATGGGATGGTTGACTTCACCCCTACGCCAAAGGATATACCTAAGGCGCATCCGTTCTTAATACTTCAATACCTTTTTTGTAGAGGTTCATTGCACCAATACGGTCATCATTGGAAGTATAAGAACAGTTTTTGCAACAGAAAGTGTGTATTTTCTTGTTTCGATTCCCCTTCTCTGTATGCCCACATATAGGGCAGGCTTGACTGGTATAAGCAGGTGGAACAACGATGACACATTGTCCATTCATTGCCGCTTTATACTCAAGCATCTGGCGAAATTGATAGAAAGCCCATGATACAGAGACGTATCGGTTTTTAACTCTTACTTTTTCTGTTGCATTACGAACACCAGTTAAATCCTCAAGTACAAAGCATGTGCCAGAAGGATAGCCCTTTACGAGTGCCTTTGCTACCTGATGATTAACATCAGATACATAACGGTTTTCTCGTTGTCCTATCGCCTTAAGTCTTTTTCTGGCAGATGGAGTTTGTCTCTTTTGGAGTTGCTTACGTAAGGATTTGTAGTGACCTCGCTTTTGTTTAACAGTTTTGCCACTATAGAAGGTGGTTTTTCCATTGCTATCAAATGTAGTAGCAAGGTTGTTAATCCCTAAATCAACACCCACAACATGGTTGGCATCAGCTGGGATTAACGTTTGAAATGCTTTGGTTACAGGGATGTGCAGGAACCATTTCCCTAGTTTGAAAATCAGTTTAGCTGTTCCGAAAGCCCAAGAACCATCAAAGTATTTCTTCATACCTNTAGNTTGATACTTAACATTCACACGTCCTTTCAAAGTGTTAATGCTGAATCTTCTGTCATTAAGGGAGTAATCACGATTCCAGACCAGGTCATACTCAGGTTTTTTAAAAGTAACTTGATGCCATGGGTGCTCATTGGATTTAATAGACCGATATCTTGCAATTACAGTTTTCATAACCGATTGAGCCATCTGGCTTTTGAGGCTGAAGAACTCCCTTACATGACCATAGTAACGATGGTTCAGGTCAGATTGATTTAAGTTTTTTGTATCAAAAATAATACCTGATACCCAATTGCAAGCGTCAGTATAAGCAGAGTACGTATTTTGTAGTAATCCTGTTTGCACAGCATCTGGAAATATCTGTACTTTGGCGGTAATAGTAGACATAGGCAAACATCCTTTCGGTATGTCTATTGTATCATACAGTAAAAAGAAAAGCTAGAGCGAAGGCGAACAAAGATTCGGAAAACGAAACAAAGATTTCCACGAGAGGAGGGGCAATT
>JGI20163J15578_10000693_pt1 | contig 13875 bp, 12 predicted proteins | sample TergutCu122P1_FD_15578 | JGI IMG/M metagenome (IMG submission 15578)
ATGCGCTGTGCGCTCAAATTAAATCGTTTCGCGTTTTCATAGGGCCTAAAGAGGAGGGCACCGCCATCTTTGGTCTTGTAGGCTTTCATCCCCTCGAAAATCGACTGCCCATAGTGCAGCGCATTCGTAAACGGGTCGAGTGCCAGCGGTTCATATGGGACAATTCGCGCGTCATGCCACCCTTTTGCACGCGTATAGTCCATTAAAAACATGTGATCTGTGGTCACTTTGGCAAAGGGGAACGCTTCCTCCCCAAACCGCGGCTTCACCTTCTTGTTTTCAGATAATGTTACTGATATGTTCATATTTATAGTCCTCCTTTCTGAATTTGTGCAATCGCTGCAAAGTTTCGTTCTCCTCCTGGTACCAGGCGGCGTCTTTTTCCAATGGTGGTCACCAATCCAATTTTTCTCTGTTCCATATTTGCACCCCTTTCGTTTGGTTTTATGAACTTCCGCACAAAAAAAACCCGGCTCTCCTTCTGTTTGACAAGGATTGCCGGGTAAAAATTGTTTTCTGTTAAATTATTTACAAAAAACCCGGCGTTCCTTCGCTGTGTTTAGGGTTGCCGGATGATTTGGTTTTAAGCGGTTATTAACCCACAAAAAAACCGACAGCCGGCAACCCGTCTAAAGGAGAAGAAAAAGCCGAAAAAGTTTTTCGTGGTCAAGTTCATGTTTAAAATAAAAGCATGTAAAAAAATAAATGTCAAGGGGGGTTTTTTTTCTTTTTTTTATTTATTCACACTTTTCAATAATGTTTCTGCACTTTCCGCAGCCCTGTCAAAATCGCCTTCACTTGCGGTTTCTGCCTGACTCAGGCTCTGTGCCAGAGCTTCAAGCGTTTCTACAAAAGTTTCCGTGTTGGCGGAAATAAAATCGATATCACCCTTTAGCCCGGCATTTTCCAGTGCGCCTGCCAATTGGGCTGTTTCAGGTTTACCAATGTTAAGCAGCGCGGATTTCATCGCATGGGCGGTAATGGTAAACAGTTTTATGTCGCCGCAAGCGACGGTCTCCCGCAGTGTCGCCGCTGCTTTCTCCGCATCGCGCAGGAATATTTTTATCAGTTTTGGGTTTTTTGCGAAAACAGCAGGCAAAGAGGCAGGGGGAGCAGCGGCAGAATTATATTTCTTTGACTCTTTGGCGTATTTGTCGCGAATAAATTTATTAAGGGTTTTGTCCAGCTCCCGTAAATCTATGGGTTTGGAGATAAAACCATCAAAACCGCTTTGTAAAAACATTTCTGCATTACCCACCAATGCGTTCGCTGTCAGCGCCACTATCGTGCCCTTATATCCCATCGCACGCAGCTTTTGAGTCGTTTCGATCCCGTCCATAAGCGGCATCATATGATCCATGAATATAATATCGTAAGCCGCACCGAGTTTCACTTTTTCTATCACAGCAAAGCCGCTGGCCGCTGTTTCAATTTTTAACTCATAAGGAAATAACAGCCCCTCTGCAACATATAAATTAGTTTCAACATCATCTACAACGATTATACTTCCATAAGGCATTGGTTCACGATTAATCTGCAAACGGGAATGCTCAGTTACCGGCACGAACTGGAATTTCCCCAAGCGCTCCGCTAACTCCGCTCCGATTGGTTCACACTCAACCGCTCCCTGCTTTACATATAAAATGAATGTACTGCCTTTGCCGTATTCACTTTCAACCTCAATCGTGCCGCCCATCATCACGGCCAGATTCATTGCGATATTAAGGCCAATGCCCGTACCCTCGGTACCCCGGTTTGCATCAGCATTGAACCGCATATATTCCGTAAATAACCTTGCCTTATCTTCCGGTTTCATGCCTTGCCCGGTATCCTCAACGGCAAAACGCAATACGATTTCACCCGCGGCACCGCAATCGCTGTATTTAGGCTCTGAGTGGCTAACCGACAGCTTCACAAATCCTTTTTCTGTATACTTAATCGCATTCGAAAGCAGGTTGTTTAATATTTGTTTGAGACGCAATTCATCGCCAATCACTCTTGAAGGAATGTTTTCATCAACATGAAGTATAAATTCAATAGGTTTGGGGGCAATTCGAACTATATTGAGCTGTACGGTGTCATTTATAATACTCGGCAGGTCATAATTGACCGGGTTAAGCTCCATTTTACCAGTTTCGATTTTCGATAAATCGAGTATATCGTTGATAATTCCAAGCAGGCTGCTTCCTGAGTTAAATATACTAACAAAAGCTTTTGCGAATTTTTCCGGCAAATCAGCTTTTTGCATTTCTATTTGAGAAATACCGATGATGGCGTTCATCGGGGTGCGAATTTCATGGCTCATCGTGGCCAGAAAATTTGATTTGCTTCTGCTGGCCTCTTCGGCTTTTTTGGCAAGGTCGGAAATGGTTTTTATATTTTCCTGTACCTGTTTCACCGCATCTTTTAGCTCCTGGCGCTGCAGCCAGGCCCTGTATCTTATGGTATTTTGGAGAGAGGAAAGCACCAGGCTTACAACGAGTACAACAGCCAAATCCGTGATTGAATATGCAATTTGCGCGCTTTGAAAATCAAGTCCGGCAATAAATCCCGACACAAAAAATAACAGGATCGAAACTGAGGAAAGAGTAAATTTATACTTTGTTGTAAACGGACCGACTATCGGCAGCAATAGGATGAATATGAATCCGCCGATATAAGAAGGGGCATAATTCCCGGATGTACCTGTAACTATCGCTGTGAAAAAAAAGAGATATCCTATCGCTATTTTCAAAAGGGTATCCGGTCTGTATTTAAAGGAGTTCGTAAACCTGAGCAGGATCGCGCAAATGCCTGTCAGAGTAAGCCCTATTCTAATGGCAACCGCCAATCCGGGGTATTGATGGATTACCAAATCTGTCGGGATATACGGTATCCATGCAAAAAGCATGATGAAAACGACAATGTAGAATCTGCCGCTTTCATAAATGAGCTCGCCTTTAAAGCTATCTCTGACGCTCTCATCCCCATAAGCCATAAAACGCGCTTTGTACCTGTCAAAAATTTTCATTGCCAGTTCGGTCATTTTGCATTCTCTCCGGAATAAATCGTACTTAGCTTAAACGTCAGGCTTTCTTTATTGAAGTTTCACGTCTGACCAAAAAATCTTTATTATTTCAAATTTGTCCATTTTGAGCATTTCCACTTGTTTGCCCTTATAATAGTATACTAGATAAAAACCAAATTTCAAAGCACCATTTAACCAAGAAATGAGCCGGGTGATTTTTACCCGCCAAACGCACCGGCAGGGGCAATGGTGAAAACTACGCTGAATTTGCTTAATAAGGTAAAAATTGGACATTTTAAAGATTTTTTCATAAATCACCTCTTTTCTCAACGTTCTTAAGCTATCCGGCTTGCCGGATAATACGCCACCGCGTGAAAAACCATCAAGTAAATCTTTCGCGTTTTTCAGTGAAATAAGCTAAAGTAAAAAATCCGAAAGCCGATAAACTAAAAAGGGAGGGAAACCTCCGTAAATATATTGACGGTGCGCAGCGGGGTAATACCCACAACGTCCAGGCGCGCCGTCTTTTTTTTTACCCTTGGTACAACCATTGGCCGGTTTCCGTCATATATTTGGATATGGCAGCGGTGTGGATTTCATTGGAAATCCTGGAAACCTCACTATACCAGTTTTTTGGCAAAGGCAGAGTTTTCAGCACTTTTTTCCTTCCCTCAGACGCGATTTCCCGGAACTCGTCATCTTTTACAGGAATGAAGCGGCTTATTGTTTCTGAAAGAAAATATGATGATAAAGCGGTAATAATGCTGTTTTTTGACACACGTGCCAAAACTGAAAATTCCTCTCCCGCATCCTCGTAACGCCTGTCAAGAAGCAGGGCAAAACCGTAATACCAGTTCATCCATTCTTTATGCCCGGCCTTAACCGTATTTTTCCGGCTCCCAAAAAAGCGCACAGCCCCGCTGATATCTTTCCCCAAAATGCGGGCTGTACCGAAAATAAGGGCGTACTCATCGACAAGACCGGGTTTGGCAATTACCACTTTATTTTCCAGAGTCATAACTGCCTCAGAATCAGAAAGAATCAGGTAACTATTGGCCAAAAGGCGCACGAGCCGCGGCGAAAACTTGCCTTTTTGAATGACTCTGTCTTCCAGGTGGCGAACCAGAGCCGGCCAGTTCCCCATTTCCAATAGAAAAAAAAGCCGCCGGTTGCTGAAATAAAAAATGCTAAAACCAACAAAAATAAGGGCCATAATAAGAATAAGCGGCCAGTTGACCTGCCAGAAAGGATCTGAAATGGAGTAACCCGGGAAAAAATAGGGTAAAAAAATAAGGATAGACAAAAAGAGAAGCATTGTTATACTAAACAGGATAAAAATAAATTTGAATTTCAACCCTTAATCTCCTAATATAGAGTAGAATTAATAAATAGAGTATAATTTATCGAGTATAGTGTAAAGGAGGAGACCATTTGAGCGATTCAGACGCCCCGGATGCCGAAACCAACGAGTCTAAAAAAATAAAAAAGTACCCCGTTAAGAAAATTCCCCTGGGAAGTTTCTTTTCCGATCCTGTTTATGTTGACAAGCAATTTATTCTGGCTGCCCCGGAAATGGCTATCACTCAGGATATGATAAAGTCCCTAAACGATTGGGAATTTGACGAGGTCTATAGCACCGGGGAGCCGATGGAAAATTACGCTGCGGTCCTGCTGGAAAATAACGAGGGCGGAAATATCACGTCAATCTCAGCACCTGTTGACAGCGACAAAATTATCCGGGCAGAAGAATTTTACAGTGACTTTGTCAAATATGTGGATGGCTTGTTTAAAACAGTGGCATTCAAAAATGACTTGAGTTTTAGCTCAGTGGCAGAAAAAATTAAAACAGCCTGTGATATTATACGCGAGGACAGGCGTTACCTGCTCCGTGTGGAGAAAAATATCAATCCAAATTCCGATTACCTTGCAATACATTCGGTAAAATCAACCATCATTTCTATTATAATAGGTTTCCAGCTAAAATTGCCCAATCACAGACTAATTGAGCTTGGGGTAGCGTCCCTGCTTCACGAAATCGGCATGATAAAGCTCCCTCCTCAAGTTTATCTTTCCAACCGTCCGCTTGAGCCAAATGAACAGAAAGCCATCTTTACACATCCGGTATTGAGTTTTAATATACTCAAGTCCTTTGAGTTTCCCGTAACTGTCTCGGTGGCTGCTTTGGAGCATCACGAACGTGAAAACGGCTCAGGATACCCAAGAAAGCTCACCGGGGACAAGATCAGCCTTTACGCCAAGATCATCGCCGTGGCTTGTTCATACGAGGCGCTCTCTTCCAAACGGCCTCATAAGGAAGCAAAAGACGGTTATACGGGGATGCTTGAACTCCTTAAAAACGAGGGAAAGCAGTACGACGAAACCGTAGTCAGGGCTTTAGTTTACTCGCTTTCTATCTATCCCATCGGGCTTTATGTGCTTCTCTCCAGCGGACGTTACGGCCAGGTGGTGGATGTAAATCCGGAAAACCCCCGTTTCCCGGTTGTGCAGGTTTTTGGGGAGCTCAACCCGGACGGTAAAAACAAAGTCATTGAAACTTCCCAGGACGGTATCTCCATAGTCCGCCCTCTGACCAGGGAAGAAATAAAACAGGACTAAAGTTCGCCGATGGATGAAATCCCTTTTTTACCGCTAATCTGCGGTTTAATGTTCTTTGTTTTGGCCGGGGGCGTACTGTCCATGCTCAAGACCGCCCTTGGCAATGTACGTGAACCCCGCCTGCGGGCATTCATTGAAAATGGCAATAAAAAATATCAGCCTGTTCTGGAAGCGCTGGAAAAATCCGGCACCCAGCTTTCTACGCTCAGAATCTGGATCTCGTTTTTCAAAATTCTCTCAGGCTGCTTTGGCGGGTTTTTCCTTTCAGGCCCTCTGTCTTATGTTTTTCTTTCCCTGGGTCTTTACAGGGCTCCTGCGCAGATTTTGGCAATTTTGCTTACAAGCTGCGGTATTGTTTTTTTCTTTTTTATTTTTTGCGAACTTATTCTCCGGCAGATAGCCCTTGTCTTTCCCGAAGCGCTTAGTGCCGCCCTTCTTCCCTTAATCCGCTTTTTTTCCCTGCCGGTTTTTCCTCTCATTGTTTTAAACCGGTATGTATCGGCTTTATTGGCGAAGGTACTTTCCGCAGAAGCCCCCGCCCAGGAAATGATCGAGGCAGAGCTGCGCCAGACCCTGCTTGAAGGGGAAAAATCTGGCGTTGTGGAAAGTGAAGAACGCACAATGGTTGAAGGCGTCTTTTACCTGGGAAACAAGCTCGTAAGCGCCTTTATGACCCACCGTTCCGAAATCGAATGGCTGGACATAAATGCAGATGCCGAAATAGCGAAAAAGATCGCGGAGGAATTCGGCAGCCAGGTTTGTTTCCCGGTTGCCGACGGAGAGCTGGATAAGGTGAGCGGCTCAGTTTCGACAGAGGACATTTTTAAAGCCCTTCTTGTAAATCCATGGCCGGGCCTGAAATCTGTTATGCGCACCCCATATTTTATTCCCGAAACAATGTCGGCCATCAAGGCTTTTGAGGCTTTTAAAAAAGCAAATGCCAACGAACTTTTTGTTATGGACGAATACGGCGGATTTGCAGGAATACTTACTGTCAGCAATTTGATCGAAGAAATCGTAGGTGAGCTTTCCGCTGACGGGGACGAAGAAGAAACCATTTTAAGGCAGGAAGACGGAACCTGGCTTGCCGACGGCGGTGTAAACATCGACGAAGCTGCACGCAAGCTGGAACTGAGCCGTCTCGGCGAGGAGCAGCGCGATTACCATACCCTTGCAGGTTTTATTCTATATTTGGCAGGGGAGATTCCGCGGGTTGGCGCGTATTTTGACTACCACGGCTACCGTTTCAGTGTCCTGGGCATGGATCAGAACAGGATCGATAAAATCCTGATTTCGAGAATTTAGCCCAATTTCGCGCCGGCAAAATCCCGGACACCATTTGAAAACGCTTTCCAGTCCAGGGCTTTTTTCGCCTGCCACTGAAGGCGCGTAACAGCAAGAACCCCTTTTCCGGTTTGAATCAGTATCCCGCGGTTTTTGTCGATTTCAAGAACTGTGCCGGAAACTTTTTCGCACGGAAGCGGTTCAGGATGGTGTTCGATACATTGGGCATCCAGAATAAAAAGTGTATCTTTTCCGAGCTGCGTAAAAGAAAGCGGCCAGGGTGTGTAGGCGCGTATTTGGGCATCTATTTCTTCAGCGCTTTTTTTCCAGTCGATTAATCCCGCTTCCTTTTCTATATGGCTGCAATATGTAGCTTCGCCTTCCTGGGGGCTTGCAGCAGCGGATTTTGCTGCAAAGCCGGAAAGCAATTCACGCAGAAGATTAGCCGCCCTTTGGCTTACGGTTTCGCTTAACGCAGAAGCGGTTTCTCTTCCGGAAAGGGCGAATTGTTCCCTTACGAGAATATCGCCGGTATCCATTTCCAGGGCTATTTTCTGGATGCAGATCCCTGTCTCCTTTTCCCGGGCCAGTATGGCTGCCGGAATGGGCGATGCGCCCCGGTATTTTGGCAGAAGACTGGGGTGAATATTAATCCCGCCAAGGGGGAAAAGGGACAAAAAGCGGGGGCCGAAGATGCGGCCGTATGCGAAAGAAACGAGGAGATCCGGAGAGAGGGCGGCAACTTCATTTCGCGCCTGGGCATCCAGTTTTTCTGGTTTTAATTGAGGTATTGGCGTTAAGCCCTTTTCCCTTCGGGTTATATCCAACGCTGCTGCGGCGGCGGAGACTTCTGTTGGCTCAGGCTGCCCGTGCCGTCCACGGCGCTTGTCAGGATTTGTAAGAAGGCCTGCAAGAATCACGCCCTTCCCTTCCAGTTCCAGCTCAGAGAGGGCCCTGAGGGAAGGAACAGCTATGGCCGGGCTTCCGGCAAAAAGAATCCTCAATTGGGCAAACCCTCTATTCGTTTTATTTAAGCTTAAGCCTTCAGTTCCTGAAGCTTTTGTTTTTCACGTGCTTTTTCTATTTTTGCAAGAATACTGTTCTTTTTTCGCTCGGAAATCCTGTCAATGAATAATATGCCATCCAGGTGATCACACTCGTGGAGTATCACCCTGGCCGCAAGGCCTTCTGCTTCAACGGTAAAGGGCCGGCCTTTTTCATTCCATGCCTGAACTTTTATTTTTTCAGGCCTGACTACATCGGCATACATTCCGGGAATGGAAAGACAGCCTTCTTCATACTTGCCGGTTTCCTGGGAAGTTTCAATGATGGACGGGTTGATAAAAGTACAGGGCTCATCTTCACCGACATGAATAACAAAAATCCGTTCCAAAAGTCCAACTTGCGGACCCGCAAGGCCAATACCCTTCTGCTCGTGAAGGGCATTGATAAGCTCCCCCGCTATTTTTATATATTCAGGGCCGATTTTTTTTACCGGGAGCGCTTTTTGCCTTAAACATTCGTTTCCAAAAGTAAGAACCTGCATATACCGGATATCTACTTTTTACCCGAATGTAAAACAAATGTCATTTGCTCGCCGCGCAGCTTAATTAGGTTGTACCAAAGGGCTTTTTTCTTTGGAACCGCATCGCTCTTGCGCCCCATTGCTTTGAGTTTTTCAAATACAATAACGGCATTTTTTGCCGCGAGCCAGGCTTTATAGTAGTTACCATGAAAGATACTCTGGGCCCGGGTGTCAATTTCCTTGTCGATGGTTTCAAGATAATCAGTAAGGAGCATATCGTACTTGTCGGTAATGCCCCGAAGATAATCCAGAATAAGCCGGTCGAATTTAGGTATCTGTTCGATTAGGGTGATAAATGTTTTAAGTATATCTACTGCTGTGGAATAATCTTCATCACGATTGTATGCCTTTAGGGCATTGCTGCATAGCTGAAGAAAAGATTCATTGGTTATGGTCTGCATACCGTTTATGGGAACAGGAGGTGTGACAGTAAACTTGGGCATTACCCGCGCTGATTTTGCAATGAGACTCATAAGATCCTGAAATATCCGCCCTTCCCAAAGGTTTTCCTTGATGGCAGCAAAAAGCTGAATCATCTCATCGCTGATTTGTGCCTTATACATATCTTCGGGTTTAAAAACCGCTTCACACGAAGGTATCTGAACACCCTTGAATTCGATCTGGCCTGTATCAAGAAAATAGATGGTATTGTTTTTAAAGAGGTTACAGGGATCCTTTTCGTTTTCCTTTTCATAATTCATTTTAACCTGTTTAGCAATCATAATCCGGGATTCCTTGCCGGAAAGTTCATTGGCACGGGACTGGAGCCTGGCGCCTGAATTTAATAAAAAGCCGGAAAGGTTGCCTTTTTCGGTTATTATGAGCGGGCTTTGTGTATTGCCGCCGGTGATCCCTGCGGATATTTTAAAGGCCGGCAGAGCATCAACGTTTCCTTCGCGCTTGGTGGGAATTTTGGGATCATTTAACACATTGGTTTTACCAAAAAAGTCGATAATAGCCAGGGTTACTGTAAGAGCATCGGTTGCGGTAGCCGCAACTACAACCACCTCATCACCCCTCTCCCGCTGGCTTACAGCCTGGCAGGCTGCGGCTATACGCCGTGAGCCGGTACTCATGGCCCAGTCCAGAGTGTGCATCATGGAAAGATTTTTCCGGGAATCCATGCAAAATTGGGTATAACCGTGAATATCCAGCATTGCGACATAAAGGTTGGATATCTGAAGGGTATCCTTAAGATCTCCCGCATCCGGAAATTTGCTGTCCGGAATCACCAGCTCTTTCCAGAGCCGCATATGGGTTTCCTTTTCCATATCCGCAAAGAAACCCCAGTTGAGTTTTTTTATCAACTCAAAAGCCCTCATCATAACCGGATGTGTCTTTGGGTATTTCAGTATGGGTGTAGCCAGAGTCTTAAGCTGAGAAAATTTTGTTACTTCCCTGGCCAGCACCTTGTCACTGAGAAAAGAGTATAATTCATAATCGGAGGTTGACTCCTTAAATTCTGTCAAGTCTTTCACTTAGATTAGCCCCAGTCATAGTAACACAATAACAAAAATAATTATAGATGGCAAGAAACATAGGCATAACTTTCAAAAAAAAGTATTATCAAATGCGGGAAAAAAGGAGTTTGGAGATACATTAAGGAGCAAGAGGGAAAACGAATGGAAACTGCCGAATATCTAAATGACTCTGGTATCGCATTAACTGAAGCCAACAGGCCCAATGATGCAATTCTATTGTTCCGCAAAGCCCTGATTTTAGAGCCGAAAAACCCGCTTCTCTGGTTTAATTTGGGCATTGCCCAGCAGAAAACCGGAGACTACGAAGAAGCCCTAGAAAGTTTCCAGCAGGCGGTTTATATTGATGATGACCTGGCAGAGTCCTGGGGCGCCATGGGGTTAATTTATTACGAGCTGGACGCTTTTGATTCTGCCGAAAAGTGCTACCGCAATGCGCTTGAGCGAGACCCAAATTCTCCAAATACATGGAATAATCTTGGAGTTTTGTACTTCTCAGGGGGAAGTTATGAAGAAGCCCGTCACTGTTTTGAGGAAGCTTTGAGTCTCATGCCCATGTATTATGATGCCCTCTTCAATCTCCGTGATTCCTGCCGGGAATTATCGGATTTTAATGCGGCTACGGAATGTGAGCGCATTTTAAGGCAATACAAAAACCGGCATTAATGGCTAAGTTAGTTTAAACCAAAGGAGAAAAGTATGGAAAATCTGGCATGGGTAATTGCAGCGTTTTTTATCTACATTACTATCGTTTTTGCAATTGTACTGCGTTTCAGACGTCAAAAAAATCTGCAAGGCTACCTTTTGGGAGACAGATCGTTAGGCCCATGGAAAGCGGCCTTTTCTGCCCAAACATCAGATATGTCAAGCTGGATATTAATGGGGCTGCCGGGAGCTATCTATGCTGTCGGCACAAGCAATGCGTGGATAGCAGTAGGGCTTCTGACAGGAACCCTCATAAACTGGCTGTTTGTGGCGAAAAAGCTGCGGCGTTATACAATCATTGCCAACAACTCCATTACCTTGTCCGCTTATTTTGAAAACCGCTTCCGGGATACTTCCCATACACTCAAAATATTTACGGCAATTTTCTTTGTAATATTTTTTACAATATATGTAGCCTCGTTTTTTGTGGCAATGGGCAATGTAATATCCCTGATTTTTGGAATACCTTATACGACAGCGTTGCTTATTGGAGTAATAGTGGTCGTAGCTTACACCTTCATCGGGGGCTTTTTGGCAGTCTCCACACTTGACTTGTTTCAGGGAACACTTATGCTTTCCGCCCTGGTGTTTATACCGCTTTTGGTAATTGGATACATGGGCGGATGGGGCAATGTTTATGCTGCTGTCCCATACGGACATTGGGGTATGTTCACCGGAGCCGGGGGCGCGCCTGTTGCCTGGACTGCGGTAGCATCCGGTATGGCATGGGGCCTTGGCTATTTTGGGATGCCCCACATATTGGCGCGTTATATGGCGATCAGAAGTGAAAGGGATGTTCCGAAAGCCGCCGTAGTAGGCATGTGCTGGATTACAATATCCCTGGTTTCCGCCATTATGGTAGGCTTGGTCGGCGTAGCCTTTATTCCCGGACTTGCAAGACCGGAAACCGTTTTTGTCGAGATGGTACAAAGAACCTTCCTGTCTCCGGTAGCCATATTCCCGGGGTTGACCCTGGTCGGCGGTATTTTAATTATTGCGCTCATCGCAGCAGTCAAGTCCACTGCCGATTCCCAGATGCTTGTAGTATCTTCCGCTGTATCCAGCGATATTTACGGGGACATAATTAAAAAAGGCAAAGGCGAAGACAAAAAACTGGTTTTGGTAAGCCGGTTTTCAGTTGTAGCTGTAGCTTTGCTGGCCGCACTTTTTGCAACAAACCCCGGAGCCGGNGTAATGGTATTGGTTGCCGCAGCATGGGCCGGTTTGGGTTCAACATTTGGACCGGTAATCCTGTTTTCAATTTTNTGGAAGCGCGTAAACTTCCAGGGAGCGCTGGCAGGCATGATTACAGGCGGNGTGACTGTNTTAACATGGCTGTACGTNCCGCTGGTNTCTACGCCAAACGGAATGATCACCTTAAACGCCGCAACCCGCTTGTTCTCCCTATTGCCAGGTTTTGTTCTTGCGTCAATTGTGCTTGTCATCGTAACTTTGCTTACAAAAGAGCCTTCCGCCGAGATACAGGCAGAATTCGAAAAAGCAAAGATACCGCTTGAGGAGCCCCTGGCTTAAGCGGAAAAAGCAGTGAAAATTCTCTACATTGCCGAAATCGTCGGTAAAGCCGGTATTTACGCCCTTAAAAAGTGTCTACCGGAATTAATAAAGGAAACAAACTGCGATTTTATAATTGCCTGCGCTGACGGCGCTACCGGAGGAAACGGCCTTGGGAGGAATCATGCGGGTTATATCCGCAAGCTGGGAGTTCATGTTCTTACAACCGGGGAATGCTGTTTTTACAAAAAGGATTTGACCGAAGAACTTGGAAAAATCCCCTATGTGTTAAGGCCGGATAACCTCAATATCGAAGCTCCGGGGACAGGCTCCCGTGTATTTAAAACAGGCAGCCGGAAAGTGGCTGTAGCAGTTATTTTGGGACAGAGAGGCTTCGGCAGGCTTCACGGCAATAACCCGTTTTCGGGCCTGCCCGCCCTTCTGGAAAGGCTTCGCCAGGAAACCCCCTATGTGATCATTGATTTCCATGCCTTGGCCACTGCGGAAAAACAAACTTTTTTTGCAATGGCCAACGGGGCTTGTTCAGCAATTATTGGCTCACATACCCGTGTTCAAACTGCCGATGAGCGGATTTTAAGCGGCGGAACCGCAGTTATCACGGACGCCGGCCGCAGCGGCAGTTTAGAATCCGTGGGAGGAAACGATACTGAATCCCGTATCAAGGAATATATCTCAGGGATTCCCGACTGGACAAAAGAAACATGGGAAAAGCCGGAACTTCAGGGAGTTTTACTCGAAATAGCCGAAAACGGCAAAGCCCTTTCAATAGAACGCATACGCAAACTGGCGCCCGCTGCCCCTGAAGACGAAGTCGTTTAGAGCGCAGGGGCGGGCAACTGACACCTCTCCCGCTTTTACCCGCCGGCAGGCAGCGCCCCCTGCCGGCGGGCAATTGAGCGAGAAAAAAAGCAAAGAGCCGTTTTAAATACCTGTCGCTATACCTTGCCGAATAAGTCTGGTCACAAACTCGGTAGGGGTCTGTTGAACAGCTTTTGCCTGTGCATTAAGAATACGGACAGTCGCCTCGTCAAGTAACAGCATCCTGGTGCGGTTTTCTGTAAAAACTCCCCCCGTTCCTTTTTTTATTTTGGGTGTTGTTTTTGTTAAGAGTTCATCCAGAGCATCGTATTCTTCATCGGTCATGTCAGTATAGTTTTCCATAAACACTCTCTCCTATTCATCAATCATTTCCCGAAAACCTTTACGGCAAGGCATCGCATGAAACACTTTAATAGCATCAACATCAATCCTATTATACATCACTTCAATCAAATTACCATGAGTATTAAAACCAAGTAAAAGATGTTTATTGGCAAAGTCCTCAAGCATATCCTCATAAATGAATGTTTCTAAAGCCCGCACAATGTCTGCTTGCGTTACTCCATGTTTAAACGCAGAAGGCACATAAACAATTTCCGGCACCATGAGGAAAGCATAATATGAAAATGAACAATTATCAATTAACAACCATTAAAGCTCGCTTTTACCCGCCGGCAGGGGGCGCTGCCTGCCCATATCTTGGGTTGCTTGGAATGGCGGGCTCTTTGCGCTCGCTGTACATTGCTGCCATAAGAGCGGTTTGTTTCACGGCGGGTCTTCAGGTGAAGGGGTTTTTTCGTTTGGCGCGGCGTTTTTTGTTACGCGCAAATAAGATATGGGCAGGCAGC